>Ga0255364_10092_pt1 | contig 23265 bp, 16 predicted proteins | sample ANMaggSSYBR01G12_FD_182087 | JGI IMG/M metagenome (GOLD analysis project Ga0255364, IMG submission 182087) | Sediment cell enrichment communities from methane seep in Santa Monica Basin, California, United Staets - ANME aggregate JGI... | ecosystem: Environmental > Aquatic > Marine > Cold seeps >...
GGAGGAGCAGATTAAGGCATTTGACGAAACCTTTGCGTCAATTACACTCAAAATCAATCTCGTCAAAATGGATGACACTTGGTACATAGCAGAATCAAGCGACGAATTACATGATGTAGTGATGTCTGGTTTTATCTCTGCTATTATAGAAATATCAGATTCTCTTTCCTTTAACGGTGTTGAAGAAAATTCGATACAAGATCCTCCTGAATCTACAATATTACCTCCATCGCCAACTCGAGAACCTGAGCCTATAATAATTACAAAATATGGATTTGGTCAAGATGGCCAATCTGCTGGCTACGGATTCATTGTAGAAAATCCTAATCTAAATATTGCATTCGAAGGATCTAAATACCAACTTGCGGTTTATGACGAAAATGGAGTAGTAATTGAAACTGATTCAGGAAATATAAATCTTCTATTACCAGGTCAATCGCTTGGCATTGGCGGTGATATATATGTAAACGAAGGAGTCAATATTTCATATATTGAGGTTCAACTGAGCGTCGGAGATCCTGAAACATCAGAGGTCATTCCCGCGTTCGATGTAGACACAATCACTTATTACCCAGATGATTATTCCTCATACGCTAAAGGAGTTATTAATAATCCTTTTGAAATCGATTTTACTGACCTGCGCATATCAGCTATCCTGTATGACAACTCAGGAAATATTATTGGCGGGGGTTATACATACCTTAACTTCTTGTTGGCACAAAAAACTAGTGGGGTTGAAGTATCTGTAACAAGTACTGGAGAAGTGGATCTGGTTGAGATTTATCCTTCATTGTCTAGTATGTCACTTCTCTTCTCTGAAGAGAATATTCCAACTGGAGCATCAGATATAGAATTAATTAATTATGGTTATGGACAAGATGGTCAATCTGTTGGTTATAGTTATTTAGTAAAAAACCCTAAAACAAATTATGCGATTGAGCGTTCTCAATATCAAGTAACAGCATACGCAGATGATGGGAGTATCCTGGGCACTGATGCGGGTTATATTTCTATGCTATTACCTGATCAAGTACTTGGAAAAGCTGGCGATTTATATATTGATCAAGGATTATTAATAGATCATATTGATATCCAATTAAAATCCGGGGATTTCAAGGAATCTGATATCATTCCGAGTTTTACATATGAGAATGCAAATTTCCTCACAGGTGATTGGTGGGATAAAGTAACTGGTTTAATTGTTAGTCCATATAATACTGATGTAACAAATATAATTGTTTCTGCAGTATTATACGACGAAGTTGGGAATATTATTGGTGGAGGTTTTACATACCTGGATTTTGTACCAGCTAACGGAAAAGCAGCCGTTGAAGTTACCGTAACTGCAGAGGGTACCCCAAGTAGAATTGAACTTTTTGCATCAATTTCCTCAATATCAAATTTTGAGTAAATGATTAACTAAAATGTTGTAATACCATTATAAATAATCCCTGACTTGAGTGGGGATTATTTATTTCCTAACAATTGTTATATAATCATCCCCAATACTTTGCGATATGTTTCTAGATAGTAATTGTTGGCAGGCACTGTGGTAAAATTTTTTCTCCAGGGGATTAATTTTCCTTAAAAATTCTATCGACTTCACCCTTTGAAGATCCTTGTTCCCTTTCGTTTGGAGTAGACAATGGTCATTGATAATATTAAACAGATATTAGGCAGCAGTCCTCAAGACCTTTCTGATCCGGATTTATATTTAAACAGAGAATTGAGCTGGTTGAGATTTAATGACCGGGTATTGGAAGAAGCACTGGACAAAAACCATCCGCTTTTTGAACGAATTAAGTTTCTGGCCATTTTCTCCAGCAACCTTGATGAATTCTTTATGATCCGGGTATCAGGCCTGAGGCGCCAGATGGAGGCTGCTGCTCATAAAGCGTCTCCTGATCGCCTGCTTCCCTCGGAACAATTAGCTATAATCCGGCAGCAATTGCTTCCTAAATTGGAAACGCAATATAAGTGCTGGCAGAAAGACCTGGTCCCGAAGTTAAAGGATCAGGGAATTAAAATACTTCATTATGAACAGCTAAAACGGAAACAGAGAAAGCTGCTGCGGAGTTATTTTAAGAAGGAAATTTATCCTGCTTTGACCCCGTTGGCATTTGATCCGGGACATCCCTTCCCGCACATCTCAAATCTTTCCATGAACCTTGCCGTGGTAGTTCAAGATCCCAAACACGGTCAGCGATTTGCCCGCTTGAAGGTTCCCAAAATCTATCCGCGATTGATAGCTATCCCCAGTGAAGATAAAGCCGATGAAAACCAGGAATTAGGGCTGGATGAACGCAATTCAACCAATTTTGTCTGGCTGGAAGAGGTTGTGAAAGCAAACCTAGATTTGCTCTTCCCCGGTTTAAAGATTGAAGCTGCTTACCCGTTCCGGGTAACTAGAGACGCAGATCCAGAGATTGAAGAAGATGAAGCTTCGGATTTATTAGCAGCTATTGAAGAAAGTGTGAGGGAAAGGCAGTTTGGATCAGCCATTCGGTTGGAAATTGATAGTTCCATGCCTGACCAGGTGAGGGAAATCCTGCAAACTAACCTGGATGTAGCGTCGTACCAGATCTTTGTTGTGGATGGTCCAATTGGGTTAAGTGATGCGATGGAGTTAATGGGCATTAATCGTCCCGAATTAAAGGACACGCCTTTTAAACCATCTGTCCCACCTTCATTATCAACTGAAGAAAGGGAACAAGGATCTTCAAAGGGTGAAGTCGATAGAATTTTTAAGGAAAATTAATCCCCTGGAGGAAAAATTTTACCACAGTGCCTGCCAACAATTACTATCTAGAAACATATCGCAAAGTATTGGGGATGATTATATAACATTTATCGTGAGAGAAGTATACTTAAATCGCCCAGAGATTCCAATGTTTACCAACCGTGCAGGCCAATATTAAACTAGATCAACATGGAATCCGATAACTCAGAAAACAAAATTCCACCCAAGTTGATAGCAGATTATAATTATCTAAGCGGCACTAATGACACCTGACTGAGTGTTCAAAAACTGCTCGTCATGCCCTGAAGCTCCCAAACAAACTACCTTCGGTGAGTAATCTGAAACTTTTTAGACCCGGAGTTAGTACTATATATAGAAAAGCTCTCTCTAAATATTCCTGGAGAACCAGCTCCCCTCGCCTAAGAGTTAGCTCTGGAATCAAAGGAAAATCTGTATGAATAAGAAAATCCAGCCAAGTTCATTCTTTGCAGTAATTCTTCTTGCCTTGCTTTTAACAGGATGCCAGTTGGAGAAAAAGCCGGTAAAAATTGGCGGTTTGTCTCCCGAAAGCCAGGGAGAATCGGAAAATCTTTCGCAAGAGGTAAAAGATCCAATTTACATAGTGGGAGACATCATTAGCATAAACGACACCATCCTGATTGTCCTGGGGTGGGATCAACCTCCTGGCGGCGACTTAAATCCACCGGGTGAAGGGAAAAAATATCTTGTAGTAGATGTAATGCTGGCAAACCAGCGTGAAAATTCCTTCAGCATCTCACCAGTTTTTCAGATGACTTTAAAGGATTCAACCGGTCAAAAATACAATGTTAATGGGAAGGCGAATATAGCTTCCGGAAGTAATACCCCAAATGGTGAAATAAATCCCGGGGAAGTTCTCCGCGGCAAGGTAGGTTTTCAAGTACCTGAGGATATGGATAACTTTGTATTTATCTATGAGGCCAATCTAATTGGATTGGGGGAAGTGTCGGTGAATCTGGGGCCTACCCCGGTTTCTATGGAACCCCCTGCTGATCTAAATCTGGCTCAACAGCAAATAGTTTATCAAATAGGCGACATCATTGAAATCTCGGATTTGGCTATACAGGTTCTCCAGGTATCCTTTCCTGCAGGAAATGAGATCGTCAAACCCAAAGAGGATTACAGGTTTGCGGCAGTTGACCTCACGATAGAAAACACGGGTAACACTACCCGGGAAATCTCCAGCATTATCCAGATGTACTTAAAAGATTCGACCGGGCAGAAATATACCTTCCACCTTGGAGCCCAATCCATCATTAACAGCGGATTACCGGATGATGAACTCCAGCCCGGGGAAAAAATCCGGGGGCAAATCGGGTTTCAAGTCCCAAAAGATATTCAGGGATTGCAGTTTGTGTTTAATGCAGAAATTTTTGGATTCGGCAAAGTTTTTATTGCCCTGGATTAGGACAGGATAGCGAAAATTTATTACTTAGAAACGCGAATTCCGAAAATGTCTCTGGTGAAGACTGACCTGAATGGCTGCTTCCCCTGAAACGGGACATTTATTCTCACAAATACCACATCCTGTACACAAATTCCGGATCACAACTGGACGCTGGATGGTTTTTTCCACACCATCGGATGTCATAACCTGTATTTCTTCCAGAATAATTGCTTTTTCAGGAATAGGACACATTTCCTCACAAACAATACAGTGCTCATCTTCAGCCCAGGGAAGGCATCGATTTCGGTCAATATGAGCTTTCCCTATCACTTGCTTCCTTTTTTTCTCTAGCGATAAAGGCGGAATTGCTTCTACGGGACAAACCTGTCCGCAGGCATTGCAGGAATAATCACAATAACCAATTCTTGGAACCAGAATTGGAGTCCAGAATCCCTCTACGCCTGCTTCCGTTACAGCCAGCTGAATCGCATTGGTCGGACAGACTGTACTGCACTCACCGCACCGGATACAGGTAGATAACAGCTGGTCATTGATAACGCCCGGCGGCCTAATAAGTTTTGGAGACTGGGCATCACTAACCAGGTTACTTTCCAGAAGCCCGACACCCAACGCAGCAGTTCCGAGAGATATCAATACTTTCCTTCTTTCAATATCGTATGGCTGCTGGATTACTTTTGCGATTCTCGCCGGATACGTTATCGCTCCTCCCGGGCAATCTGCTGCGCAAGCCATACACATGGTGCATTCTCCAGGATCACAAAAAACCACTTCATTTGTTTGAATCGCGCCGGTATGACACTTAGAAAAACAACTTCCACAGAGCGAACACGTTTCTGCGATCTCGCATTGAACCAGACTGAATTTGCCAAGGAAGCCCAGCATTCCTCCCAAGGGACAAAGATATCGGCACCAAAAGCGGGGAGCGAGGGCATTAAGAGCGACAATACTGAGGAAAAAGCCAAAAAAGAGACCCCCGTAGCGGTAAGTTACCGGGTGGGATGGGAAAACTGATGGCCGGATCAAACTATCAAAGCCGCTGATAATCGGCTTCAAGAATGGAACTCGATAGAGAGCCATTTCAATTCCAGTCACAATCTGATCCAGAGCTGGCCAGATAGAAATGGTCAACGTCCGGTAAAACACCGTAATCGGGTCAAAAAACAGCAGGGATAAATTTGAAAATAAAGCAGCAAAGAGAATAATCAGCAGCAGGATATATTTAACCCCCCGCAGCCATTCAGGAATTTTCGGTTCTTTCTTTTTCCAGGAACGGAGAGGAAACCAGTCTAGCAAAGTACCGAGAGGACAAAACCAACCGCACCAAACCCTTCCAAGAAGCAGGGTCAGGATAACGGTAATCAACGCTAAAAGAGACCCAGCCAGGATTGTTCGACTGGCCAAACCCTGGGCCAGCATGACCAGCGGATCCAGCTTCAGAGGAAGGTTAATTAATTCTTGTTTTAAACTAGCCCCGGCAGCCGGGAATAAATAAAATTCCCGTCGGGACCAGAGGAAAAACACCAGGAACAAGATCATAAAAAGTAACTGGCTGTACTTTCTTAATTTTAGCCACTGTTCCGGCGATAATCCTGAACGGGGGGTTTCTGATTTATCAGCCAAGATTGATCTCCTCAATCATAAGCTGGTCTAAGTTTTTTACTCCCAAGCCCATTTTTGCGCCTTTTTTTATGTAGGCTAAATCATCAGGTTGCAATCCAAACAGTGTTGCGGCATAGCTGTCCGCAGCAACAATATCCGGCGAGGCAATAATTGTATCCGCTTTTTTTACATCTGATAAATTTCCCCCGGAGGGACCATGATCCATCAACATACGCACAGCATCCACTATCACCAGGGAGGACCTGACCCGGCTGTTTAAATCTGCCAGCCTCTGGCCCAGATTAGCATGCATCATGCGCCGTTCAAGGATTACCCCCATCATGTTTTTCATCGCCAGAGTCAACCTTGCCAATCCATGGTGTTTGGCTATGGGAACATTAATCAAAACATCTGTTTTAAGCACATCATCATAAATTTTGCAGGATTTTAGATCCTGGCCCTGAGGAATTGCGGTATCAATATATTTGAGATTATTCATCACCACCATTTTTCCCCCAGCCTTTTCAACCTCAGCCTGAATGCCGCTGACAACATAAGCTTGTTCTGCAAGTCCTCCAAATGGAAAATCAAGCACCCTGACCCGTTTGGCACCTGCTTCCAATGCCAATTTAACGACCGCTGCGACCACCCAGGGATTGGTAGTCGCGGCATATTCATAACTGTGATAACCGACACAGATATTGGGTTTTACAATCACTTCATCCCCGGATTTCACAAAGCGCTTCATGCCCCCCAGCGCCTTGACCGCTTTCCTTACCATGACTTCCGGATCTCCATTCCTGGCGACAGTTAAATCGGGGTAAGCCATCGTTGGAGATGGCGCAGGTGTATCCTCAGGCGTGCTCGGCAGCTGATCAGTTTCTGTGGGTGACGTGACCGTCGAGGTGGGATCAGTCAATAAAGTTGTGGAGGGTATTTTATCCGCGGAAAGGGATCTTGACAGCAGCTTATCTTGATTCAAACAGCCGGTAAGATATAATCCGCCCAGAGATCCCAGGCTGGCAGCGAGTATTCGTAAAAAGTGTCGACGGGAGAGCTCATTCATAGTCACTTTCCTTTACTAATAAAAATCAAACCCTCAAAACTGATAATTTATTTTCGGATGGATGACTTAATTGAGTACCCTAGATTGTACCCTCAATCGAACCGGTTAATAATAAAAAAAATCAAAAGATAAAACACAGCTCTCCTTGAAAACGAAGATCCCGGGCAAAATGCCTATCCCGGGATCAAGTGCTCTTATCCAATTTAGAATCTATTGGTTACGCATTCAAAAACCTGTTTTATGTGCCTTCCTGCCAGGAGTTTAAGTATTTAACCTGTTCTTCTGTCAGCACATCAATATCGATACCCATGTTCTCCAGTTTTAGTCGGGCAATCTCTGCGTCAATTTCCAGAGGAACCCCATATACCTGGTTCTTAAGATTTTCCGCGTTTTTAATCATATATTCCGCACTTAATGCCTGGTTAGCAAAGGACATATCCATCACGCTGGAAGGATGTCCTTCCGCGGCTGCCAGGTTGACAAGTCGGCCTTCGGCCAGCAGATTGAGCCTGCGACCATCAGGAAGGAGGTACTGATCAATCAGGGGGCGGACACGGGTTTTCTCTTCCGCCATTTCCTCCAGAGCAGGAATATTAATTTCAACATTAAAATGACCAGAATTAGAAATTATGGCCCCGTCTTTCATAACCTCAAAATGATGTTTATCGAGAACATGCAAATCGCCCGTGAGGGTGCAGAAGATCTCACCCAGGGGGGCTGCCTCTATCATTGGCATCACCCGGAAACCATCCATCACTGCCTCAAGCGCTTTGAGCGGATCAATTTCAGTCACGATTACATTGGCCCCCATTCCCCGGGCCCGCATCGCCAATCCGCGGGAACACCATCCGTAACCGCCGATGACAAAGGTCTTCCCAGCTATCAGAACGTTAGTAGCCCGGATAATTCCATCCATGGTCGATTGGCCTGTTCCGTAACGATTATCAAAAAAGTGTTTTGTCATCGCATCATTTACGGCAACAACTGGAAATTCCAGTGCTCCATCAGCCGCCATCGCCCTCAGCCGGATTACACCAGTTGTGGTTTCTTCCGTTCCGCCAATAATGTCATCCAACATTTCCCGCCGGTCTTTATGCAAAGTGCTGACAACATCTGCTCCGTCATCCATTGTAATATGCGGTTTATGGTCAATTGCTGCGTTGATATGTTTATAGTAAGTTACGTTATCTTCCCCATTAATAGCATGGACAGGGATCTCATTATGCATCACCAGCGAAGCAGCAACATCATCCTGGGTAGATAGAGGATTAGAAGCCACCAGCACCACATCAGCACCACCTGCCTGGAGGGTCTTCATTAAATTTGCGGTTTCAGTTGTAACATGAAGGCAAGCGGACATACGGATGCCGTCAAAAGGGCGTTCTTTAATAAATCTTTGGTTAATTGATCGCAGAACAGGCATTTCCCTTTCAGCCCATTTAATCCGCCTGCGGCCGCCTTCTGCTAAAGATTTATCTTTAATATCGAAATTTTCCATTATTATCTCCAAAGTGTGTGTTTATTTCCCAAGCTGCTGAAGCTTCCTATAATTCCGGCAGCTCGTTTCATACCAGTAGTTAACTTTCCAATAAAATATCCAGTTTACCCTGATCGTCAAAGTGTTCTCTAAAACGAGTGATAAAAGCCTCTTTTGTGAAGTAATGGGATTGCGGACCATCAGTTTCCAGGCAGTAGGAAGCTGCCAGTGCACCCATTTCACCGCACAACTTTAAATCCAGTCCGAAGCTGTAACCGGTCAGGAAACCGCCCCGGTATGCATCGCCAATACCAGTTGGATCAACAATCTTCTCAGGCGTCACAGATTGAATAATAAATTCTTCATCTTTAGTTATTACAATCGATCCCTTGTCTCCCTTCGTGACCACCATAATCTCCAGGTGGTCTTTGATTTCATCCCCTGTCATACCAGTATGTTTTTCGATCAGACTGAATTCATACTCATTTACAAATAGAGCGTAGGCGCCTTCAACCCCCTGTCGAAGCTCTTCTCCAGACAGACGTACTGTCTGCTGGCTGGGGTCATATAGATAGGGCAGGTTCAGCGCCTGGGCTTCTTCAACGTATTGGATCATTGCCTGCGGATCTGTAGGAGATATCACCACCAAATCCAGGGGCTCCCCCTCCCAAGAACTTAGTTTTACTTCGCCAGCATGACTCATCGCTCCAGGATAAAAACTAGCAATCTGGCAGTTGTCATAGTCTGTAGTAGCAAAAAATGAGGCAGTAAAATCATCCTCAATTACCTTCACAGCCGTGGTATCCACTCCGTTCTGCTCTAACCAGGCGCGGTATTCACCAAAATCCTGCCCAACTGTCCCAAACAAAGTGGGCGTCCCTCCCAGCAAAGCCATAGTGTAACCAATGTTGGGACCAATGCCACCTCTCCGTTTGATCATTTTATCCACCAGGAAAGACAAGCTGATGGATTCCAGTTTATCAGCGATAAAATGCTCCCCGAAATGTCCGGGGAAGGTCATCAAATAATCAAATGCAATCGATCCAGTGAGTGCAATTCTCATAAACACCTTTTAGGTCAACTTTTTAATGGCGCTCGATCAAAATATTTCCAGATTACCAGTTCAAAATCCAGCTATATCTTACCACTGAACCCCCCAATTCAAAAGCTCTTCAAGTTTTCCTCATTGGATTTCCAATGTCTTGGGAGTCCAGGTAGTTTTTGGAAATTACTTTTAGGAACTGCAATAAGTGATTAGTAAAATTTACCATTCCAACCCTTCAACAATGCTCTCAGGAATCGGGTACCAGGGATGAATATCGGCACCTGTCACTCGACTGCCTGCGCCACAAAAATCCTCCACAAGTATGCTATACTCCCTGCATGAAACATATTGCCAGATCCGCATTGATCATTGCGGTTTTCTTTGGTTTGGAAAAGATGCTGGGGTTTGTCCGCAATGTATTAATTGCCCGAGCCTTTAACCTCTCGACTGAATTAGACGCCTTCAATGCCGCCAACAATATCCCGGACTTAATATTTGCCTTGATTTCCGGAGGCGCCCTGGCAATGGCATTCATCCCGGTGCTCTCAGAATACAGGAAAACTAAAAATAAAACTGAGATGTGGGGACTATTCTCTCAAGTAACCAACGCCGTATTCCTGGTTACAATCATTTTTTCCCTATTTGTCAGTCTAAGCGCAGCACAGCTTGTCTCCTGGGAAATCGGCATCGCCCCCGGTTTCACTTCCTCTCAGCAAAATTTGGTCACTGAATTAATGCGCTTAAACCTGATCGCAACAATTCTGTTCTCTTTAGGCGGGTTAGCAATCGCTGGACTTCAATCGCAGCAGCATTTCCTGATTCCAGCCTTAGCCCCCGCCATGTATGACATCGGATCATTATTCGGCATCCTGATCCTTGCCCCGGAACAAGGCTACCAACTTGGGCCAATCACACTGCCGGCTTACAATATGGGGGTCTATGGATTGGTATACGGCGTCATCATTGGTGCCGCATTATTTATGTTGATCCAGCTCCCAGCTTTGATTAAATTCGGATTCCGGTGGTCGCCAAAATTGAATCTGAAAGATCCGGGCCTGCTGAAAGTTCTGCGATTAATGGGTCCCCGGGTATTGACAGTGTTTTTTATTCAATTTGTTTTCCTAATTCAGGACAACCTGGCTTCCCGATTACCCACAGGTTCGGTTACTGCCCTGGTGTATGGCTGGTTATTCATGCAGCTTCCGGAATCACTGATTGGAACTGCCCTGGGAACCGCCCTGCTTCCTACCTTATCCGAACAAATAATCAATAATGAAACCAATAAATTTCGCGCCACTCTCGAAAAAACCATCCGGGTGATCATCAGTCTTACTTTGCCAATTGCAGTAGTTCTGGCAATTAACATTCGCCCTCTAATCCAGGTCCTTGGATTCGATAGCGCAGGAACCAACCTGGTCGTATGGACTGTTAGAGCCTATTTAACAGGATTAGTAGGTCACTCCTTGCTGGAAGTGGCCGCAAGGTCTTTTTACGCCCAGCATAACGCAAAAACCCCCCTTGTAGCATCCGGGCTCACTTTCACAGCTTTTGTCCTCCTGGCTATCCCCCTCTCCCAGAGGTTTGGTGCTCCTGGAATCGGATTGGCAAATTCGCTCGCATTCTCAGGAGAAGCACTTTTGCTATTTATCTTGCTTTATCGAAAAATGCCATTTTCTCCCCAGCTAAAAGGAACCTTGTTTCGTGCTCTGGCTGCCTGCATTTCAGGGGTAGGGCTGAGTGTATTTCTGCAAAAACTGGTGGGAACTCAAACCTCAACCCTGGCAGATCTGGGAGTCACCAGTGGAATTCTTATTCTCTCCGGTGGAATTATTCTCCCCTGGCTGCTTCCTGAAATAAAGGATTTGCTTAATATCTAAAGGAGACTTATGGATCAACAACTCTACCGGAAGTATCTAAAAGAATATACGTTGGAAGCCCTGGATAAAGCAGAGGACAATGTCTCACTGGCCGCCGATTACCTGGATAAGATACCCAAACCTAAATTTTTTATGAAGGACCGCGAAGAAAAAAGAGCTGCCCTGAGCAGGGTAAAAAAAGTTTTTACTTCATCCCGGGAGCGTTCTTTGTTCGTCGTCTTAAAAAGCCTGGGATTTGATGATTTGGCAAAAGATGCTCTATGAGTACGATTCTTTGTAGATAAAAAACAGGCACTTATTGTTGAGTGATTGTTTTCCACTTCAGACAATAATTGTATTCCCTTTAAACCTCAGAACCAGCCATCAATAAGCCCAATTCAGCTTTTGTTACTTGATCCACTTGGAGGGTAGATACAATTTTCCCCTGATACATTACAGCAATTCGATCAGCTAAAGACATAATTTCATCCAATTCAGCAGAGATAAATAAAACAGCTGCCCCATTATCCCGCTCTTCAATGATCCGTTTATGTATGTATTCAATTGATCCCACATCTAAACCACGGGTGGGTTGATTGGCCAATAAAAGCTGCACTGGTCTGCTTAATTCCCTGGCAACAATCACTTTCTGCTGATTTCCGCCGGATAATTTCCCGGCATGCACCATCGGGCCTGGTGTTCTGACATCAAAATCCGCGATTAGTTTTTCTGCATTCTCCAAAACAGCTTGTTTATTTCTCTGTAATCCTTTGGCAAAGGGCGATTCATAATATGTGCATAAAACCATGTTGTCTGCAACTGAATAAGACATCACCAAACCGTGCCGTTGACGATCCTCAGGAATATGCGATAGCCCAGCTTCGATGAGTTTCCGCGGATTGCCATAAGGCATTTCTTTACCGTTTAAGTAAAATTCCCCACTTGCCGGGCTCCTCAGCCCGGTTAAGGCTTCTACAACCTCTGTCTGTCCATTCCCCTGAACCCCTGCAATACCTAAGATTTCCCCTCTTCTAACTTCAAAAGAGATATCATGGACAATTTCCATTCCTCTTTCATCGTTCACTGACAGGTTCATTACTTGCAGGACAGGTTCTGCTGGAGAAGCTGGATCTTTTTCAACTTCCAGAATTACTTCTCGTCCAACCATCATCTCCGCTAAACCCCTTTTATCTATCTCTTGGGGAGTTGTCGTTCCTACTACCTCACCCCTTCTCATTACCGTGATGCGATCAGCAACATCCATGACTTCCCGGAGCTTATGGGTGATGAATACAATCGATACTCCCTGCTCTGTCAGCTGTCTCATAATCCGGAAAAGGTCATCTGCTTCCTGAGGTGTGAGGACAGCGGTTGGTTCATCAAAAACCAGAATGTTTGCGTCCCGATAAAGAGCCTTGAGAATTTCAACTCGCTGTTGAACACCCACCGGGATTTCTTCAATTATTGCTCTTGGATCAACTTTGAGTCCGTATCCTTCTGACAATCGGGTGATGTCCTGGCGCGCCTTATTTAGGTCCAAAGTAGTTCCCTTCATCACCTCCGCACCAAGAATGATGTTCTCGGTTACAGAAAATACTGGCACCAGCATGAAATGCTGGTGGACCATTCCTATCTGGAGATCGATGGCATCATGAGGGTTATTTATCTCAACCATCTCCCCATCAATAAATAATTCGCCCTCATCAGCGGAATAGAGGCCGTAAATCACATTCATCAAAGTAGATTTCCCTGCTCCGTTTTCACCCAAGAGCCCGTGTATCTCACCTTTTTTTAGTGAGAAATCAACTCGATTGTTCGCGACCACTCCAGGAAATCGTTTTGTAATCTTACGAGCTTCTAATGCTAAGGGTATATTTTCATTCATAGGAATTCTCTTTTCCAACTGGTTATTCTTTTTCGTAAGGGATTCCATCAGCAGCTGGGGGGCGTGACTTGCCAACCATACCTGCCAAAACAATAATCGTGAGTAAATAGGGCAACATACCTATAAACTGATGGGGAATATCTATCACTCCTGCAAATTGAATCTGAGTCTGAATAGCGGAAGTCACCCCAAACAACAGGGCCGCTCCCCAGGAACCGAGAGGTGTCCACCTACCGAATATCATCACAGCCAAAGCGACAAATCCCCGTCCATTCGTCATTAATCGCTCGAATGATCCCACTGCCTCCAGGGTAAGGAAGGCTCCTGCCAAACCTGCTATCGCTCCCCCAAGAATAACATTTATGTAGCGAATTTTGTATACATTGACACCTAGAGTATCCGCGGCTTTGGGGTGTTCACCAACAGCACGCGTACGCAAACCCCACCGGGTATAGAACAGGACATAGTGAACAACAAACACCAAAACAATAGTTGCATATGTTATCGGCGGATTATTAAACAAAGGGCGTCCAATGATTGGGATTTCCGCCAATTTTCCCAGAGCGATTGGTGCCAGTTTGCCTTCTGTGGTCAAACCTGCCTGATAAAAATAGCCTGTTAATCCAACAGCAATGATATTGATCACCGTTCCACCAATAATCTGATCTATCTTTAGAGTCACCGACATAAAAGCCAGCAGAAGTCCTAATACCGCTCCAGCTGCAACGCCGGCAAAGACAGCCAGCAGTAAATTTCCTGACCAGGCGTTGACCAAGAATCCAATGAAGGCTGACAACAACATTTGACCCTCTATGCCAATGTTAATAATGCCCGCGCGTTCTCCTAACAAACCGCACATCGCACCTAACACCAAAGGGGTAGCATGGCGAACAGCAGAGGCGAGAACAGCCTCCGTGATAACTGGGGTTGTCAAATAAAAATACAATATCACAATGACGACTATACTGCCCAGGATAATTAGCGGTCGCTGTTGTCGAAAGAATCCCTTCCAGAAAGTTGATCTATCCATATCCACCTCTTGATTAACCCCAACCCGTTGTGAGTTTGACTCCTTCCTCTTCTTCTTCTATACGCAGCAGCCAGCGGATGATAATATCTGCGGCAATGAAGAACAATATCAACGCTTGAATCACGTCAACTATTTCTTTGGCAACATCCGCTGAAAACTGCATTTGGCTTGATCCAGCCTCCATTGCTCCAATCAAAATTGCTGCCGGAATGACCCCAAACGGGTTTGTCTTTCCTAATAATGCAATCGTGATTCCATCAAAACCCAAACCAACATTAAACCCGGGCTGGTATCGCCCAACCACACCTTGAGTCTCAACTGCACCGCCTATCCCGGCAATGAATCCACTGATCACCATAGCTAAAATAATTGTCCTGGCAACTTTCACACCCGAATACTCAGCAGCATCAGGGTTTTGCCCAACAGTTCTGATCTCAAATCCCAGGGTAGTATGCTCAAGAAGCCACCAAATCAGAAGAGCAAACAACAAGGCAATCAAGAAGCCAACCGGGAATCCGCCTATATCCGGGATAACTGCAGTATCAAAGATTTTCGGGGTCCTGGCAACAACATTGCCTGGACTGGCATCCTTCCAGGGACCATCAGCCAGGTAATCAGTAAGGTTGATGGCAACATAGTTAAGCATGATGGTGGTAATCACCTCATGAGCACCAGTATATGTCTTTAGCGCTCCTGGGATAGCAGCAAACAATGCGCCTGCCAGGGCTCCTCCCAACAATGCCAGCGGCGCATGAATGTAGGCTGGGAGCCCATCAATTGCAAATCCGAGGAATGCTGCTACTATGGCTCCAAATAGCAACTGGCCTTGAGCACCAATGTTGAACAAACCTGCCTTAAATGCAAAGGCAACAGCAAGCCCACTGAACACCAATGGTGTTGCTTTCTCTAAGGTTCGTGTAAATGCATCAATATCTCCAAACGATCCCTTGATCAATGCAGAATAAGCTTCAATCGGTGACGCGCCAGAAACAAACAGGATGATTGCCCCAATTAATACTGCCAGCAAAACAGCAAAAACGGGGACGCTGATAACCTTGGTAACATAAGCCAACGATTGAAGAAAGTTGGTTCGCTGGGCTCCAACATTTTGTTCCTCACTCATAGGTTTTCCCTTTATAACTGAAATGGAGATATAACATTACTCGATCAGTCAGCAATGCTGAGAAAATGCTTCACTCACTAAGATACAGGACAAGAATTGTGATAACAAATTATATACAAATAACATTTTACCAGAATAATAAATCAACCTTCTTAAAAAAGAAAAATGGTTTTTCTTGCCTGGTGAGATTAACTATTCAAAGGTAGTTTTGATATACCCGGCACTCACTTCTTCCTGGATCGATTTCACCGCTTGTAATTTCCCTTGACTTAGCAGATCAGGGTTAACGTCATTAATAAGCAATGGTGGGATGTGCTCACTCCCAGATTGGTTTTCCAAGAATTCAGGCCAATACTCTTTAAACGCTTGAACGAGATCATACTCCAGCGAGGCGACCCAATTGTCCCGGTACTCCTCTCTGAAATCGCTACCAGGGCCAATTATGAGCTTATCGTTGTTGATCAGCATCTGATAGATTTTTTGATTTCCCGCGCCGGGGACAATATAGAAAGTATTTACTGCCCGATCAATCAACAAATTAACATTGACCTCAATATCCAGGTCACTTGGGTCAACAGGGAGATCGATATATTTAGGGTACATATAAAGGATCCCAGTCGGAGCATATTTCGGATTGCACAAACCGCAGAAATATTTCACTCCCACCCGGAAACCCTCCCGGGCAGCCAGGGCGTCATCACTTTCCTGAACGCTTAACACTGCCACTCGCCAATCAGTTGTAATCATGGCAGCGATATAACCTGCAGTGAACCCCTGAACACCAAAATCTCCTCCACCAGAACGCAGAACACTCAGATTGTCGAGGGGATCAAGATCATTAAATCCTACCGCTAGGAATTTTGTATCTGGAGCACCCTGAGCCAGAGTTTCGAGATCAGGATAAGGCGACAGGACAATTACAAGCCGGAAATCATCCGTCAGAAAATCTCCTGGGGCCATGGTTTCAAGGACTTGAAACCGAAGTCCTTCAGCCCTGATATACCCCCCTACCAGGGGATTTAATTCCTCTACCAAACTTGGATCAGATTCCGGCGGGGTTAGGAACACACCCACCGGTGATAGTGGTGTCGGCGTGTCAGCCAAAGTTGCAGTCGGCGCCGGTGTCTCTGTAAAATTCGGCTCAATACTCGGCGTTTGAGTATCCGGTTGTGAACTACATCCAACCAGGATTAAAATAATAATAAACAACCAGTAAAAAATTTTATGTCTAGCCAACAATTACTCCTTGGTGTTATTAACTAGATTTTATTTTACTACTTTTTTCCAAGTAAGGGCTCTATCTAGTATAATTTAAAAATATGATTAATGTCGAAATTCCCGGAGAGGGAGAACTTCAAATTGAGCATGTTATTTTTGATGTCAACGGAACCCTCGCAGTTGATGGCATTCTGTTCCCGGAAGTTCTTTCCCAGCTGAAGGTTCTAAGAGAGAAAGTAAAGATCCATCTGTTGACAGCAGATACACATGGAAAGCAATCAGAAATAGACCAGCAATTGGGGGTTATTGCAATCCGTGTAAAAGAAGGAAATGAAGCAGAGCAGAAAGCAGCTTACCTTGGTAAACTCGGCGCTGAACATTGTGCAGCTGTTGGGCAAGGGGCTAATGATTCCCTGATGCTGAAAGAAGCCAGGATCGGGATCTGCGTCCTGTCGGAAGAAGGTGCCGCACTGGGAACATTACTCCAGGCAGATTTGGTTGTACCAGATATCGTTTCTGCCCTGACTGTATTAAATCATCCTGCACGTATGGTTGCGACCCTTAGAAAATAGCCAGACCCTGGAAAAAATATGTCTATCCCCAAAACCGATCAATTCCCTGATGATCCAGAAGATTTATCACCAGCCCGCCGTCGTCGGGCAGAGCGAGGCCTGGTCCCGGAAGACCTTATCTCAGTGGCAGAAGATATCGAAAGCCTGGCCCACAGCACTATACCTTCATTTGATTTTTTTCTGTTTTCACTGTTGGCAGGGGCAATAATTACGGCAAGCATTCTAGCTGATTCACCTGCCCTGCTTGTTCTGGGCGCACTTGCCGCACCACCACTCACTCCTTTTATCGGGATTTCTTTGGGCACGGCAACTGGATCGCTGAAATTTTTTAGCCAGCGCTTCATTGGATCGCTGGTTGCCAGCGGATTTATTTTTTTAGTAGGTATACTGGGGGGATACGCAACCTTTGTGCTCAAGACACCGGGCATTCAGTTTCTAATTTACAATGCCAGGGTTTCCTGGGCCCACCTGGTTCTGCTCATAGCCGGCACTGTCTTTTCTGTTATCAGCATTAAACGGCAGCAGCAGATACCGATATTACCCAGCGTCGCTCTGGCGTATGAATTGTATGTACCCCTGGCAATAGCCGGATTTGGGTTTGGAAGTGGACAACCTCACCTCTGGCCGGATGGGCTGGTAGTTTTTGGTATTCATTTAGCCGTTATGGCGATCACCGGGACGATTGTATTTGTACTTATGGGCATCAAGCCTCTGAACTTCATCGGCTATACTCTGGGAAGTGTGATTACCATCCTGGGAATCGTCCTGGTTATTGGTCTGAGCAGCGCAGGGGCTGTTGTTGGCGGGAAAATCGCCATGCCGACCCTCGTGCCCACAGCAACACAAACCGCAACACCCGTTCCACCGACTCTCACCCCTACAAATACTCCCATACCCCCTACTCCCTCGCCTTCCCCAACCGTACCGACTGCAACCGCAACCCCGCAACCAACAGCAACCAGCTCGGTTACACCAAAACCAACCCCGTTTTTCGCAGAAATCGCAGCCCCAGAGAATGACGCTGTAGACTTTCCTGGAGCCTCTATTCGAAGTGGGCCCAGTCACCAAAGCCTGTGGCTCACCTCACTGTTAAACGGTGTCATGATTGAGATCCTCAATCCTTCTCCATCATATGATGAAGCAGGAGGGAGTTGGTTAAATGTTCGTTTTATTAATGCGGATGGAAATGAACAAGATGGATGGATTCGCGAGAACTTAATTCTAATTTCAACTCCTCAGCCGGATTGGTAATTGTTTTACTCTTTCAGATCCCGGCCAAGAAATGCACCAGGGAGAAGATCACGAACAGTACTCTGCTGAAGCAGGTTTTCATTCTCGTCCGCTAGCAGAACCTCGATATCCAACCCAAATTCTGATAATACCTGCCGGCAGGAACCACAGGGAGCGCCTCCATTCCTGGTTGCTACCGCGATTGCTTCAAACTCTCGTTCTCCAGCGCTGACTGCGCTGAAAATTGCCGATCTCTCTGCACAAATTGAATCGGGGTAAGCCGCGTTTTCAACATTAACCCCGGTAAATATCTGGCCTTTTTTTGTTAACAATGCTGCCCCAACCTGGTAGTTAGAATAGGGAGCATAAGCCCTGGACCGGACCTGACTTGCTTCGTGGATTAACTCCTGTCGTTTTTCATCATTTAAGGTCATTTGCATTATTCTCCTCACCGACCAATTTGTTATTAAACTTTTTAATGCGCACCTTGTTGATCCTGTGTTCATCTACCTGTTCAACAGTAAATAACAGGTTGTCAAATTCTACTACCTCTCCTAATTTGGGTACATGCCCCAGACGGAAGTACATCCAGAAGCAACACAAAAACCAATGATAATGCGTAAATTGTGGTCATAAGGTTAATCTTTCTTCTTTTTCGCAATATTTCTGGCTGGAATACCTGCCACAACAGTGTCAGGCGGAACATCTTTCGTTACTACAGATCCTGCACCAGTGGAAGAGTTCTCTCCTAATTCTAGCGGCGCAACCAGCATTGAATCGCTACCGACAAACACTCCATCTTTAATGACCGTCTGATGTTTCTTTTTGCCATCATAATTGCAGGTAATGGTTCCTGCCCCAATATTTACATCCTTGCCAATTTGAGCATTCCCCAGGTAGGAAAAATGCCCCACCTTGGTTCCTTCGCCCAGGTAAGAATCTTTTATCTCTCCAAAATTTCCAATATGGACACCCGGACCGATATGGGCGCCTTTCCGCAGGTGGCTGAAAGGACCAATATCTACCCCATTTTCTACTTTTGATTCCTCAATCACTGAATACTCAATCTCACAGAAATCTCCGATTTGACTCTTGAAGATCCTGGTATCTGGGCCAATCAGGCAGTTAGTCCCGATTGATGTTCCACCCTGGAGAAACGTGTTGGGCAGAATCACTGTATCCTGACCAATTATCACATCCGGCTCAATGTATGCTGTATCAGGATCAACGAGGCTGACTCCCGAGAGCATTAACTCCCTATTGATTCTCCTGCGGAGAATTTTTCCTGCTTCTGCCAAATGAACCCGTGTATTAATACCAATGAGTTCCTCAGGATCTTCAGCAGGTACAGCCTCTATGTATAGATCCTGGTTTTTTGCCAGCGCCACCAAGTCAGTTAGATAATATTCACCTATAGGAGATAATGGCAATTTCTTCAGGTTTGCCCACAGCCAATCTGCGTCAAAACAACACATACCGGCATTTAATTCAGTGATCTTCAGCTGCTCTGCAGAGGCATCTGCCTCTTCAACAATTGCCTGGATATTATCATCTGAGTTTCGAGTTATTCTGCCAAAACCTCTGGGATCCTCATCATGAACCGTTAATAAAGTCATCGGTCCGGAATTAGATTTCTGGGTATCAATTAATTGCTGTAGAGTCCGGGTCCGGACCAACGGCATATCCACGTAAGTGACCAGGACCAGGTCAGATTGACCTTTTAGAAGAGATTCCGCCTGACTGACAGCATGACCTGTGCCAAGTAATTCACCTTGCTCAACATAACGCAGGTTCTCCCCCAGAGCCTGGCGGATTTGTTCAGCGCCATGCCCCAGGATTACCACCGGATTATTTTTCACCAGGGGCGCAGTAGACATTAAAGCATAGTGGATAATCGGTTTTTCCCATTAAGGAATGCAGGGGTTTCGGAATGTCTGAACACATTCTTTTCCCTTTTCCTGCAGCCAATATTACAACATCAGTCACCATAAAGAATCCCTTTTGTTCTAGTTTTTATCCTGGTGATTATTATCGAATTCCGGAATCCTGACAGCTTATAACCAAATAAACGAGCAGGGTGCGTTAGACAACCTGAGCTCGTATGCTTTATTTTTTTCATTGTTCTCTTCAGGAGGATCTTCTTCAATTCCGGATATCATAACTCAAAGGCAGTATAGCTGGGGAGCCTGGACTCGAACCAAGATTAACGGCTCCAAAGGCCGCTGTGCTGCCAATTGCACCACTCCCCAACGTCAGCGAAGGCATTGTATCATAGGAAAATTTTACTGACAATGGAAACTGGTTTTTCCTGCCCCGAGAAGCGGTCAGGAATTAATATTATCTCCCCCGGGAACAAAACCAAGTTTTTGAGCTTGCTCAAAAGATAAGGAATCAGGACTATCAATTCGCTGAATTTCTGTTTCCAGCGTTGCTGCCTTCCAGAACTCGTGCACTTCATTTTCATCAGCATTATCGATTTCAGATTCTTCTTCTGCGTCCTTATCAACCTTTTTGGGAGCCGATTTTGCTTTTGTTTTTGCAGATCCGTTTGCTCTCTGTTTTTTCTCTTGGGGAAGTTCAGCTTTTACTGGTGCCTTGCTTTTTACCTTATCAGCTTTTGTGTCTTTGGCGGAACTTTTCGTTTTAACCGCCGGGGTTCCCTTTAGGTTGTGGATTATCTGAGTGACTTCCTGAATAGCCAGATCTAATGTTGTCAGCACCCAGCTAAGATCATTATTCTGGGTCACAGGATTGGTTATGACCATCATTCCGTATTCCGCGTCAATATGAGACCAGAACAGATCGTACTTTTCCCCTGAAAAGTACCACACGCTCTCTGGATTATCCTTTCCTAAAAAGCTGGAAATTTTGTTAGTTAAACTGAATGTTTGCAGCAGAAGCGGCATCACATGGGATTCATAAATCGTATCTGGAACAATGCCAGTTTCTGCTGAAATAACCCCTGTCTTCTCAATTACTAAGATCGATATCGCCCCTAATTCTCCCCGCAAATCTGCGATTCTCTCTGTAACAAAATCATCCAGGTTTTGTTTTGTTAATCTCTGCAGTGTTTCGGGAGCATTTTCCACCGGATCCAGACCCATTGCACGGCGAACCGCATTTAATAATTCTGGCATCTTCAGCGGTTTTAAGAAAAATGCTTCTGCCCCGACATCAGCAATTTCCTGGTGAATATCTTCCTCTTCTAACCCAGTGATTAAGATTACCTGCATATCAGGGAAGGTATACTTCAATTTTTTATATAATTCAATACCGGATAATCCTGGAAGACCAATATCAGCGATTAGTAGATCGATCCCTGTGCCCACGACCTCGACGATCGCTTCTTCTCCAGAGGGAACATCAACCAGATCCAGATCCAGATCCACTTCTAATGCCTCAAGATTCGCCCGCAATGCGGTGCGAATCTCCTGATGGTCATCGACGATTAATACTCGGAATTTATCCGCCATGTAAAAATTGTAACATGCGAGGTCAACAGCTGTACCCTCAAAGGGAGAATTTTACCTTGCAATTTCTTTAGGTAAAGGAAATTTTTGTGGATAATGAGTTAATCTCTGCTTTTTCTGAGACTATCAGTCAGCCCTAAAATAATCCTCCCGCCAGTATCAACGATATTTTAATCAGCCAAATATTCGTCTGGAAAACCAGGCCAGCAAGGTTTACGACATATTTTCGTTGGCACTTGCCGTTGGTGGCTGAGAATTAAAGGAGGTAATTTTTATAATAATCAAAATCAGGAGATCATGCGGCTTGAGAAAGGGCTTCCTGATCTTTTTTTGGATTCCGGTCTCGCCAAAAAAAGAACCAATAGAGAGTAATAGCAATTATATACATAGAGATAGTTCCAATGAACGGCAGCGAGAAACCAAATCTGACCTGTAAAGCCCCGCTGATACTGGGGCTGAATGTCCAACCAAAACTCCAGGCCATACTCACCAGGGAGGCAACCATAGCCCGGGCAGAAGGTTCTACTTTCTCCATTACAAAAGTCTCGTAAATGGGACTGCTCATATTCATCAAAGTAAGACGGACATAATAAGCAGCTGCACTCATCCAAAATAGCGGTGAAAAACCCAATAAAATTAAAAACGGAACCGATAAACCCTGGGTGATCACGACCACTTGAATTTTGCCAAAACGTTCCGCCAATACAGGAGCGATCAGCAAACCTAAACCCATAGCAAATGAACCCCAGGCGAACAATGTTCCTATTGTCTGGTCAGATTGGTGATGTACAGTTCTGAAGAAAACGTTCATAAAAGGCATGATTAAACCTGCCCCTAGCGAGGTGATGAGCATCGGACCAACTAATTTGCCTAATAACTTCGGATTCTCCTTTGCGTAATTAATGGGTGCAAACACCGACCTGGAATCACCGCCAAGCCGGTTCCTGCGTAATAATATCAGCGGTATTAATCCCGCCATAAACATCGAGGCCACAATGGCAATTGACCAACCATAAGAAGTGCTGTCAGTTGATGAAATAGATAATTGGCTGCCTATCATGGTGGGGAGATAGCCGCCCAACCAATTTCCTGCAAATCCAGAAAGCATATGTAAACCATGCCCAAAGCTGAAGAGATATGTTCGTTCTTTTTCGCTGCTGTTTTCCATTAAGAACGGAGACATGGTGATGCTCCAAAGGCTTTGCGAAAACCCCATAACCACATTGAGTGCGTAAAATACAAATATAGTTGGCCAGAGTACCATGCCAATAATGGATAAACCGGTAAGTAATCCGCCAATTAAAAGAGATCTTTTCCGTCCAATGACATCAGCAAGATACCCCATAGGAAGAGCGACAATTAGGGCAGTAAGACTGCTTGTGGTGATCAATCGACCCATTAAAACTTCGTTAAAACCCAGGCTCAGGATGTAGAAATTAAACAGCAAACGAAAGACCCCCATTGATACCCCTGAAATAATCACATTAACAAGGTATAACCTCGCGTT
>Ga0255364_10093_pt1 | contig 23144 bp, 23 predicted proteins | sample ANMaggSSYBR01G12_FD_182087 | JGI IMG/M metagenome (GOLD analysis project Ga0255364, IMG submission 182087) | Sediment cell enrichment communities from methane seep in Santa Monica Basin, California, United Staets - ANME aggregate JGI... | ecosystem: Environmental > Aquatic > Marine > Cold seeps >...
AGGTAACCTTAAAGATCTTTCGTTATAACCCGGAAGACGACCGGAAAAAGCATTTTGACACCTTCACTGTCGAGGCGGCTCCTACAGACCGGATCCTGGATTTGCTGGAGCGGATCAAGGGAACAGAAGACGGAACATTAGGTTTTAGACGAGCTTGTGCCCATGGTGTCTGCGGATCGGATGCTATTCGAATAAATGGAGTAAACCGGCTTGCCTGTAAGGTCCTTGTTCAGGACCTGAAATCCAGGAAAGTAACCATTGAACCAATATTGGGACTTCCGATTGAAAAAGACCTGATTGTAGACATGGAACCTTTCTTTGACCATTACCGGTCAGTTATGCCATATTTTGTGAATGATGATCCTCCTCCCAGTAAAGAGCGCCTGCAAAGCCCGGATGAGCGAGACCGTTTTGATGACACGACAAAATGTATCTTGTGTGCCGCCTGCTCAACCAGCTGTCCTTCATTTTGGGTAAATGAGGAATATGTTGGACCATCGGCAATTGTTAATGCTCACCGTTTTATTTTTGACAGCCGGGACCAGGCTGCTGCGGAACGATTAGAGATCCTTAACCAGCAGTTTGGAGTTTACCGATGCCATACCATATTTAATTGCACGGATGCCTGTCCCCGGGATATCCAGGTAACCCAAGCGATCGGTGAAATCAAAAAAGCCATCATTGATGGGAACTTAAAATAAAGCGCTAAATTGGATAATGAAATATAAAAAGAACCGCTGGAATGTACCAGCGGTTCTTTTTGTCTTTAAGTCTTCAGAAAACAGTATTTTCTGAGGATACCGTTTCCTATATTTTTTTCAGGCTTTACCCGCGATGTAATATTCCAGGTGGCCGATTAAGTTATCCTGATCCTTGATTATTTGTTTGAGTACATCCCCGATGGTTATGATGCCGATCATTTTGCCTTCATCCAATACCGGCAAGTGCCGGATGCGCTTTTCAGTCATCATCCCCATGCAGTCGTTAGCGGTGTTTTTTGGGCTGATGCAGTATACTTCCTCGGTCATGACTTCAGATATCTTGGTGGTATCAGGAGAATGCCTTTCCGGTGGAAGAATTCTGGCATAATCGCGTTCTGAGAAAATTCCAATTAGAATGTTATCTTCCAAAACCGGCAGTGCGCCGATGTTTTTCTCTGACATAAACTCCAGCGCATGAAGTATGGTTTCTTCGGGGGAAATACTCCAAATTTCTTTGGAATCTTTTCCAGCCAACATCTGTTTTACGGTGCTGTCCATCTTGGACCTCCGGAGCTCTAAATCAAAAAACAGGGACCTGATTTCTATTCACTTCCAGTGTATCACAATTGCAGAATTTACTGAATTATTTCAGGACGAATTACGAGAAATAAAAACCCCGACAGCCGCGGCTGTCAGGGTTTTTTAAGGAGAAGCACTTCATGAAGCCAGTAGATTAATCGTAGCCCCTTCCAAAAGGGAAAAGAGCCAGCGGGATAAGTTTAAAATGCTGCTTGGCAAATGGCAGTCCAATGATAGTCACTGCCAGGATGAGTCCGTGAATAAAATGTGCCAGGGCGATTTCCCATCCGAACAATATCAGCCAGAGCATATTAAAAATGGTATTGGTTACGTTGTTTACATCTTCCTGCTCATTGACCTCTTTCCCAAATGGCGCAAAAGTCGCTAGGCCGATTTTCATCGCTTGAACCCCAAAAGGTATCCCTACGATGGTAATGCAAAGGGCGATGCCTCCGATGATATAGCCTAGACCTGCCAGAAACCCGCCAAAAAACAACCAGACAATATTTCCTAAAAGTGACATGCTTTATACTCCTCAATCTTATTACCTTGTATTTCTACCATTATATACGGAAAAGGAGTCGGCGAGTTGTATGAAGGTTGACTGGGAAATTTTTGTCATTGCGAGGGAACGAAGTGACCGAAGCAATCCCCCGAACTTTTGGGGAGATTGCTGAGCAAAACGCAGATCTGGCGATCCGGCAGGTGCGGCGCAGGTTAAACTACTGCGCAGGCTGGATTTCCTTTTGTTTAGGAAAAGTTAGCTTAAGAGCTTTGATGAACATGATTACACCAAAGGCGATGCCGCCAAACCAGAATATAAGCGCGAGAGGAGTAGCGATTGGTCCTAATAACAGCTCTCCAGCGGTTGCCGCCAGTGGAAAGACGCCTGCCAGGATTAACCAACGCCTCTCTTCCCAAGCGGTAAGAGTAATATCCCTTGAAACGGCATCTGGCACTTTCCTGCTTCGTGCAAGCAAGTAGAAACTTATTCCGTAAAGAATCCAGATCATCAAATGACCTATAAAATCAGGATACCAATCTGGTCGCAGCAGGATACCCATCACCAGGTACATGATCCCGGTGGGTATTAACAGCCATTTGAATTGCTTCTGGTTGGGAAGAAGATCTTCCATATTATAGGATTGATCTTTGGTAATCCGTTTCCAGAGAAAAACCAACCCTACCAGCACAGCGCTTGTGGATATCCCGGAGAGCAAAGATTGGCCCACCGAGGGTGAGTTGATGCTCTGAAACAATCCTCCAAAAATCATCACAGCGGCTAATCCCCACCAGCTGTTCAGGAATTTCCCAATTTTGCCCGGGAAGCTGAGTGCGAGATCTGTGGATCCTGTTAGTAGTTTTTCTGCAACCAGTAAAGGGATGATGAATGAGAACCAGGCATGCCACCAGAATACCAGTACCAGGGTTTCTATCGGCGCGAAACCGGCGATTATCACCGGGTCTCCCCAGGGAGGAGCCCAGAGAACTTTAGTCAGATAGGCTTCATAGAGCCCAAAAAGCATGCCGGCAAATATTAGGCTTGCGAAGCGGGGTTTATCTGCTCGATAGACCAGGTTGGCAAGAAGAATGATGTGCAGACCATAAAGTGGAACCACCACCAGAACTCCCCAACCATGGAAAAACGGGAACATGTCAGATCCTGAAAACACTTCGGCAAAAAAGGTTGAAAAGGCAGCCAGGATGAGCCAGAAAAGCCATTGGTGTTTCCTGGGTATTGATATTTCATTATTCATAAGTCTCCTCAATTGGCAGGTTTAACCCCATTAAAAATCCTCTTAACAAATATCTCAGCCAATATATTAATTCTTTGGATTGATAGTCTTCTATTCTGTACTACAAGGGAAAGGGAAGAAAAGTTGCACCAGGTGAGGAAACCAATAAAAAAAGCTGCTCTAGATCTAGAGCAGCTTTTGGTCAAGGAGGAAATTGAAAGACCTTAGAGATTAATCATCTTTTTGATCTGGTTTTTCTTGAGGGGATTTTTTTCGGAAAAGGGTTAATATTACAGCGCCCACACTCAGGAAGCAGACATAAGGGAAGAGCAGGAACCAACCCACTGCCGGGAGCAATCCCGTTAACAGGAAAACTGCTCCAGCTCGGATATCACGTTGGACAGGGGATTTGTCGGGGAACAACCTACCTCCCAATAACTGAATAAATGCTGATAGTCCAAATAGTAATCCAATCAGGAATACACCATAGATAATAAACGCCGGCACATAAAAAATTTGAAAATTATTTCCCAAGGAACCCAATCCAAGGATCAGGATGGTGAAAAATATCGTATTTACCAAACCCAACCAGAAAGATCTTTTCCAGTGATTTTCGAGGGAAGATAAAACCATATTCACGCACAGGGGAAAGAGACCCCTTATGAATATGAAAGCGGCAATCAGGGTTATCAAGCTTAGGATGGAAAGAAGTATTACAGCAAAGGTTTCCATAAAATCCTCCTCAAGGGATTATGATTGGTGTTAATTCTCGTTTCCGGGGGAAAAATTTATTCTTAATAACAAGCCGTTTATCAAGAGACCCAACCCGGCAGCCAATAGAATCCAGATCCAGGCGGTGGGTAGGATTGTGGAAGAATCCAGAGGAATCTGAAATGGTTCTGTAAATTGAGTAAACGAAAATTTTAACTGAGCCCACCACAACATCCATTGGCTGAATAATTGAGCCAGGAATATATTTAGTCCGATCTGGATTTCCAATTGAGTATTGACCAAACGCGGGATCCAGATTGATAATTTCGGAGCAGGGAGAATCACCCCCAGGATGATTCCGGCAGTTATCGCTTCTATTACCAGGGTCCATGTTATGCCTCTGGATACTTGTTTCTGGTCCTGGATCATTTCCATCACACCCTGAGAGAAATTTTTGTTAAGTGAAATTTCAACAAGAGTGTCTAACCGTAAATACAGCTTCTCAAGGGAATCAATTTGCTCTTGGCAGGAAGAGCAGGAACCCAGATGTTCTTCAACTAACTGGGAGTTTTTTGGATCAAGGATTTGATCTAGATATCCTTGCAGGGTGTCCCGGTTGGGATGGGGTTGATTGGAATCAAATTTTTCAATAACCATTTTTTTATTCCTCCAGAAGTGCTGCCAATTTCTGACGTCCCCGGTAAAGATGGCTGCGTACGGTGTTGAGCGGCAGGTTCAGAGTTTGTGCCATTTCTTGATAGGATAATTCTTGAAAGTGATACAGTTCCACGGCGATGCGATATTGGTGAGGTAGATTCCAGAGTGCCTGGTAGAGTTTATGGTTTTCCTGGGAGATCACGAGGGCTTTTTCCGGGTTTTGGATTGCATCCTTTTCAGGAAGATCTCGTTCATCTTCCAAATCTACCTGGGTTAGCTCCCGCCGGTTTAGTTTGTTGTAACACAAATTGGCTGCCAGGGTGCGCATCCATGGGCCAAATGGCCGGCCTGGATCGTAACTAACCAAATTATTATAGGCCCTCAGGAAAGCTTCCTGGGTGAGGTCTTCCGCGTCCCTGCGATTTCCGAGTACCCGGTAGCAAACGTTAAATACTGAAGATTGATAAATCTGGACCAACTCACCATATGCATCCAGATCACCGCTCAGTACCTTTTTTACAAGCGCCTGATCCCCGGAAACAGCCATATCTATATTGTAGTACAGCAAAGTACGTTGGAAAGTTGCAGGCTAAAAGTTGGAAGGTAAGAAAGTTAAAGGGTTAAAACATTTGAATACTGAAAGCTAAATAGAAGGAAGATCAAACGTGTAAACGTTTAAACCTGCCAACGTTCAAACGTATTTTCGTTTACTTGTCTGAGGTCTCAGGGAATGCTATAATTTCAGCGCAAGAATTAATAGACCCCGGTAGCTCAATAGGATAGAGCGATGCTCTCCTAAAGCATAGGTTGTGGGTTCGACTCCCTCCCGGGGTATTTAACTTTATGAGGGGGAAATTATTAATTCCAGAATCAATCTCTAAAAAATTTGAAACCTCAAGATGATGGCAAATTAAAATATTTCTCAACATGTCTATTTGAAACCAGTGACGCTATTCTCGAGAGGAAATAAATTCCCGCTGGTTTGTGGAAGATTTATTCTATTGAGCAAGTTTAATAAGATCAAAACTGATTACCCAATCTTATCTACATCAGAAACCGAACTAAAAAGCGGGATGCTACATTCAAATAGCAGCCCGCTTAGATTTAGTTTGTTAAGGATTGTTAATTTACAGGTTCAAGCACAGCTTCTGTTTTTAATGTTTTGGATTTTCCATGCATTAATTGGGGAGATTTTAATATGATCATTAACCCTGTACCGAGAATTAGCATAATTGCAGCTAAAACGTAGGCATAGTCATAACTGCCATAAACATCCTTGATGGTGCTGCCGAGTTGAGAAACCAAAAAACCACCCAGTCCCCAGGCAGTATATACCACGCCATAGTTCATCGCTAAATTCTTTGGTCCGTAATAATCTTTCATTAAAGCTGGGATTACAGCCAGATTGGCACCGTAGTTTGCTCCGACCAAAGCTACAAAAACCATAAGCACCGGCACATTTGCCAGGGAGCTTTCGGTTCCTGCAAAGTATAACCCACCAATCAAAAATGCTTGCATTACAAAAGCGATCAGCAGTGTGTTGGTTCGACCAATTTTGTCTGACAAAATTCCGAATAACACCCGTCCCCCGCCATTGCCTATTGCCAGGGCGGAAACTGCAATTGCGCTAAAAGCGGGCAATCCAATTTGATCTTTGACGATCGAGGCCAGGTTTCCTATGATCATCAATCCAGCGCCGCTGCCAAAAGCGAAAACGACCCAGATAACATAAAACTGCCAGGTGCGGACTGTTTCCTGGATTGAAAAATCTTTGCTGGTATTCTTTGAACTGGTTTGAAGGTCTTCATCACCTTCTGGTAAAAAATCGTCAGGTGGGTTTTTCAGGAGCTGTGCAAAACCAACCACTGCAACCAGCATGCCAATACCCAGGTAGAACATGGTTGTTTGTAAACCATATGATGCCATCAACGAACGAGCCAGGGGGGCAACCCAGACGCTGCCCATACCAAAACCTGCCACAACAATCCCAGAGATCAAACCGGTCTTGGATGAGGAAAACCATTTTATCGCGGTTGGACCAGCAGATGCGTATACAAAACCAAGCCCAGATCCCAGAACAACTCCAAATGCAAGAGTGAATACCCAGGGTGAACTCGAAAAACTGGAGATCATCACACCTAAACCAGCCATAACCCCACCGGCGCTGACGATAAGCCGTGGACTAAAACGAACCAGCAACCGGGCGCCTACAAAGGTCATAATTGAAAATACAACACAAGCAACTGAATAAGGAAGAGATTTTTGTGCTTCCAGCCAACCCCACTCAGCGGGAATATTGGCTTTGAACACACTCCAGGAGTACAGCACACCTAGAGCCAGCAAGGCTGCCGTACCAGCAATGGTTACCAACCAGCCCTGGTTTTTGAAAGAATTTTTTTCAGCGACGATATTTTCCATAGTGTTAAAATTCCTTTTGTGAATTGTTTAACAGAGAACCAAAGTCAAGATTATATCACAATTGTCTGACAACTACTCTTCAGCAAATCACCTCCGGTTAGGAGTAGGTTTTACAGGTCGTGCTGCGATGAATCGTCCCTATCGTAAAGCGTGGTCAAAGAAAAAAGCAATTTCCCACATCAAGGAACAATCCGGAAAAAACTTTGACCCACAAGTCGTAAAAAAATTCTTGGTGATGATCGCAGAAACCTAGAAATAAATTAATTCATCTAGATAAATTTCATCTTGTATTGATATGGGATTTAAGTCTAGAGGAGAAATTGCAGTTGGAATTGGGGGTTAATTGATCAATGCCGCAACAGGCAGGTTGATTAATATCTCCGCCCAATATCCGGGTCGAACAGTCAACGATGAATCCGCGAATTAATTCTATAAATAAAATTCCTTGAAATCTATTAATCAGTGACAGATCAAGATTGGTTTTTCGGATTTGCGCAGCAATCCATTTAAGGTGCTTCCGAAGAGAACTTCCATCACGGGTTGATATCCGTAACCGCCCACAATAATAAAATCACATTGTTGGTTCTTCATCGCTGAGATTAATACATCCGATGGTAAACCCATATCAGAGATTATGGTTGCCTGTATTTCGCGGGATTCTAAATATTTCCGGGCGGTATCGAGGGGATATGATTTTCCTGTGCTGTCTTCCAGAGCGGTGGCGACAGTGAGTTGAATTCCCCATTTTTCAACCAGGTATACAGCAAGGTAAAGTGCCTCAGTTGATTTTGGACTGCCGTCATAAGCCAGCAGGGCATGGGTCATTGGAGAAGGAGACTTTACCGCCAGTATTGGTCGAGGACAAGACTGGATTAGGGTTCGAATATTGGATCGCAAACGAGAGGTAGGGCTGTCTTCTGGAGGATGTTCCAGGCTGAAAACAAGCAAGTCATTCCACAGGGCTCGTTTATTCAACTGAAGAATAACTTCACCTTCCTCCAAATAAAGATTTGCTGAAATTTTAGATTTCTTGCTGCGATTTCTAAATTCATCTCGTATATCCCGTAATTGATACTCGGATGAATTATTGGTTTCCTGAATAACATGTAAGCCTCTCACCGAGCTATGATCCTTTTTCGCTATAATCAAGGCTTGATCCAAGGCTTGCCAGCCGCTCTCTTTTCCGTTTATGCCAACCAGGATGGCAGAAAAAATCTGGCCTTCTTTTCGCGGCACAAGATGGATTTTTCGCCAATCCCCGATCTCTGCCACCTGGGGGGATAATTGGGGAAAAAGCTTCTTCTTTAATCTTTTCCAACGGTGAGCCAGACGATTGCCGTAGGCCACTGCCAGGCTGTCCACGGCTGCGTCAGGTTGAATCTCCCAGCCATACTGGCGGCTAAGTTCCTTCTGGTGTTGGGTTAGCCAGATGTATAGATCAGTGGGAGTGCGTTCAGGGAAATCCCGCAGCAGGCCTGATTGGGATACCGTTCGCAGAATGGGCAGATAAACTTCTTCCACCCAGTTTTCGGCCGCTTCCTGAAAAGTGTAAGGGTAATGATGCTGCATTTCCAGGGTGAGATTATGGGTGTTGATCTGTTCCCACAGCTGCTGGTAGCTTCCCGGAAAGCTGGTTGCAAATTCCAGATCCGGTCGAAGCTCTTCAAGCCCGGTCTCTTTCCGGAAGCGAACCTGCTGGTTTTTGATGATCACATCCTCAAAATCATCTTCTGGAGTCAGAGGGACAGAGCTTTTAATATTGGTTACATAGGCAGGAATATGAGTCATGCCCCGCTGCCTGGCGACTGAGACGCGGTGATTGCCATCCATGACAAAATATACCTGGTCAATTTGATAGACATCTATGGGACGAATCATCTGATCCATGCCCAGTTTGACCCTTTGCCAGCGTGCTGGATCAACAGCTTCGAGAGGGAAAAATTTTCGAGAGAAATCTTTAGGACGGCTAACACTGCCCACGATCGCGTCCAGGGGGATATCAACCAATCCAAGCTTCCGGGATTTTTCATACTGGAGCTGATCTTCCACCTGTTGAAACTGGATCAGATGGTTTGAAGAACCAGTCAGGATGCTCCAGATATTTTCCAGAGCACCCCGGCGGCGGGCATCCCGGAAATCCTCCGCTGTATTGGCTTGTGAAGGGAAGTAGGGTTTATCCCGGATAGTGTAATGGCGCTGGCCTGGCCTGAGCAGGCTCTTGCGGTATCCATAGGTATTAATGACCTTGGTTTGTCCTACTACAGTTTCTGCCGTTTCATCTTCCGTGTAGATATGAATATGCCCGTGAAAGAAGTAGGCTGGTTTAAAGGTTTTAATCAACCAGCGGAAGGCTTTGTAGCCTCCGTGGATGTTGCTGTCCTTATCGTGAATTCCAAAGGGAGGGCTGTGTGTGATTACCACATCGATATAGCGCCCGTATACCAGCTTTTTCCACAGCAGTCTGGGGATCATGCCAAGGACGTAGTGCCACATTTCGCTCTGGGAATACAGGAAGGGGCCTTCTTTATAGGGCAGGGATCCTTCAAAACCGGCAAAGATCAACTCATTCAACACCACTACCCGGTTGTGCAGATCGATTGCCCCCCGGGGTCCGTAAAGGGGACCGCTCTTGCCGTATTCCACACGGGGATCGTGGTTCCCCCTTACATAGAGCACTGGAACCTCATAAAGTTGGAATAACCTCTCGATGTGGTAGTAGGGCAGATCACCGCAGGAAAGGATCAGATCGACATCCTTAAACTTTTCATAGGTGTCTTTTTCAAGCAGTTTAGAATCGATCCGGTCACTGACAGACAGTACCTTTAAGGCGCGGCTAGGCATACTCTATCTTAATCCCTTACCCCTGATTTTGGCAAGCTGTCCATATTGTTAACTGAGAAACCTGTTTTTGTGTCAACCCATAGTGTTTTTTTCATCTAGTTATATGAAATCCTGGTTGCTTTGTCGGTCATCGTAGGTGCGGTCAGTGGATCCCAGGCTGGATCATCCCAGGTTCCCAAACGGGTGTGCATGTCAAGATATTTCTGGGGGATGGGGTGCGTTCCCACTACGACTTTTACATCGTAACGAGTTTCAAGAAAGTCTTTGAACGCATCAATGTATGGACAAGGCGGATACCCGACGACGAGGCCAGTAGCCAGGTGGATAACCTGGGCACCGTTCTTAACCATTTCGTCGCCAGTGTATTCAATATTACCGCCGGGACATCCATCACAAGTTGTGTAGCCAACCAATTCCGCATCCTGGTCAGCATAAATACTGAAAGCGCCTTCCCTGTTTTTTAGTGATCGAAAACATTTCCCACCTGCGCAGCAGTGATAACGGTCACAAATAATTATCCCAATCTTTGTATTCATTTATCCTCCTATTAGGTGATTACTGAGATACCCAGCGGCGAGCCACAATTGTGCCAGCCGCGATAAAAACTGAAGCAATAATGAAGAGGGTTGTATACGAGCCATGTTGTAAAAAAACGCCGGCAATCAAAGTAAGGAAGGCTAACGGTAAGATCAAAACTGCATTTAATCCTGCGTAGGTGGGGCGTTCAGCAGCAGGTGCCAATTCAAGCAGTGCGCTTTGAAATCCAACTTTTCGGCCGGTAAAAGTCGCTCCGGCAAGGAAAAATACCAGCAATAGAGCTGGCCAACCTAAGGGAGCCAGAGCAATTGCCAATAGAGGGGTTATTGTTGAAATCGACCCACACACAACCAGCATTTGGCGGCTGCCGGTCCGGTCAACCAGGCGTGCCCAAAGCAAATTTACCAAGACGCCGCCCAAAATCTGAGCCAGCAAGAACCAGCCAATTGCATCCGGGGGAGCACTGAGATTTTCTCGAGCGAAAACCACATAAAAAGGAAGTGCCATCAGACTGAAACCAGTCAAGAGTTCAATTATGATCAATACTTTTAATTTCTTGCTTGTGTCCCTGATTTTCCGCCAATAATTACCCCAGGAAAGGCTGGGTATTTCTCCTTTAGAAGTGACTGGCTCTTTCATAATCCAGAAGCCCAGGGAGGCGATTCCTAATCCAAGGGCGGCTAATCCAAATAACAAAGCATAGTTATTGGGGTATGTAATATGTGCCAGAATCTGACGAGCTCCTAATGCTGCGCCCACTGCAAGCGGCCCGGCAAGGGCTTCCTTACCTCCAAAAAACGCTCCCAGGCGTCTTGCAGGGATGATCTTGCCAATGATATCTGTGTAAGGGATGTTGCCCAGTCCACCCCCGGCGTAGAAGATGGCTAACATACCCACCAATATCCAGGCCAATGTCAGGGGTTGTTGGTCACCAATGACGTAGATAAGCCAGGCCAGGATGCCCCAGCTAAACACCCGCAGGTAAATGGCCGTCATCAGATAAGGCATTTTGCGCGGACGTGGTTCGATCCAGCGGGCAACGAAAAGTTGTGGCAAGGCCCCAGCTATGGTCAATACGGTGGAAAGCCCACCTACCCAGACGGTTGAGCCGGTCAGGTCAGCTATAAAAGCGGAAATTATTGTTGTCGGTTGGGTCAGCGAGACACCAAGGGCTAAAAAAGCCCCATGCCATAATCCGCCGATAAAGTTGCGTCGTTGTTCTGGCGGGGTGATACCCGCATTGGTATTTTCTTTGTTTTGCATTTAATCCTAAATATCTTAGTAAATAAGTTTAACTGGATTCGGACAGCTAGCAACGGCTGTTTACAGTTTTTTGGTCCACCCAAACATGTACTGATATGTTTACTTCTGTTTGTCTTGTTTTATTGCCAGCTTAACACGGTCTGGTTTATAAGGAAGTTCTCTAATCCAGATACCAATTGCATCATGAACTGCGCTGGCGATGGCTGGTGCAACCCCGTCGATTGAAATTTCAGAGACCGATTTGGCCCCGTATGGACCACTCGGCTCGTCGGTTTGGACAAAGACCACATCCATTGCCGGCATCTCAACAGCACGGGGAATTCTATATTGTTTTAAATTTGGATTAAGAGGTTGGCCCTCTTGATCAAAGAGCATTTCTTCGTCCAGTGTAAAACCTAGAGCTTGAGCCATTCCTCCTTCCACTTGACCAGTCGCGGTGGCAGGATTAATTACTCGCCCACAATCCACAACCATCAATAATCGATCCACGCTTATTTTCCCAGTTTTTGTATCTATAACAATCTCGGCAAATTGAGCGGCGGTTGGCGGAGGGCTGAGAGGGCTCTTATGAGATTCGGTGGCAATGATTTGATGCTGATCTTGTTGGTGCAAACTACTTAGGGCTATTTCAGCAAAAGAAAAAATACGCCCATCGGGGGCTCTTACCTGCCGATTTTCAAGTTTAAGTTCCTTTGAATTTGGATAACCAAACATTCGTGCAGCGTGATCTAATATTTGTTCTTTAACCTTTATTGCCGCTTTTTGAACTGCACCTCCGCTTATATAGGTAGTACTGCTGGCATAAGCTCCCTTGTCAAATGGTGTGAAGTCAGTATCTGAAGAGTAAACAATCAAGTCATCCAGTGGGATTTTCAACACTTCAGCAGCGATCTGTGCCAGGATAGTGTCTGAACCAGTCCCCAGGTCAGTCGCACCCATCAGTAAATTGAAGGATCCGTCGTCATTCATCTTCAGGGTTGCTGCAGCCATGTCCAGATCAGCGATGCTGCTGCCATGCATGACAACTGCCATACCAATTCCCTTGCGGTACCGGTCGTTTTGATTATTGTGTTCTTTACGTTTTGTATAGAAGTCGGTGGCCTGCAGACCAATATCTACACATTGGTCCAGCGCGCTTGTATACAGGATTTGTTCTTTGCCTTCTCGCCCTTCTCCGAGAGACTTGGAGAGGTGCATCGTTTCGCCGACCTTAAGCCAATTGTCACGCTTGAACTTGACCACATCCAATCCTAATTTCTCTGCTATTTCCTCCATTAACACTTCAATGCCAAATTGACACTGCATGGCACCATAACCCCGGAAAGCACCCGCAGGTGGAGTATTTGTGTAGGCAACATCGCTGGTAAATTTGGAATTAGGTGGATTGTAAAGAGTCAACCCTTTAAATCCACCTACCATATTTACAGTTAAGGCGTGGGCGCCGTATGCGCCTGTATCTCCGATTAAGTACAAGCTCGCAGCGGTTATTTTGTTTTCTTTGACTCCGAGTTTGTAGTTAATAATATTTGCGTGGCGGCTGCGCGAACTGGTAAATTCCTGGGTGCGGGTATATTCCATCCGCACTGGACGGTTTGTTTCCAGGGTGAGATGGGCACATAGATCTTCCAATATCAATTCTTGTTTGTTACCAAACCCACCACCAATGCGCGGCTTTATTACACGGATTCTTTTTACAGGCAAACCGATCAAAGGCGCAACCATCCGGCGGATATGGAAAGGCACTTGTGTGCTGGTTCGGATGGTCAGCCGGTCGTCTTCATCCCAATAAGTAATACAGACATGTGGTTCCAAATGGACTTGCTGCTGCTTTGGAGTTCGGTAACTACCCTCAAATATATGGTCGGCTTGGGTGAATGCATCCTCGATATCTCCCACCTCGGCTCCGATGTGGCAAACAATATTTTTTCGAGCATTGTATATCCCTTCTGTATCTGGCTCATCGTGGATAATAGGTGCACCATCCTTCATAGCTAGTTCCGGGTCTACAACAACAGGCAGTATTTCATAATCAACCTTAATTAAGTCTAGAGCTTGTTGGGCTATTTCGGGAGTTTCAGCAGCAACGACTGCTACGCGATCCCCCACATGGCGTACTTTATTGTCCAAGCTGACTTGATCATAGGGTAATGGCTGGGGGTAACTCTGTCCGCCTGAAGCATATTTGATACGAGGGATATCTTTGTAGGTCAGGACAGCATGCACTCCCGGTAAAGCCTGTGCTTTACTGGTGTCAATGTTACGAATTCGAGCATGCGCATGGGGACTGGTTAGCAAACTGCCATAGAGCATGCCTTCCAATATAAAATCGTCAGTGAAAACCGGCCGTCCCAGAGCCAACTTTTTGGCATCCACTTTTATTTCAGGCTTTCCAATAACTTGGGTTTTTTCCATCGAGTCTGGCGTAAAAACGATAGGTGGCAATGGATTCCTGCCTCCATCTCGCCGATAAAAAACTTCCGGAAGTTCGAAAATTCCATCATGTTTGGGCAATCTTAATTCAATGGGGACAAATGGTTCAACCTTTTCTCCTCGTAATACTGCTGCCGAACGATGAACCGCATCCACTACACGGACATAACCAGTACAGCGGCAGAGAACATGGTTCAGTGCTTTCCGTATCTCATCATCGGAAGGGTTCGGATGCTCATCTAGCAGTGCTTTTGCTGAGAGAATCTGTGCGGGAGTACAATATCCGCACTGAATGGCACTTGAATCGATAAAGGCTTGCTGAATAGGATGTATTTCACCGTTTTGTTTAAGACCTTCAAGTGTGGTTATCTCTGTCCCATTAGCATCAACCGCTTTGGTTTTCCATCCTGGAGGACTGTGCAAACGCCGCAAGTTCCGTCATCACAACCGAATTTCACGCTGAAATAAGAATAACGCCGCAGCACAGTTAACAAGCTATCCTCAACCCCCACCATCAACTTTCTAGGAATATTGTTTATCGTTAGATTAATTTCCACTTTTGCTGTTTCCATAATATGCAACCTCTCCTCTAAATCGAAAAGATTAACTAAGGGGTTTTCCATTTTCGTTGAGCTCATCCAGCCAAGATTTTAACTCTGCCTGACAGCTTGAACAAATTGATAAGTGATGTTTAATGATTGGCAGGAGATCCCCTGGGTCTCCACCGCTTGTTAACAAACCAGCGTCATAATCCAGCAGGGTAAAACAGTCTGAACAAGAGAGGTCAATAGATTTTTCTGAACCCGTGGTCATCATTAACAATTGCCATAACGGATATTCGGTATCGGCCATCTTTACAACCTTAATTTAATCTTAAACAGCATCGTCTCCAGCTGCTTTTTAATCCAGATGGGAATGGGGAAGCGCCCCGCCTAATTTGTCTAAAGCAGACAATAACGACTCGTTAGCAAGAACTATAGCGTCAGCAGCGGCAAGGATATCTGCAGATGCCACATTGATCTGAGTTGCCCAGTCGCGAAATTCATTCGCGTGTTCTTGATTGTGAGCAATCCAGTGTGGAATCAATATCCTGAGCTTATTCTTCTCTTCCATTTTTTATCCCCTCCTATCCTGTATTTTCCAAGATAAGTGTGTTTTTTATCAAATCAATCTTTTGGATCCTGGCTTTGATCTCGCGGGGTTGTTCAAACATTGCTACCAACCGCACGCCTTTAGGTGTTGGTTCTACCAGCATTACGTTCTCCATAATTTTTTCATTATCAAGGTAAACAGTGATTTGGCACATTTTTTACTCCATAAATTACTTTGGTTATAGTTCCGACACTTGAGGGATGACTCGTTTGCGGCTGTGATCGGCCACTTCTTTCACGTCCATTAAAACATCAGCAGAAAATGGCACTTTGATTTCTTCGGAAACAAAATTTACTCCTTCAATACGTTCAATTTGCATATAGAGCCGGAAGGGTGATTTTGTGCTGCGAGTCATAATTAGATTGTTAGCAGCAGCTTCCAGTTCTTTAATTTCTTCAGCTTTTGCGGTAGTGCTTGCAGAGAAGAGGTATGTTCGTTTTTGGTCTTCCCGGACGGCAGCCTTCATCTTCTCAAGAATCTCTTTTCCGTAAGTAGGAGAGAACAGCAACAAGTTTAATGCTGAAGCAAAGACCAAAATACCGGGACCTTGATCCGGAACCATTTGACAAGCTTGTTCTATGGCGGCATCCCAAACCGCAGGTTTAACAACATTAGCTTTAAATCGATTCCCTTCTGCCGGGGTCAAACCCTCTAAAGTAGGATCTAATTCGATAAAAGCAATCCGATTCTGGTATTCATCCAAATCCAATTGACTAACCTTTTTTAAACCAGCCACAATAAAACTATGATCTGGATATTGCATGGACATAAAAACCACACTGCCGCCTTGCCGCAGCCACGATGCGGTGATCACATTGCCAATCAGCGGTTTTCCAGAACCTCCGGGCCCGCTCAATAATGTTAAACTGGGGATTGGCAGCCCCTCTGGCAGCAGCCGGTCAAACCAATCTTGTTGGGTGAATATTCGATCCATTTTTTTAACCTCTCCAATAAAATTGTTCATTTCTTAATTAATTTAGGTGTTCTTCTTATCAATCAGCTTTTTTACCAGGTCTATTTTTATCCATTTCTCTTTCTCTTTAATGGTTTTGCACATCCCGGGGATAATAAGAAGGTGAAGCGCTCCAAAAACGAACCCCGTTCCGCTCCACGACTTGCAGTTTGTCACTCTCTGCCAGAGTAGATAAAGTTTCCGTCACATCTCCTGTTGTCAAATTTTTTATTGTCTCCACCAATTCTTCCTCACGCATAGGATGTCGAGTGACAATTCCCACAACCGCTTCTACTATTGATTTCCCTCCGCCAAGATCATAGGATCCGCTTGCGGGATGAATAACCCGGGCTGTATCACCTAATATATCTAATGCACGCCTTAAACCGTCATTGCTGGGTGGCTTTACCCAGGTTTCTACTGGCGGCCGGGTTGGCTGTATAATATGTATTTCATCTGGTTTTATTCGTTGCATCGCAGAAGCTATCTTGCTAAGCTGATTCTCAGTATCGTTTAAATCCTTCACTAACATGACCTCAACCCACAAGTTTCCTTGATATTCCTCACTAAAAGCAATCAACCCCTCCAAAAAACTCTCGAAAGAAAGCCCCGGGTAGGGGCGATTGATCTGCTGGTAAAGTTCAGGGGTTCCGGCGTCCAGAGAGGGAAGCACTGCATCAGCTGCTAATAATTCCTGGCGTACTTCGGGCAAATACAGCAAAGACCCATTGGTAATCACTGCTACCGGCAGCCTGGTTATTTTTTTTACCTCCCGGATAAGCCATCCAAGGCTGGCGTGGAGCGTTGTCTCTCCAGAACCGACAAATGTGACCCAGTCGATCTCGCCTGGCTGGTGAGACAAGAGTGCATTTTTTGCTTCAGCCAGAATTTCATCAGCTGGGAAATAATCTTTTTGTTCATTTACCATTGGTTTAGAGCGACCCAACTGACAGTAGACACAGTTCCAATTACAGGTCTTTAACGGCACAGGATCAATTCCCAGTGATTGTCCCAGTCGTCGAGTAGGAACTGGCCCAAATATATAGTTCATCAGATTCCTCTGTACAAACTTCTAAATACTTCTGAAATCATAAAAAGGGGATATTGCCCAAACCGAGCGTTGTTTGGAGAATCGATCTTTTTGCAAAGTGAGGTAATAGTATCTTTCATAATTCGCATTCTCTCATTGCCCATTTCCATTAAGACCAGTATTTCCTTCTTTTGGCTTGTTGTTTTCATCTAATTTCTTGGTCGTAAGTCTGCAGCAGGATGTTTATTTCGTCTCGTCTGCGACGTAACCCGTCGATTAACTCAGACAGGTAAGTTTTACCCTCGGGCTGTAACTGATAAACTCGACGCTGTGGACCCCGGCTTTCTTCACCTATATTGGAAGATACCCAACCAGCTTCTTCCATCTCGCGAAGAGTTCTATACAGTAAGCTGGGATCAATCTGTTTAGGATTAAAGCCAAACTCTGTTAATCCATCGAGTAAAGAATACCCATGAGCATTCTCCCGGGTTAATAAAAATAACAAAGCAGGACGTAAAAACCCCATCACCCCTTGACGACGTCTTCCCTTTCCTATGCCCAATCCTCTTCCATCTGACATATAATCCTCGTTTGGTAAGGTATCCTCATTGGCTATAGTTTAATCGTCTATTGGACAAATGTCAATAGAGTGGAAAAAGTTATAATCCCACTTATTTGTCAGGATTGAGGGTGTTATAATTTTTGTAATTCCAAATTATCCTAAAGTGAATACACCACAGGCTTTTTGACGATAAGAGTTCAACGAAGCAGTATTTATGGAAATTAGTATCTGGACTATCTTGTTGGCTTCTGGACTGACCGCAGTAGTTACCGGTTTGGGTGCGTTCCCGTTTCTATTTGTAAAGAGTTTTAGCCGCTGGTGGTTGAGTATCTTCCAGGCTGCCGCAGCCGGATTAATGCTGGGCGCCAGCCATAATCTTGTTCAGGAGGGGGTTCATTTAGACCCTTACCGCACATTTGCTGGTCTATTACTCGGATTGGCTTTAATTGTCCTGGCCAATCATTTTATCAACCGCCGAGCTGATATTGACTTGGGAGAACTCGATGGTGGTGACGCGCGTAAAGCCCTGCTGGTGCTGGGTATTATGACCGCACACTCCTTTGCGGAGGGCATCGGGGTAGGGGTTTCTTTTGGTGGGGGAGAAAAGCTAGGTTTATTTATCACTGCAGCAATAGCCATACATAATATCCCGGAGGGTTTGGCAATCAGCCTGGTAATGGTTCCCAAAGGCACGAAGCCCTGGAAAGCTGCCTTGTGGAGCATTTTCACCAGTCTACCGCAGCCGCTGATGGCGGTGCCAGCCTTTTTATTTGTGGTGATATTTCAACCTTGGTTGCCGATGGGCTTGGGGCTGGCTGCCGGGGCAATGATCTGGATGGTTTTTGCCGAATTAATCCCGGATGCCTATGAAGGCGGCGCTTCCGGTGCCGAAATTGGCATCGCTGTCACCCTGGCCTTTGCGGCACTGCTTGCGTTTCAGGAATTTGTCTTGGTATTCTAATTACTGCTAACTTCTCAATTTTAATATTAAGATAATGTTGAAGGTTTGAACGTTATAACGTTTGGATGTTGCCTGCCACAATGTCACCATATTCCTCCCCTGATCTTATTTTTCTGAGATTTACAAATTATCAAAGCGAAGCTTGTTATAATCTTGGGGGTATTTGAGGTTTCAAATATACCTTTTGAAATAAAGCAATGCTTGGAGATTAATTTTTCATGAAAAAAACAATCATATTCGACCTGGGCGGTGTGTTAATCGAATGGGATCGAAGAGCACTTTTTAAGAAGCTATTTAATGATGTGAACGAACTGGATTACTTTTTGACAGAGGTATGTTCCCTGGAATGGAATTCTCAAATAGATCTTGGAATGTCCTTTGAAAAAGCAGTTCAGGAACGTATCCTTGAATTCCCGGATTATGCTCCTCAAATCCAGGCATATATTGAACGCTGGGAAGAAATGATTCCTGGACCCATTCCAGGTGCAGTGAAGATCCTGGAAGAACTTAAGGAAGCTGGATATCCGCTGGCAGTGCTTAGCAATTGGTCTGCTGAAACGTTTCCAAGGGTCAGGGATGGGTTTGAGTTCTTAAATTGGTTTAATCCCCTTTTAATTTCTGGAGAGATCGGCTTGATTAAACCAGGAGCTGAAATATTCCAGTATTTACTTAATATAATTAACAAAAACGCGGCAAATTGTATTTTTATCGATGACCATCTACAGAATATCCAGATGGCTGAAGAGTTGGGATTTGAGACGATTTTTTATTCTTCTCCAAAGGAATTACGAACCCGCCTGGAACAGCTCAATATCCTCGCAAATTAATTCCGGTTGGTCTTTTACCCTAATGATACAACATTAGTAGTTAGTTTTATGAAATCAATTAAAACTCCAAAAATTGACACCAAATTGGCCCAGCGGCTGCCGTTTTATTACGGCTGGATGATGGTGCCGGTGACCGTCCTCGCTCAGGCTGTGACCGGGGTGGGACAAACTTATGGCGTCTCTGTTTTTAATCCTTCTTTACTGGAAACCCTGGGAATCAGTCTCTCAGCCCTGACCGGAGCCTATATGTTTGGCACGCTCTTTGCTGCCTTGCCACAAGCATATATCGGGTCCTTAATGGATCGCTTTGGTATCCGCCGGGTTATGACCGTAGTAGTCATTCTCCTGGGTGGCGCCTGTTTATTTTTTTCTATGGTGAATTCTCTTTGGACCCTGCTTTTGGGATTCTTCTTGCTCCGGCTTCTTGGCCAGGGTGGGTTATCTCTCCTTGCGGGCAATATCCCGGCTATGTGGTTTCGGGAGAAGCTGGGTTTGGTCACCGGAATTGTCAGTGGAGGATTTTCAATCAGCATGGCGATTACTCCTGCCTTTTTCCTGGTGCTTATCAACCGCCTGGGATGGAGAGCGGCTTACGCGCGGCTGGGTGTCCTGGTCTGGATCATTATGCTGCCTCTGTTAGCTCTGATCTCCCGGAATAAACCTGAAGAAGTGAAACAACGGATTGATGGTGTCATTGAAAGTGATGGAGCGGTGGATAGGGAAGATAGTTTCGGACAGAATTCCATGGATTTGAAAGCAGCTCGAAAAACCCCGGCTTATTGGATCCTCTTAATTAATGTATCTCTCTGGGCAATGGTCGTTACGGCAATCTTCTTTAACCTGCTATCGATATTCGATAGCCAGGGGGTTTTTCCTTCAGTCGCTGCTTCCACTTACACAACTTACGCAATTGCTGCCTTAATCACACAGGTAATTGCCGGGCCTATCGCAGACCGCGGATCTTTACAGTATTTACTCCTGGTATGCATGAGTTCATTAGGTGCAGGTGTACTGATACTGTCTCTGGCGACTAGTCCCTGGCTGGCGCACAGCTATGCGGTGCTGCTTGGAATTTCCACCGGTTTGATTTCCCTGGTGGGAGGAACGATGTTTGCCCGCTATTATGGTAGAAAACATCTTGGAAAATTGCGCGGAAGCGTTATCACCGCCCAGGTTGCGAGCAGCAGTCTGGGGCCATTTATCACCGGGATAATTTTTGACCTGACCGGCAGTTTCCAGATCTCTCTCTGGATTTTTCTAGGATTGTTAATTCCGGCGGCAATCGCTTCTTTGTGGGCAGTAAAGCCTCGGGAAGAAGCTCAATTTGGCACTAAATTAACTACCTGAGAAAGGGCAGTCCCTCATGGAAGATCGAATAAAAAAAAGATTTAACCAAACAATTCTGGAACAAGCCCTGGATCGTTACCAAATTTCCATGAAGCAAATTCAACCTTTGGATGGATTTGAAAGTTTTATCTATGAGTTTGATAGAGAGGACGGCCCCGGGATTTTACGAATAACCCACAGTATTCGACGCAGCCCGGATTTAATACGGGGTGAATTGGATTGGATTACTTATTTAAAGGTTGGGGGCGCTTCTGTGGCTCACCCAATTCCCTCAAAATCAGGAGAATTGGTGGAAATAGTGGAGGATGGTACGGGGGGCAGTTTCCTGGTTACGGCATTTGAGAGAGCTGAAGGTGAACCCCACAATGGGAGTGAATGGTCAACGGATTTGTTACACCAATATGGTCAGATTATTGGTAGATTACATTATTTGTCGAGGGAATATCAACCCCGCCAAACCAGCTGGAAACGTCCTGAATGGGATGATCCTGTCATGCTGGAAGTTGAGCGGTATCTTCCTGGGGAGGATCAGGAGATTAAAAATATATACCGTGAGCTTAGGGATTATTTAGGAGCATTACCACGAGATACTGAAACCTACGGATTGATTCATCAGGATGCCCACCGGGGCAACTTTTTCGTGACCAAAAACGGAAAGATTACCCTATTTGATTTTGATGATTGTGTCTACAGCTGGTATATCAATGATATTGCCCTGATCCTGTTTTATGCAGCCATGGGGCGTGAGGATCAGTCGGAATTTATATCTCAATTCCTGACAGGCTTCCTGCCTGGTTATTGCAGTGAAAATAAATTGCATGCTGCCTGGTTTAAGGAAATACCTTATTTCCTTAAGTTGCGGGAGATTGACCTATATGCAGTCATCCACCGTAGTTTTGATGTTGAGAATCTGGATGATCCCTGGTGCGCCTGGTATATGGATGGCAGAAGAGAACGATTGGAAAAAAAGATCCCGTTTTTAGACTTTGATTTTGAGAAATATTCCCAGCAAAGTTTAGGATCAGTGAAATAAACACTTATTTCCGCAGCACAGAAATGACCTAAAACCCAGTGGGGGATACCAATAATTTCTATCCATCATCATTCCTGAAACAGATCTCCAACCACTACCGATTTTTGATAAATATTGAATATAAAACGCTACTGCACCCTTCGGGAGGGGGAATCACGGTTTATACCCCCAGATATGGGGTGTAATTGTGTCTTGACACCGTACCAGTATTCTTGTATACTCCTGATAGAACATGTAGGAACAAGTGGGAACATGTTGGTATTACTCTCGAAAGGGACAGAGTCATAATGATGACCCAGGCGCTATACAAACAAATTGCCGAATCGATCTTAGGGCAAATCCAGGAAGGAAAACTTCAACCTGGAGCTCGGCTGCCATCAGAGCATGCTTTAAGTAAGCAGTACCAGGCGGGACGAAATACTATCCGCCATGCGCTGCGAGATCTGGCCACGCAGGGATATGTCGAGTCTGTCCAGGGCGTAGGTACTTTTGTAACCGAAACCCATTTTCCAAAAACAGTAGAGTTTCTGTATGGCTTCTCCCAGGAGATGGCTCAGCGTGGGAAACAAGTTACCAGTAAATTGTTGGAGGCCAGTCTGATCTCAGCAGATCCAGTGTTGGCGCGAGTCCTGCGTCTGCAATTGGGCGCGGAAGTGGTTTTCTTAAACCGGCTCAGGGAAGTGGATCAGAAACCAGCCGCTATTGAACGTGCTTATTTGCCCCACGAATTTTGCCTGGGAATTCTGGAGCATGATTTTTCAAAAGAGTCACTTTATGATGTCCTGGCAGCTCAATATAATATGAAACCCGATCACGCTGAACAAGAAATTGGCGCCGAATTAGCAACCCCTCAAGTTGCCAAGTTGATGGGTTTAGTACAGCCAGCTTCTGTGCTGGTCATCCGGCGGGAAACCCGAACTGCAGACGGCAGAGTGATTGAATACGTGGAATCTGAATTCCGGGCGGATCGTTTCCGATTTTATACCAATTTAAAAGCGTCGGCTTTTTCACCAGCCGCAGTTTTTCAGCGGTTCCCGATTGATACGGGAAGAGAGTGAGGATTATGGAAAATATTAGTGATGCTGATCTGAAAAAAATTGTTGATGAGGTAGTTTCTACTTTGATGAGGGAATTACCCGAAAATAATTCAGTTCCAACCGCTCCTTCTCCAATAAAAGAACCTCAAAGGTCCTCTGGGGGGAAAATTGTTGCGATCGGAGCAGATCACGGCGGTTTTCAGCTAAAGGAAACCTTGAAAGAATACCTGTCTGAAAATGGATATAGTGTGATTGACTGTGGAACAAATAGTTCAGACTCAGTGGATTATCCAGATTTTGCCCGGGCAGTCGCTGAACAAGTGAAAGAAGGATCTGCCTGGCGGGGTGTCATGATTGACGGTGCAGGGAT
>Ga0255364_10095_pt1 | contig 22851 bp, 18 predicted proteins | sample ANMaggSSYBR01G12_FD_182087 | JGI IMG/M metagenome (GOLD analysis project Ga0255364, IMG submission 182087) | Sediment cell enrichment communities from methane seep in Santa Monica Basin, California, United Staets - ANME aggregate JGI... | ecosystem: Environmental > Aquatic > Marine > Cold seeps >...
AACTCTGCGGGATAACCCCCAACTCATTACTGATCCAATTGACAAATACCACGAAATACTTATAGAAGAATTTGAGTATTTGGAACCTGAATGGTTGAAGGAACACCTGATATTTACCAAAACTTATCAATACGGGGGAACTGAAATTAATTTTGAACAAACATGGATTGACGGGAAAAGAGGTATGCCAATCTATACCCTGGAAGATTTATGGGCAAATACTAACCCTGTGGTTTCCGCCCAGGACGTAATGGGGATTGAACCTGCAACAATTTACGCGGGGAAAATGTTCCTTACGCCAGGTTTAGGCACATTAGACCTGGAGGGGAATTTTATCGAAGACTATGGGCGATTGGCTGCCAAAAGTTTGGTGGGCGCATTAAATATTGTTAATAAATATGCAGGTTTATGAGTTTGAAATCTTAATCAGACATGGAGCATAACATGGATTTAATAAAAACGATTCAAGAAAGAAGGAGTATCAGAAAATACAAGGATGAGCCCATTGATGATATTTCCGTGGAGAAAATTATTGATGCAGCCAGATGGGCCCCAAATGCTGGCAATTACAACTCATGGAGATTTATTGTCATCACCTCCGCGGCACAAAAAAAACTTCTATTAAATTTCTGCCCCGGAATAGACGATATGCCAGCGGCATTAATTGTTATTTGCGCAAAACCAAAACAAAAGAAACTAAAAGAGGCCACGCGCCTGATGTATATGGCCGACTGCGCAATTGCAGCCCAGAACATTGCTTTAACTGCCTATTCCCTCAATATTGGCAGCTGTATTGTGGTCTCCTTTGCCGATAAAGCGCTGAGAGAAATTCTTGAAATTCCCGAAGATGTCCAGCCTTATCTTATGGTTACTTTAGGATACCCTGGGGAAACTCCTGAACCCCCAGCCAGATTACCGATTTCAGAGATAACTTATAGAGATAGTTACGGGAAGGAGTGGGTTAAATGACAGAAAAAGGATTATTGCTAGGCGAAGAGCAATTTTATGATTTGCTTTCGTTTCTGGTATCGAGTGCTTATCTCATGGCTCAAGGTGAAGAGCTTGAGGAATTATATCCATCTTTACGATTGATTGACGCAGCCAAACGTTTATCCAATTTTGCCCTGGACAGTGGGGGATTGGATGATGAAAGTTGGGTAACAAATTTTTCAAATAAGTGTGAAAAAGGGCTGGAATTGATGGAAATCGATAAAGAAGCCTTCACAGAATTTCTTTCGGACTCAACTTTTATGTTAGCAAAAGAAATGAAAAGGAGGGAAGATATTTGAAACCAGATCTACTAAAAACCACTTTGACCAACCTGTCCGATTGTTAGGCAGTACATGTTTAACTTTGAAATAAGGAGAAGAAAAATGAAGATCAATCGCAAATTACTTTATTTTGTTATTAGTATTTTCTTGATGTCGATTTTGCTTGTAGCTTGTGGGACGCCTCAGGAACCTACTGAAGAGGTGGTTTCTGAGGAAGCAACAGCTCCAACGGTTGAAGAAGAAGCAGTGGAGACGGAACCTGAACCAAGTATTTTCGTATTTGCTGCACCGACAACCTGGCCGGATATTGATCCAGCAACTAATTTCGCAGACGCCCAAATTACATCGAATTGTTATGAAACACTGACTGTCTACAATCCACCTGGCAGCGATGAAATTCTCGGACCCGGTCTCGCGACAAGTTGGGAAGCAAGTGAATATGATATGGTTTGGACTTTCCATCTGCGCGAAGGCGTTACTTTCCATGATGGAGAGCCAATGAACGCAGAAGCTGTAAAAGGTGCCATTGAGAACATCATAGAAATTGGCGCTGGGGCTTCTTACATCTGGGACCCGGTTGATTCAATTGATGTAATAGATGAACACACTGTTCAGTTCAATCTCTTTTACCCTGCTCCAATGGACCTGGCTGCCTCAGCAGGTTATCAAGCCTGGATTTACAATCCAACAGCGTATGCTGAGCACGGCACTGAATGGTTTAATGAGGGAAATTGTGCAGGAACTGGACCATACACAATCGAAAGTTATGACCGCGGTACCCGTTTGATTATGACCCGCAATGAGGACTATTGGGGAGGATGGTCAGAAGGGCAATTTGATAAATTGGTTTTTGAAGTTGTCGAAGATCCTGTTGCCCGACAACAAATGGTTGAAGCAGGTACGGCTGATTTCACTTACGAACTCCCTCCTGATAACATTTCCTCGCTTGAATCGCGTGATGATCTCATCGTATACACAAACCAGTCTTTAATGAACATGCTCGGTTTGATGAATACACAAAAACCCCCCCTTGATAACCCGCTTGTACGCCAGGCACTGTCATATACATTCCCATACCAATTAGTTATTGAAGGTGTGATGGGTGATCGCGCTGTGCAATCTCGCGGAGCGATTCCTTCCGGAGTATGGGGACATAGCGATGATCTCTTCCAATACAGTCATGACCTTGAGACAGCAGCCGATTTACTCGCCGAAGCCGGGTATCCTGAGGGTGGTTTCGACCTGGTTTACACCTTTACAACAGGAGATCTTGAACAACAAACTGCCGGGGAGATGTGGAAAGCTGAACTTGCCAAGCTCGGAATCAACCTGGAGATACAGGGGATGACCTGGGAATCTCAGTGGGCTCTCGGACAATCTGGTTCAGAGAATGCTCAGGATATCTATGTGATTTACTGGTGGCCTGATTACGTCTCTCCGATGAGCTGGATGTATAGCATGTTCCGGACAGAGGAGTATACTGTATTTAATCTTGGTTATTACAGTAATGAAGCCTTCGATGAGTTGATTGATGGAGCAGATGCCATTTCTGGAAGTGACCGTGAGGCTGCTACAAACATGTTCATTGAAGCGCAGCAAATCCTGATTGAGGACGCGGCAGCTATATTCGCTTATGATCTCGCCAACACACATGTTGTGCGTGCTGACATAAAAGGCTACGTGGATAATCCAGCCTACTCGCATGTGGTATTCGCATACCAGCTGAGTCGTTAAGGATCAATAGTGAGTATATTATTCAGTAACTCTACGAAAAACATATAGAATAATTAGCAACAATATATGCTGGTCAACACCACGTTGACCAGCATATAAAAAAACTATACGATCCTCGCTTTTTTGCCTATCCATGTGAGAGGAGCTAGACCTGTGCAACAGCTAGACTATATACTAAAACGATTGGTGATGGCGGTTTTTATCTTTATTAGCGTATCGATCTTGACTTTTTTTATTGCTCGTGTTGTTCCCTCTAACCCGGCCGCAGCCTGGGTTGGACCTCACCCTACCAAGGAACAAATCGAAAAAGCAACAATTGAGCTAGGGCTAGATAAGCCGCTCTATATTCAATATATACGTTATATGCAAGGGATAATGGTTGGTGATTTAGGTACGTCTGTGAAGACGCGCCAACCAATTCTGACAGACATAAAAACTTTCCTACCAGCCACGTTTGAGCTTGTAATAGTCAGCATGCTCATCGCTACAATAATCGGTGTTCCTTTAGGCGTGCTCTCTGGTGCATATAAAGGAAGCTGGTTTGACAACTTTACTCGCCTGGTTTCCATTGCGGGTGTCTCTATCCCTGTATTTCTATTAGGTTTGATACTGCAATTATTGTTTTTTAAACAACTCGAATTACTTCCCCTAGGGTCGCGTCTGTCAATAAAAGTTTCACTCTTCAACCCGATTAATCAAATCACAGGTTTTTATTTAATTGATTCAGCAATTACCGGTAATTGGATTGCATTCAAAGACGCTTCCTTACATATTATCTTGCCAGCATTGGCTTTAGCCACCTACCCCGCTGGTCTTGCACTACGTATGACACGCTCTACTATGATCGAAGTCTTGAGCGAAAAATATATTATGGCCGCAAAAATAAGTGGGGTTCAAGAACGCACCATTCTTTTTATTCTCGCCCTTAAGAATGCCATAGTACCAACCCTCAATGCTCTGGCTCTTTCATTTGTCTATTCCCTAACGGGTGCAATCTTGATAGAGATCATCTTCTCATGGCCAGGATTGGGTACTTATGTTACCAACGCCGTGCTGGGTATCGATTTCCCGGTTATTGTATCTGTCACCTTGATTATGTCCGTGGTATACATTTCAATCAATCTAATCCTAGATATACTTCAAGCTTTTATCGATCCTCGAGTAACCATGAACTAGAAGATAAAGAATCTGTTGTCCGTTGTGAGTTGTTTTATTTGAAAGATGGAATGATCTATGACCTCAGTGTTTTCGGAAGTTAAAACTTCTATTGATGAAAATCTTAATGTGAAACACATAAGCGAACTTCTCCTTATGTGGCGGGCATTTCGTCGGGACCCATTCGCCTTATTTAGCTTGGTTATCCTGATGTTTTTTATTTTTGGCGCAATCTTTGCTCCGTTACTTGCACCTTTCCCGGATCAGGGCTTGGGGCTTCCAAATGTCCTTGAAAAATTCAATCCTCCAAGTTTAGCGCATCCATTTGGGACCGATTACTTGGGGCGTGATGTGCTGTCTCGTGTTTTGTATGGCGGGCGCAGTTCACTGGCGATCGGATTCCTGGTTGTAGCTCTCGCCGCATTAGTTGGCATTCCATTAGGGGCAATATCCGGCTACTATGGCGGTTGGATAGACAATCTTATGATGCGCATTACTGATATTTTCCTGGCGTTTCCTCCTCTGCTATTGGCTATAGCGTTAGCCGCAGCTATGGAACCCAGTTTTACGAATACTATGCTTGCAATATCATTTACATGGTGGCCCTGGTATGCCAGACTCGTGAGAGCCCAAACGTTATCTCTGCGTGAACGCAATTATATTGAGGCAGCAAAGTGCATCGGGGTTCCAAATTGGAAAATAATCACAAGTCATATACTGCCCAATGTTATGACACCCGTCATGGTACAAGCCACAATGGACTTAGGTGGAGCTATTCTGGTCGGGGCAGCTGTAAGTTTTATCGGATTAGGTGTCCAGCCACCTACTGCAGATTGGGGGCAGATGGTAAGCATAGGCCGGATCTATTTCATAGAAAGACCGTGGTATGCTGGTGCAGCTGGAATCTCCATATTTCTGGTTTCTTTGGCATTCAATCTCTTAGGCGACGCAATGCGCGATGCGGCCGATCCTCACACTCGGAGGATTGTCCAATGAGTGTTCCGCTGCTCTCTATCAAGAATCTCCATATACAGTTTGCTACTTACGCTGGAGATGTCCATGCTGTTAACGGGATGAATTTCGATATCCATTCCGGCGAGATGTTTGGATTAGTCGGAGAGTCAGGTTGTGGAAAAACAGTGACTGGGTTATCTATAATGCATGCTGTTCCCCCACCAGGGGTTATTGTAGAAGGTCAAATATTCTTCCAGGGAAAAAACATTCTGGATAAATCAGAAACTGAAATGCAAAAAGTACGCGGCGGGAGCATTGGAATGATTTTTCAGGATCCAACAGCCTCCCTCAACCCGGTTTTTACAGTGGGTTATCAGATTTCCATCCAGATTAGCCAACACCGAAATGTTAACAAACAGCGGGCAAAACAACTCGCCCTTAACATGTTTTCTCAAGTCGGACTACCAGATCCTGAGTCCTTATATAATACCTACCCCCACGAATTAAGTGGGGGAATGCAGCAGCGAGTCATGATCGCGATGGGTTTGGCTTCGGGCGCAGAATTGTTGATTGCCGATGAACCAACTACCGCCCTCGATGTGACAATTCAGGCCCAAATCCTTGCTTTGCTCTCCCAATTGAGAAAAAGTGAAGGGCTGACAATTTTACTTATTACCCATGATTTGGGAGTAGTTGCGGAAACTTGTGACAGAGTAGCTGTAACTTACAATGGGGAAATTGTTGAAACCGGCCCGGTTGATGAGGTTCTATACCAAACAAAACACCCCTATACTCAAGGATTAATTGCGGCCTTGCCAGACTCAGTTGAACAAGGCCAGGTATTACAGGTTATTAAAGGCAACGTGCCTGATGGTTTAAAGTTTGTGACAGGATGTCCTTTTCACCCCCGTTGTTTTGCCGTTATGGATATTTGTCGGGAGCAGCGTCCCATTCATGTCCACATGAAAAACAAGAACCATACGGTATCCTGTCACCTTTATGAGGAAGCTCCATGAATAACAGCATAGTGCCGATCAGGTCACAAGGGCCGCTATTAGTCACCAAAAATCTCACAAAAGTGTTTTCCTCTCGTTCTGGTTGGTTAAACCGTCAAGAAAGACATGTGCGCGCCCTGGACGGTATTAACCTCACCATTAATGAACAAGAAACTTTAGGTATCGTAGGAGAATCCGGATGTGGCAAAACCACATTAGGTCGAGTGATTATGTGGTTAACAGAACCCACGTCGGGACAGATAATATTTAAAGGTCAAGATACTGCCACTGCCGATAAACCAACCCTCAAAAGTCTCTATCAAGAAACGCAAATGGTCTTCCAGAACCCCTACATTTCTTTCGATCCGCGTTTTACAATCCTGCAGTGTATTGCAGAGCCATTAAAAACCCACACAAACCTGCGGGGAGAGAAGCTAAATCGGCGAGTTCGTGAATTACTTGAGCAGGTAGGTATGTCGGGAGCAATTATCCACCGTTATTCGCACGAATTCAGCGGAGGACAGTTACAACGAATTGCTATCGCTCGTGCTTTAGCAACAAATCCAAAATTTATAGTTTTAGATGAACCAACATCTGCTCTTGATGTTTCTGTTCAAGCTCAGATTCTAAATTTGTTAATGGATCTACAACGGGATTTGAAACTGACCTATCTCTTTATTTCTCACAACTTGAGCACTGTTCAACATATCAGTAATAGAGTGGTTGTTATGTATCTTGGCAAAATTGTAGAGCAAAACACATCAGAAGCGCTCTTCGATAGCAGGGGGCAACATCCGTACACGCAAGCCCTTATCAGCGCAATTCCAACAGTTGTAAAGGAATACCGACGAGAGCATATTATTCTCGAGGGAACGGTTCCAGACGCGGCGAATCCTCCTACTGGATGCAATTTTCACCCCAGATGCCCCATAGCTCAAGATATTTGTTCGGAAAAAGAACCGATGTTAAGAGACATTAGCGGTGACCGTAAAATCGCCTGCCATTTTGTAGTAAACTAAATAACATGAAAAAAGAGAGTTTTATAACTGGTCTGATAAAAATAATTAAGGACTTAGCCATCAAACTATGCAACTCTTTTGCACGGGCACATTATCATGAGTACCTAATTCTTGACGAGAATGGAGATCCTGCTGGAATTGAGTTTATTACTACGCGTGGGGGAAAAGTTGAAAAGAAAAGATTTAACAACAATGATTTACCCATAGATAATTTCTAAAATCCTGGGTTCCTGCTGATGCGAAATTGACTTTTTATCACTTGCACAACGAAACTACCTGATCGGATGTCAGACGCCCAGAAAAAATCTGACCGTCAGTCAGACGACAGCGTTTTTACCATTATATTCCCCCCCTTTTAGAGGGTAAAGCTAAGCTGGAGATGCCTGTTTTAAGCTCAAAAACAGGGTATTTTCGTGTCAATTGCACCAGGATTGCACCGAGAGGGAGAAAATTTAGTACTTCCCGATATAATATTAAGAGAAAAACATTTAGGGGTTTCCAAAAATGTGATATGAAGATTTTATTCAAATAGTTTTACTATATCAAATTTTGGAGGCAGATCTGAATTCCAACAATGCTACATACATCGTGCTGTTTTCTGGAGGTCTTGCTTCTTTTGAGGTAGGAAGACGAGCGATTAAGAGATATGGACGAGAGAATGCAAGGTTCTGGTTCTTTGACACGAAAATCGAGGATGAGACTCTATATAGTTTTATTAAATCATGCGCATCATTCCTAGATGTGGAAATTGAGATTTATACAGATGGCAGGAATCCGTGGGAAGTATTCAAGGATGAGCGGTTCATCGGGAATTCAAGAGTGCCATTGTGCAATAGAGTACTGAAACGAGAATACCTTGAAAGGACATTAAAACAGGAATATCCAGATAAAAATTGTGTTCTATTATTAGGCTATCAATACTTCGAACAAGCAAGGATGGAAAAAACAAAAAACCGCTGGAATGAAAATGGTTATGAAGTTAGCTTTCTCTTAGATGAACCACCTTTCTTAAATCATGCTGATTTAGTTGAAATTGCGAAATCCAATAACCTTCAAATTCCGCAACTTTATGACCTTGGTTTCAACCATAATAACTGTGGGGGTGCATGCGTACAAGCCGGAATAGGGCAATGGGCTCGATTACTAGAATTATTTCCAGAGAGATATCTTTGGCATGAAGAACAGGAAGAAAATATTCGTAAATATCTTAACAAAGATGTAGCAATCTTACGCGATAGGACAGGTGGCACAACAAAACCATTGACTCTACGGGAATTGCGTATAAGGCTAAATGGAAAATATAGTGATACCAATTAAACTGCTTTAAGAGAGGATCAAATGAGCAAAAATAAGAGGTTTGAAAAAAAATGGTTGGATCTTTTCTATACACGTGTTGGAGATCAATTTATTTTATCAAGAAACAGTTTGCACAATACTCATCAATGGGTGATAACCCTGGCTTTAGGATTAATAACAGCTGTATTAACCTTAGGTAGCAACACTAACTCTTACCCCAATGAATATGGATTCCTAGCCTTATTAATTTCCTTTCCATTATTATTCCGATTCTTTGTAAGGTCTTGTCTGGAAACATCTATTCAGTATAAGTGGATGACAATCAGGAATGCCCTAGATAAATATTATTTTCTTTCCAATCATAAAGATTTTCGCAAACAGAAAGTCGAAGATTATCTGGAAGAAACAATTATTCTATATTATTTTGACTGGAAATCTCCAAATTCCATTTGGAAAATCATCTGGGACAATATCCGCTTAGCTTATTTTTGGCCGTTCATAGTGCTCATCTCTCTAATCATTTGGGGATATTTTTCTTTGCCGTTTACATTCATTATCACAATATCGACTATTGTTGTCGGTGTTTACATAATATATGAGGTATCAACATTCTTTACTTATAGAGGTTTCGATTTTGAAGAAACGACTACGCCAGATCCAGACATCACCAATCCAATTAAAAATGAATAAGTACATTTATAGAATAGATTTGAGCATATGATAATCTTAAGGAAAAATTGAATGAATTATCGGCTAAGATTCATAAGAACTGAATGGTTACCAAGAACTGGAGATAGTTTTAAATTATCAATAGAATACGACCTTCTTGAGGATAAAGACTATGAAACTATATCCGAAGAAGGAAATAGTACATTCAGAGGCACCATAACCATAGGAATCTCTGGCTCCCTACAAAGCATATGGGGGTTGACTGGATTAGACCTTGAAAAAGCTTTAGTTGAGTATGCAAAGCTACACATTCGAGAAAAAATCATTGAAGGAAACCTAGCAAAAGAAGAAAACAAACTTCTAACGATAGATAACTCTCCTGATCTATGTCCATTTGATGTTGTTGGCAAAGATTACTATCGAGTTTTTGAGTATGTCATATCAGTTCCGGAAGAGAACCATAAAAAGCCAAGTAATCCTCAAGTCTCCCAGGAATATAATTGGGACATCTTCATATCTCACGCTAGTGAAGACAAGGATTCAGTAGCAATTCCACTATGTAGATTGCTTGAAGAACGAGGATTAAGGGTATGGGTCGATCAATACCAAATAACACTTGGAGATAGCCTAAGACAAAAAATCGATGAAGGGTTGTCGAAATCCAAATATGGAGTTGTAATTATCAGTGAACATTTCTTTGCAAAATCATGGACCCAAAAAGAACTCGGTGCATTGTTTTCATTAGATAGTAATCGCGAAAAATCAATCCTTCCTGTATGGCATCGCGTTGATTATGATTTTGTAACAAGACATTCCCCTACGCTGGCAAATATACATGCAACAACAACTGATAAAGGATTGAAACAAGTATCGGATGAAGTTCTTCGTGCAGTTTCCTCCCATCATGAAAAAAATGCTGATATAAATGGTGAACAATACACGCCGAATGATAAAAATCTGATATCAACGATATTGAAGAAATTAGGAAAACTAAATAGGGGATTTCTCATCACTATTATAAGTGGAGTAATTGTAGCCCTGATTAGCCTGGGAATCGAATATGGGCTCTTATTACCTAATAGACCAAAGGATTCCATTTTACTGACCGCCACTCTACCCCCAACACCAAATGAAACAACAGAAATCAAATCGAATCTGTCATCTACGGAAACACAAGACAATTACACTCCTGTTCCATCACCAGAAACTATATCAGTACCCACACAAAATAGTAAGGACCTGATTTCTGACGAAATCGAAAAATTAGTGAATGAAGGTTGGTCAATTCTTTTATATGATGATTTCGAAGATCATATCTTGAGTGATCAATGGACAGGTGTCGATTGTGATTATGGGTTATGGTCCCAAGAAAATGGACATTTCCAAATAAATATCGCCACTGAGGAGGATGTTATATTTGGTCAGTGCGTTCTTAGACCAAATATCGATTTAATAAAAATGAAGGATGAATTATTCATTGCGTATGAGTTTTTTGTAGGTGAAACTTATTCTGACAGTGTTTTTTATGGATTTTTCTCTTCTTGCGATAATGACGAAAGGAATTGGTTAATTGCCGCAGGAGATAATGTTTCATTCAGGCTGGAATTAGGAAATGGTAAATCTGATTACAGAATGATTGATTACGGAGGGTCAGCGGATAGTGATACTCCTTATCATGATGTTGGTTTTGTTAAGTATCAAAATGAGTATGTAAGCGCTTGGCCATTTGGTAATGAAAGTTTCACGCCAGCAAAATGCAATATACCTTTGACTTCAATCCGATTTGGAGCTGGCATTCGAGAGAAAGGATCAGCTAATGGGTGGTTGGATAATATCTACATCCTAACTAGATAAGATCTAATAATTTCTATATGTGAAAAGACTTCAAGTCCTCGTCAACTCATCCGCGATCAACTCAGCCTGCTTTAACACAGTCTCTGTAGCCAGCTTCTGCATATCAGGCGGATAACCAAATTTTCGCAGGGTTCGTTTCACAATCACCCGCAACTTCGCCCGAGCACTCTCCTTAATTGTCCAATCTATCGAAGCATTATTCCTGACTTTCTCAAACAATACCACCGCCAATTCCCTGAGTTTATCCACCTGCATCAGTTCTCTGGCGCTCTCATTATTTGCCACCGCCGAATAGAAAGCATACTCAAACTCGGACAATCCCATTTCTTCGGGTTCCTTGTCCATCTCCTTGATCTGCTGGCTAAGCTTGATGAGTTCTTCAATAACCTCAGCTGCGGTGAGAATCTTATTTTGATATCTTGTTATCGAACTCTCCAGAAGTTCCATTAGCGTCTGGCTCTGTACCAGGTTCTTCTTCATCCTTGCCCTGATCTCATCATTGAGCAGCTTCTTTAGCGTTTCCAAGGCAATGTTCTTATGCTCCATGCCCTGGATTTCAAGGAGGAATTCCTCAGACAGAATCGAAATATCTGGCTTTTTTAGACCAGCAGCATCAAAGACATCGATAACTTTTTCTGAAACCAGCGCCTGATCTATTACCTGGCGGATCGCTGTTTCGATTTCCTCGTCAGTTTTTCCAGTGCCAGTTACATCAAACTTCACTAGTCTTGCCTTGATTGCCTGGAAGAAAGACACCTCATCTTTGATTGCCATTGCTTCCACGTGTGGAATTGCAATCGCAAAAGCTTTCGAAAGGGCTGTTACTTCATCGATCAATCGTTTCTTGCCATTCTCAACCCCTAATATGAAATCTTCTGCACTCAGGATGATTGACAATTTCCCAGAGGTATCCGCTGGAAAATATTCCTGGTATTTGAAACCATGGAAGAGCTGAGAAACCACTTCCAGTTTTTCCTGCATGAAAGCAACAGCTTGTTCCTGGAGGACAGCAGGATCTCCTTTCCCTCCACCATCAGAGTAAAATGACAGTGCCTTTTTGAGGTCAGCAGCAATGCCTAGGTAATCTACAATTAATCCACCTGGTTTGTCCTTATATACCCGGTTTACTCTGGCGATTGCCTGCATCAGGGTATGCCCTTTCATGGGTTTATCGAGGTACAAGGTATGCAGTGATGGTACATCAAACCCTGTTAACCACATATCACAAACAATCACAAGTTTCAGGGGATCATCAGGGGACCTCATGCGATCCGCTAAGGCTCTACGCTGCTTTTTATTGGTATGATGTCGTGCCATCACGGGACCATCGGATGACGCGGCTGTCATCACTACTTTCATCATGCCTTTGTCAAGATCATCATGATGCCAATTCGGTCTGATTTCCTTGATCGCCTGATAGAGATTTGCAGCGATACGCCTTGACATGGTTACTATCAAGGCTTTTCCTTCAAATACCTCCTGCCTTTGTTCAAAGTGATCGATAATATCTTTGGCGACATTCTTTATCCGATTTTCACTACCAACTAATGCCTCGAGTTGGGTCCACTTTACTTTGGCTTTTTGTGTTTCTGAAAGATCTTCTTTTTCAAGATCTGCATCCAACTCTTTGACCAATCCTTTTCCCTCATCACTCAGTTCAATCTTGGCCAACCTGCTTTCATAATAAATTGTCACCGTTGCACCGTCTTCAACTGCCTGGGCAACATCATAGATGTCTATATAATTACCAAAAACAGCAGGAGTATTAACATCGGTTCCCTCGATTGGGGTCCCAGTAAAACCAATAAAGGTCGCATTAGGTAGGGCGTCTCGCATGTATTTAGCAAAACCATAGACAATTTTCTTGCCAATGATATTCCCCTGCTCATCTTTCTCGTCTATTGTTTTGGCTTTAAATCCATACTGGGTCCGATGGGCTTCGTCAGCCAACACAATAATATTCTTTCTGTCTGAGAGTTCCTCGTATACATTCCCTTCCTCAGGTTGGAACTTCTGGATGGTTGAGAATACCACTCCTCCTGAAGCCACTTTGAGCAATGCTTTAAGATCTTCTCGGGACTTTGCCTGAACAGGTTCTTGCCGAAGAAGCTGCGTGGAAGCTGCAAAGGTATCAAAAAGCTGATCATCCAAATCATTCCGGTCTGTTATAACCAGGATAGTCGGATTATCGAGGGCCAATACGATTTTCCCGGTGAAAAATACCATCGACAAAGACTTACCGCTGCCCTGGGTATGCCAGACCACGCCACCTTTCTGATCTCCTCCAGGTTGATCATCCACTGAAGGTAAGCCATATTTGGCGGGAGGTTCACTAATAGCCGCAGGACTGGATCGATAACCAGCTGCCCTGATGGCAGATTTCACCGCCCGATTAACTGCATAGTACTGGTGATATCCGGCTATCTTCTTTACAGTTTCAATACTGGCGATTCCGGTTTTTAGATCTTCCTTCTTAGATTTTTCAAAAACAGCGAAATGGCGAATAAGATCCAGTAAGGTTGTTTTATTCAACATCCCTTTGATCAAGGTTTCCATTTGACTGACAAGGCTGGATGCTTCCTCAATCCCATCAGCAGATTTCCAGGTCATGAAACGACTGTAGCCTGCTGATAATGATCCCATCCTGGCTTCAAGCCCATCAGAAATAACCAGCAGCCCATTATAGTTAAACAGAGAAGGAATGGTGTCTTTATAGGTTTGAAGCTGCTTAAAAGCAGATTTATTGGTGGCATTCTCATCGGCCGGATTCTTGAGTTCAATAATCACAAGTGGAATACCGTTAACAAATAGAACTACATCCGGTCTTTTATTAATTCCCTCCTCAATCACAGTAAATTGGTTTACGACAGTGAATTCATTGTTGTCTGGGCTCTCAAAGTCAATTAGCCAGACAAAGTCTCCCCGGGGATTGCCTTTTTCCTGGTAACTTATATTGATCCCTTCGGTAAGCAAACGGTGAAAGGATTCATTATTTTGAATTAGTTCTGGGGTGTAAAATTGCTGGATTTGTTTGAGAGCATCACCCCGGGCTGATATTGGGATAGAAGGATTGATCCTGTCTACTGCGGAGGTGAGTTTATCTAACAGCAGCACATCTTCAAAAGAGTCCCTCAGCGGAGCGCTGCCATCTGGAGAGATATCCGGGCCAGGCAGGTATGTATAGCCTAGTTCTTCGAGACACTGTATGGCGAGGTCTTCGACGGCAGATTCGGTGATAATGGCTGATCGATCAGTCATGGGATGGATCCTTAAATCGAGCCAAATGTCATTCTTCTGTTACAGACTTTTTCAAAACAGAGTAATGTTCAGGAAAAACAGTCTCCATCATTTCCAACAAGTAAGCAATATTTTTACAAGCTTCTGGAACTAGAGAAGGATCGAAGCCTTTACCTGTAGTGTGTGAATTGTCATTTGTAAATTTATAAATCGCGGTTTTCTTATTGGTATCAAACTCGATTTGTTCTAGTTTTTTGTAGGGACTTTGGTTATCTGGGATCATAACCATCAGAAAATTGTCAAGGACCTTTCGAGCAATATTAGGATAGTGATAAACAGAATCAATTGTACCGTCTGGTGTAAATGTATAAAGCAACTTAAATAAGTATTGATATTCACTGGTATAGTTTCTCAATAATTTGTCCAAAACATATATACTTGCAACTCTTTGCCCATTACTATCAAGATTCTTAATCATGTAATAGGATTTTTTCCCATGACTATTTCGTACATTCTGCAACCAGTTTAATAACAATTGTAAAAAGTCATAATTATGGGTCAATATAAACACTTGAGAAGCATCACTAACCGCGTTTTTTAGAAAAGCAAATGCTTGAAAAAGTGAGTTTGAGTCCAGGCTTGATATTGGATCATCAATAACTACAATACCATTTTCAACATCAAAATCTCGATCTTTTAAGCTGATCGTGAAATAAACAAAAGCAATAGCCGTCTTTTCTCCTTCGCTTAAGTTCTTGGCAATCTCTCCATGTCGCCTGATAATGTATCCTTCCTCATCAACTTCAAAAATAAGTTCTCTTCTCCCTAAAAATATTTCCAATTGATCATTGATTTCATCACAAGCTAAGCCAGACTGAGAAATTTTATTTTTGTTCTCATCAATTCTGTGTCTAAAGCCAACAATCCCAATATCATGCGGGTCAACAGGATCGCCATGTTCAAGCAAATCTCTCATCCTAGTTAAGTCTGCAATACCAGAATCATACATTTTTACATCATCAAATATTTCGCTAAGGTAATGCTTCCTAAGTTTTTCTTCACCTTCCTTTTTTGCGTCTGAAAAATTTCTGGATTTTTCATTATGCTTTTGTATATGAATATTTACCTCATTAATTGCGGATAAGAACTTGGCTGGATCAATACTATTAGACAACTTCACAGATTCGGTTGTATGAAGTTTTTTGCTTTTGACTTCTCTCTTAATTTCAATAATATCATTCAACAAGTCTGGTTTAGCTGTGCTAAATTCATGAACTGAATTCAAATAGTCAGATCGAAGTTCGTTATAAAGATTAGCTTTATCAGTAACATCAATGTTTTGAATTTTCGAATAAAGTTCATTGATCCTTGTATGTAGATTATCAATATCAGTTTTTAACTTTCTATCGGCCTCATTGAAAAACGCTGCCAATTCACTGATACGTTCTTTGGGCAAGGGCTGGTTGCAAAACTCACAATATTCAGATGCTTTTTCCATGTGTAGTTCATAACCCTTTTCTACCCATTGATAAATTTCCGGGTTTTCTACCAACCGCTCAATCATTAAACTCTCTACAGTGGTTCCAAGAAGCGAATTAGCATCAGTTAAAATTGCATCAATATTTTCTTCGATATCATTGCTTACAAGTTCGTCGACGAGGTTCTTTTCTTGTTGTCTTAATGTTGCATCATACCTGTGTTTTTCAATATCAGATAATAACTCTTGGTTTTCAAGTTTTTCAAAATCGCTCTCTGCATTGTTTTTCCGATATGTTCTAGTCGATGCACCCACTAGATTTTGGCTAATTGTCCTGGCAATATCAGTAAAAAGTTTGTGTCTATCATTCTCTTTTTGCAGAAGGTCTCTATTACGTAGTTCTAACTCTTTAAGCATCCCGAGATCATCCGGCTTATCAGGGTCCCCTCTAAGTCTTTTTTCATCGGCCTTAATTTGCTCTGAAAGCTTTTTGTTTTCCTCGCCTAATATGAATATCGGGTTTGTTTTGCAGGCTGAAACATCGATATTTTCTGTTATATAGTGCTGATTAAAAACTCTAATCTGTTTACCATAAGGCATCTCATGAGAATATTCTCCATCATCTGTTTTGATTTTGAATCTTAAATCCGGATACGCTGATATTTCTCCTCTTTCTAGTGCTGAAAACAACTGAGACAAAGTTGTTTTTCCAGATCCAGTCCAACCATAAATAACGTTGAAACGTTCAAATCCTAGGATATTTACATTCCAGCGGTAGTCTTTGAAAATACCAAGATTTTTTATCTCTAAAAGACTTATTATCATATAATTTCCTCTAATCTATTCTTACCCATACTTCCCCACTCATCAACTTAGGTAAAAGTGTGTCGCGTAGTTTTTCAAGGGTTTGAATCTGGATGATATTAGTTCTTATTTTTTCGAAATATGGGGAGATCAGATTATCAAACTTTGCTCTTAAATTAGCTGGTGGCCGGTTTAGCTTTAGGTTTCTAAATGAAGATTTACTGATTTCTAAAAATGTGGTTCCACCTGCATAACTTTTAATATAATCCAAATTTTCTTTTATCCAAAAATAAATGAAATATTTAGAGAATCCCTTATCGTCAATTATGGCTATATAACCTTGATTTATAGCTATTGGAACTTCAGAAAATGCTAAATATCCGACTGGTGCTCTAGAAGATAACAGTAATGTGCCTATAGGAAGTAAACCTGATCCAATTTTATCTAGTCCTGCTTTAGTAATCTTTCTTGCTGTGTCAAATAAAAATATATGGGGGTTATTTGATAAATCTCTTGGCGTCGTCCAATGAAATTCTCCATTCCAAAATTCAGGATTTTTTGTGCTAGGAGTGGTACCTCCTCTTACCGTAAGTATCGAATCTAAATGACTTTCTTCCCATTCATCCTCAGCCTCTTCTACAAACCACTGTCGGAAGAGCGTTTCCGCCAGTGTTTCCAGGGTCTGGTTCTGACGCTGCAGCAGATCCATCTTGTCGTCCAGGCTGCTGAGGACAGCAGTGATGGCTTTTTGTTCGAGGGGGGAAGGAAGAGGTATTTTTACTTTTCTAAGATCTTTAAGGTTGATTACTTGTTGTACAGATCCACCGGTTTGTTGATATAGCCTTTGTTTGCCGGTAGAAGACATGAGAAAATACATAACAAATCTCGTATTTATTTCCTTTGATAGGCGTATAATTCCTACTTGCCGAGCAACATTTGCTCCAGCAAGACTTAGTGGAGCAATTGCAACTTGTCCAGGATCTCCAACAAGTGAAATTAGTAATTCATCGCCCCGCAATTGAGTTCGTTCATATTGATTAGATACAATATCAGATATAGTTCGTAGCTCAGAAATTGCGATTTTACCACTAGAAATATCTCCCCCCCTTACAAAACGAACCCCATCAGCAACAGAAGGGCCAGGTTTAACAACACCATATGTGATAGGTGAAACAACCATATCTTCTAATAGCGATTCAGCCCAATTACTCATTCGGAATCTCCACCTTGCTAAGATTTTCCTGAATAAGCACGTTCAATCGGTTTTCTTCTTCCACTTGCATAAATAACTCTTTTTGCAATTCAGAGAAACGTTCAGCAAAATCAAAGTCATCTTCCTCTTTGGGTAATCCCACATAACGTCCCGGAGTAAGTACATAATCCATCTCACTTACTTGTTCCATCGAAACCGAGCAGCAAAAACCGGGCATGTCTTCATATTCCCCATCAGTATTTCGCCAGTTGTGGTAAGTATCAGCAATCCGGGTGATATCCTCATTCGAAAACTCGCGCGTGCGGCGGTTGATCAAATGTCCTAAGTTCCGGGTATCAATGAATAATATCTCGTCTGCACGGTTCCGGAACTTCCCGTTGGCTTTATCTCGGCTCAGAAACCACAAGGAAGCCGGGATCTGCGTATTTAAAAATAGTTTAGCGGGGAGATTGATAATACAGTCCACCAGTCGGGCTTCCATCAGCGCTTGGCGAATGTCACCTTCGCCAGAGGTCATGCTGGTCAGCGCGCCTTTGGCAAGAACAAAACCAGCTTGCCCACTGGGGCCTATATGGTAGAGAAAGTGCTGGATCCAGGCATAGTTGGCATTCCCACTGGGCGGCTCGCCATACTTCCAGCGCCCATCCCCTCTCAGTAGATCCCCGCTCCAATCGCTGTCATTAAAAGGGGGATTCGCAATTACATAATCCGCTTTGAGGTCCTTATGGGCATCATTCAGGAAAGACCCTTCATTATTCCATTTCACCTGGGAGCTGTCGATTCCCCGGATAGCCAGATTCATCTTTGCCAAGCGCCAGGTAGTCAGGTTGCTTTCTTGCCCATAAATCGAAATATCATTTAGCTTGCCCTGCTTTTCGGTGACAAATTTCTCAGATTGGACAAACATCCCCCCCGATCCGCAGCAGGGATCAAACACCCGACCTTTATAAGGCTCCAGCATTTCTACTAACAGCTGCACTACACTCCTGGGTGTATAGAATTGCCCACCTTTTTTTCCCTCTGCCAGGGCAAATTCCCCTAGGAAATATTCAAAGACATGGCCCAATACATCTGCACTGCGGTCTTTTGCGTCGCCCAGGGCAATATTGCTCATTAAATCAATCAGACCGCCTAGACTGGTAGGATCCAAATTTCCCCTGGCATAGACCTTGGGAAGAACTCCCTTCAAAGATGGATTATCTTTCTCGATGGCATCCATGGCCTCATCCACGTCTGTTCCTATCTCTGGGAGTTTCGCGCGCGATTGTAAATAAGTCCATCTGGCAGAAGGGGGAACAAAAAAGACATTTTCTGCCCGGTACTCATCCCGATCCTCGGGATCGGCCCCTTCGTACTCGCCTTCTCCTTTTTTTAGTTTGTCATGAAGACTCTCAAAAGAATCGGAGATATATCTTAGAAATAACAAGCCCAGAACGACATGTTTATATTCAGCGGCGTCAATGTTCTTTCGCAATTTATCCGCTGCTTTCCAAAGTTGTTTTTCGATGGGTTCTTTTTCTACATTTTTCTTTTTTGCCATTATTTTTCCTTTATACTGAATCCTAATCTAAGTATAAGAGGAAATCAGAGTTTGCTCAACAAATCCAGTTGATGATTCCGTAAGGAAAAATACTCAGATGGAAACGGATTTATTTTCAAATTACCCTTATTCTGATACCGTGTTGCCTATACGCATAAATCCTCCAGATTGATTATTTCCAGGATTATCCCACTGTAAATAGAAATGAATGGGAGGTGCACCCACCAAGGCGCACCTCCCTTCACTTACCAAACCGGCCAGATCCTAAAGCTGGCTAGGAATAAGAGATACAGAATAACGATGATTACTAACAAGTCGATTTTCACCTCCTCGGCGATCAAAGGTAATATGTATTTATACAAAACAAGAAACACGACGAAGGCAATCAAAAAACGTACAATTTGCGCCCTCAAATAGATCAACATCTGCAGCAGGTCCATAGCAGCTCCTTAATGTGAATTGGCTTGATTTCCATGTCGGCCGGCGCATTTCTGCCCCGGCCCGGGGATACACCGCATGGGTCTTCTGCCAACTCACATCCAGGAGCTTATAGAATCACTTAAAGAGTTGATACGTTACGAGGAAGACAAAAACTAAAACACAATCAAGCAGCCGCTCTCTTGGTCCCTATTCCTCTCCTGTGATTTCTGAGTGCTGTTAACTAGTGTCCCGTTACGGGACACTAACTCAGCAATGATCTGCTTAAGAATTTTTTCTGGGATTTCGTAAATATGTACGTACATGTTTAGGGCTCCTTTCGGTTCAAGCCTTTTGCTTGACCGGTTAACAGCCCTGATGTACAATGACATCAGAGCTCCCACCCTATATCCGCTCTAACGGATGGGTGGTTGACGAAAAATTGCCGCTGGCAAATTGTGCCAGCGGCAGTGTTTTTTCCTGGGGGATTTATTTATTCTTGGATTTTGGTTTTGGCTGTCTTTTCAGGTCGTGATCATCACGCAAATACCCCATGTTCCAGCCTGACAATCAGGTTCTCCAATTCCCTTGCCCCCTCTTCTGTCTTGCAGACCTCAAGAGGCGAGTCACCTTTCAGGGCCTGGCTTCCACTAGACAACCAATACTGCGCGGCTTCCTTGTCTCCTTCATAAAGGCCTAATGCGTATGTAAATATCCGGGCAAACCTTAGCAGCCGGTCTGACTCGTCTGCTTTGAACTTTCCTTCCTTTTTCCTCCGGTTCAATGTTCGAGGGCTGATCTGGACCAGCTCAGCCAGCTCTTTGTTCGTGACTCCCAAGGACCTGGTTAGAATAACAAATGAGTTGAATGGAAAGCCAGTCTGGACCTTATCGGACAACTCCAGTCTGTCTGAAGCCTTGATCCCAATCAACATAGCATATGCAAATGGTTCTCTAGCTGCAGTCATGGTAGACCTCCAGTCAAACACTAACATCTGGCTATATTATATCTGCCGCATGGCACTCTACCAACAGGTGTAGAGGGTTTTTTTGTTTGTCTTTGTACACACTTGAGAAACACTATACGCCACCGTACTGGCGCCAGTTCTCTAAAGGATCGAACCTTCATACTATTCGAGTATTCCAGTTCTTCCTATCTAGATTGAGTTTTCGTTTCCAATAACAAAACAACCGCAGGAGATTTGATTGTCTCTTGCGGTTTTCACAACTTACAAAACCCACGGGGTTCGAGGGGTTTGAAAGGTGGTGTATTCACTTTTCTATCGTCATACTATATATATCTATATGATAAACGATTTGATTCTGCGAGTCAAGTTTTTGGTGAAATATCTTGAAAAATGAACCTATTTTTTACTAAATATCAGTACTATTAATCACTCTGCAAAACACGTGGAAAATAATATTCAAAATTGGTTCGTGGTTTTGAGAATTCTTCCTCTCGACCCACCCCCTGAATTTTTGCAGAAAAAAATAGGCCGACATAAATAGTAATAATTTAATCTTATATACTGTAATTATGACTTATTTAATTGGTATTAAAGATCTAAATTCTTATTAACTATCTATCTATTCTTAGTTCATATTTACTCTATTCCTTTTACCTATTTCTTTATTCACTTATTTACAAATTATTGAAAAATATTCCTCTCATAATTCCACAATACTCACATGGCACTATTTAGCGATATTAATTTCAAAGTATTAGCGAGTGTCCGCTAAGCGGACACTTTACAGGATATGTAGTCCGTCTGTAGTAAATAATCCAATAGTCACCATCGCAATCTATTCAATTTATTAAGCCTATTATTTAGACAGTACGTATTATGTTTTCTGGTCTGGTTACCTGTATTATGTAACCAATAATCTGGCCGTGTGTGCTTACTCCATTGATTGGATGCAATGCCGCCATAGATTATTTGTAACTGTCATTTTGTCCAGATAATCATGTATTCCCGGAAATTGTGCGAAATGGTAAAAGTGTCCGCCGGGCGGACATTTTTTGACTGGAACAATAAATAATTACGACCATTATTGGGAGTGGTGGAGTTTATAAGGGGAATTACTGGCATTTTACAAGTGATTTACTGGCATTTTATAAGTAGTTAAAGCATTTTTCATTGTAGGATGAGATTATAAAACAAAATCAAACCAGAGTAATAGCTGATGGTTTCAGATAACTGGATTTTATAGAAAAAAAATTAAAGTCATTTTATAAGTAATTTAAAGTCGTTTTGTAACTAATAAATCAGATTCTTATTGTAGGATGGAAATAACGATCTACATAAGATCAAACAAGTTGGACAGTAAAAAGGATAAAGTCATGAACTCCAAGAGAGCCAAAATTGTCACCATATTATCCAGAAAAGGTGGAGCCGGCAAAACCGCGATTACGTCAATCCTGGCTCGTTACTTTACCGAGATCGAACGCAAGGACGTCCTGATTGTTGACTTTGACGGTAGAGGTGGAATCACATCATTATTTCATTTCGAACCAGTTACATCTTCAACACCAAGTATTGTTGAGATTCTATTGCATGCAAATCAACAGGCAAACATTGATGACTTATTCTTACAGACTGTAATTCAAATTGAAAACAGTATCACCGCAAAATGGAAACGAAAAAAAGGAAGACTTTTTCTTTTACCCTCGAAACCCACCTTGGACGAAATCTTGATTGGAATGAATCCCGGATTGCTCAAAACTGTACTGCACAGTCTTAACCTATCCCAGAACTGCATCATATTAATCGACTCAGGTCCTGATAGCAAAAATATCGAAATGGGTATAGTTGCAGCTGATCTCGTTTTTGTCCCGATGATACTTGGCCAACAAGATGTCCACCCAACCGTTGAAACCATTCGTTCAATAGTCGATGAGCAAAAAGAAAATCATAAACCAATCTTTGGTGGATTAATAATCAACCGGGCCGGCCAAACCCAATGGGAAGATTCATATATATCTTCCTATCGAGATCTGATTGCCCTCCTGAAAATAGATTCTGGGTTAATAACTACAGATCGGGACATCTACATTGAACTTAAGCAATCAAGAATCATACAACGCGGAAAACATCTAAGCTGGTCCTGGAGAAATGAATATCTAAATACTGCCAGAGAAATTGCTGAAATAATCAATAACTCATGGGTTTAGACTAAAGGAAAATAATCATGGAAAACGAACAATTTGCCAGCCTTG
>Ga0255364_10096_pt1 | contig 22630 bp, 24 predicted proteins | sample ANMaggSSYBR01G12_FD_182087 | JGI IMG/M metagenome (GOLD analysis project Ga0255364, IMG submission 182087) | Sediment cell enrichment communities from methane seep in Santa Monica Basin, California, United Staets - ANME aggregate JGI... | ecosystem: Environmental > Aquatic > Marine > Cold seeps >...
GACGACTGTTATCCTTTGAGAGCTCATTAATGTCTCCTTGGCACTAAAGCCTGGTTGATTATGAAATGCCGTTGGAGGCTTTGACAGACGAGGGCTAGAACAGTGGATCAGGAATGAATTTATATTTACAATCCCTATCCAATATCCCCAATTTAATCTGGATCAATGTTTACAAGATCAGGAACATGCTGCAGTAAATTCAGGAGGATTTTTTCCCGCATATAGGGGTACCAAAGATCCTCGTCCTGCTGGATCCATTTCCATTCCAGGATTTCTTCGTTTTCTTGTGTCTCTGCATCGTCCACGAGAAATATATACCACAAACATAACTCGTTATATCCGCCGTAATAATCAACTCCCAGGCGTTCACTCCAACCTTCATCACTGCCGATCAGATGAATTCCCTCTTCTTCGAGCTCCCGATGCACGGCGTCTTCGGCACTTTCTCCATCATCAATGGCGCCGCCTGGTAATGCATAGCTCCCATCAGGACGGTGAAGGGCACCTAAAATTGCCCCATCTTTCTTTCTCAGAATAATCGCCCTGGAAGAAACATGGGTGAAGGGCAGGGTGATAGATTTATAATCACCAGCAATCCCTTTTCCTTTGATCACAAAAATGTCCTGATATTCCGCCTTCATTTTATTTTCTTTCCAATCTCAAAGGCTTTCCCAATCTGATCCCCAATCCTGTGGTATTGCTGAGCCTTGGTGGCATAGACAACAGGTGCTATTTTTAAGATATCCGGTTTGTTGTCCTCCCCCAAAGCGCTCTCATCAACCTTTAGATCAATTATTTCACCGATAAATTGGGTGTGCAGTCCGATCTCATAATGATGAATGAGTCTGCACTCCAAGACCATAGGAAATTCCCCAACATAGGGTGCGTCAACTAGATCGGATTTGACCGGAGTAAGTTTGGTCTCCTGAAACTTATTAACATCCCGGCCAGAAACAATGCCAAAATAGTCCGCCTCTTTAATATATTTTTCAGATGGGACGCTGAGGGTGTAAGCTCCTCTTTCCAGAATACTTCCATAGGTATGGGTAGCCTTGCGGAGAGATATGGTCACACAGGGTGGTTTGGAACAGCAAATACCGCCCCAGGCAATAGTCATTACGTTAGGATTGCCTTCTTGATCGTACGTCCCTACACACCAGATCGGAGTGGGAAAAATTAAGGTTTGGGGGCCAAGGGATTTTTTCATCGGGATTAGTCCTTTGTGTTTCAAATCAGTCGAATATTAGTTAATAGTGCGCCATTATATAAATTAACAAGTGAGGCAAGGAATGGTTTCAAGAAATGCTCTGATCAGCACCGGCAATATCGTCCAGGCAATCCTCCGGGTAATACTTGTTTTCCTCCAGGTCATGATTGGGATACCATACCTGCGCAAAAAACGGGTTGAGTTTTGCCTGCTGGTCAAAATCCCAGGGAGGGGGCACACAATCAGGACACCAGTGACCAGCTTTGAGAATGGAATATGGCTTCCCAATGAATTCATGACCCGAGGCACATTTCCATGACAGCGCCTGATACAGATCACCATTCCAGGTTTGGGAAAGGCACTCCCCTCCTCTGAAAGCTGCTGCTTTTTGCAAATCAACCAGCTCTAGTTTTTCTTTCCCTTCGTCGTAGCCATGGTCCAATCGAATACCATCATCATCAGGGACCAGAGGGGGAACATCAGCACCCCAATCGGGAATGGCTTGATAAGTAAGATAGTCCTTAAAAAAAGCTGTTATCCGCTGTTCGTTGTGATTTGTATACCAATGCCCGGTTCCGTTTTTGTGGTTATCGACCATTGCCCTCATGCGGTTGTAAGTGATTTTCTCAATAATTTTTTGAAAGAAGGGAAATTTCCGGGCTAACAAGGCAACCAGCTTTATGCCTAAAGCCATATCTTTCTGCACTGTATTCAACCAATCATCCAGCGAATCACGCCAATAGTTTAAATAACTGTTAGTCAGGCAGCTATCCTCATAGTACTGCATATGAAAATTACGCAGGGCAAACCACTTTCTTTCCATAACGGCTTCTACGGTAGAAATACCTCCCAATTTGAGCGCTTTGGTCATGAATCCATAAGCGGAACACCTCATATCGGGTCCGCCGCCCATATTGTAAGCCCGCCGCCAGAAATCAGACTCCTCTGAAATATCAAGACAGTTCACCAGGCCAAAGCCCGCATCCCTGCTGGTCGTATTTTCCATACAAGTGTTTATTGGTTGATGGAACATAATCGGATCCCAGAGGTTGAAATAATCCTTGCTATCAACCGGCATAATAAATGTCATTCGCAAAGAAGCCCAATATTTGAGATCAGATTCCAGGACGGCTCTCTCTCCAGCAATTTTTGTCACTGCATAGTAATCATAAATAGATGGCTTGAGGGGATCTCCCACCCGGCCGCAGTGGATTGGCGGCAGCCGATCACCCGTTTCGGCCACTGTACCAGTATGAATGTACTTAATATGTTCTGTCCCCTTCGGCTGGGCTTCTATGGCTTTGAGAATGTTGCGTATGCCGTCAATATTTACACACCTGGCGGCTTCGGGATAATAATCTGCCTGGGGTGAAATCAGCGCCATGGCATTTAGAATCCAATCCGCGCCATGTATGGCTTCTTCAACGTCCTGATACTCCGTTGCATCTCCCCAGATAATTTTTAAGCCGCTGCCTGTAGAAATTCCCTTACCCGGGATCGGCTGGATGCCGGCTTCTTTTTCGTATTTTCTGAATAGCCTTTTGTCTGTCCTGGTTGGCAGCAGCAGCAGAACAATGTCATAATGTTCCCTTCTTTTCCAGAGCTCCTTAAAAGCTTCATAGCCCATGCTTCCAGAAGCGCCAAACAGGACGACGGTCTCTTTATTGCTGCCAATTCCCATAATTTCCCTTGATTTACTTCTGGTTATATAATATCCCAGAATCAATCTTGCAGGGTTTGTTAATATCTCTACTGGTATAAACCACCGCGATCATCCGTGGGTTCTTCTGCATCAAGGAAATTCAACGATGGATGACAACCCTCTCTTAAGAGACCGGTTTCTTAAACGCCAAAATGCTGGTGCTGTTTATTAGCTGAAAATCTGTAATTCTTAACTGAGAAATAGCGGGGAGGGGGATTACTTCAACCCAGAATGTACAAAACTCTGGATGAATCTTCGCTGAAAGATCAAAAAGACAATGAAAAGCGGCGCAGCCACCATCAAGGTTGCCGCTGTGAGCAACGACCACTGGGCGCCGATTTCACCCAACTGGGTAAAACGTACAAGTCCAGCAGTTAGCGGTCGGCTTTTTTCACTGATGGTGATAATCAATGGCCAGAGGAATTCGTTCCAGTGCCAGGTAGCCGAAGAGAGGCCGAAGGCAATCAATGACGGGATTGAAGGAGGCAAGTAGACATGAAGGATAAGCTGCCACCAGGAACAGCCGTCAATTACACCTGCATCCACCAGGTCACGCGGCACACTTATAAATGCCTGCCTCATCAGGAATGTGCCAAAGGCAGAGCCAAAATAGGGAATAGCAATTGCTAATCGGGTGTCAAATATGCCCATCACGCGTATAGTCGAGAAATTGGGCGCTAACAGAGCTGAGGTTGGGATCATCATTTGCAGCAGGACAAAAAAGAATATCCAGCCTTTGCCGAAGAATTCGTAATTGGCAAAAGCAAATCCAGCCAGCACTATAGTGATCAACTGTACCGCTAAAATCATCAAAACGACAATGATAGTATTTATATAATATTGACCAAAGGGAGCCAACGACCAGGCCCGGGTATAATTTTCAACTGTGAGATGGGTGCTGAACCACACGTCTCCCCGGCTCATCGGGTCATTGGCTGGTCTGAAGGAAGCCACCAAGGCCCAGATTACGGGTACAGACCATAACAATGCCAGTAAGGTCGCCAATATATTGGTAATCCAGCTGCCGATCTGACTAAAAATCTTTTGCGGGGTTCGCTGGTTCTTATTCAACTCAGACCTCCTTGCGCTCTGAGGTGATGAAATTGGTTATTGTAAACGCCAGCAGGACAATTACAAAAATAACCGTAATGGCTGCTGAGATACCAATGTCCTGAAATTCGAATCGCTCCAACCAGAGTTCAAACAGCAGCACAGTACTGGAGCGGCTGGGCCCTCCACTAGTCAGCACAAATATATGATCCACAGTGCGGAAAGAATCAATAAAAGCCACAATGGCAATAAATACCGTTGTCCGGCGCAGCAGGGGGAAAGTTATTTTCCACAGGGTTTGCCAGCCATTTGCGCCATCCAGGGCAGCTGCTTCATAAACATCAACTGGCAGGTTCTGAAGGCCAGCCAGGTAAAAAACCATATAATATCCGGAATTTTTCCAAACAGCGACAATTACTACAGATAATAATGCCAGGTGGGGATTGCCGGTCCAATTTTCCGGACCGCTGTAACCCAGGAAACGAAGTGCGGTATTAAAAAGGCCGTAATCCGGAGTGAATAAAAATAACCAGATGGTCGCCGCGCTGACCATGGGCAATACCATGGGATGAAAAAATGCCAGGCGGAATAACCCGATACCGCGTACCTTGCGGTTGACCAGCAAGGCAAACAGAAATCCCAGCACAATGCTGATCGGCACCGTGCCTAAAACGTAGGTAAGGGTATTCTTAATTACTTGAATGAAGTAGGGGTCAGTAAACAGTTCAATATAGTTGTCCAACCCGATATAAGTCGGCTCACGAAAACGGGCGATGTTCATGCGCTGGCGGAAAAAGCTCTGGTAAATCGATAACAGCACAGGCCAGGCAGTGAACAAAGCGACAAACGCCGCGGTCGGTAAGATCAGGATATAGGGTAAGGGTTTAAATTGTTTTCGAGTGGTTTGAGCGCTCAAAACAGGTCCTCACAAGAAATGGGGTGACCAAAACACCTCTGGTCACCCCATTATAAATCATTTGTTTATCGGCGTCGCTTAGGGGCAGAAATCTACCAAAGCGGCATCAGCTTCGACTTGAGCTGCAGCCATTGCGTCGGCGGCACTCATCTCTCCATTGTAGGCACGCTGGAGATAGTCGTGGAAAATACCGCGGACCTGACCAAGATTCTGGGTCGCTAATTCAGCGCCAGCATATTGCAGCGCATCGCGAGCAGCTAAAGCCTGGGGCGTTTCAGCAGTATAGGCCAGCATCGCTTCAGTGTCATAAGCACTTGCCCGGTTGGCAATGTACCCAGTGTTGATGCTGTAATCTGCAACATATTCTGGCTGCGAGATAAATTCTACAAACTTCCAAGCTGCATCCTGCTGTTCCTGGGGTGCGCCTTTCATAATGTAGAAGTTTCCGCCGCCTGGAACACTGGAGTAAGTCCCATCTTCTTTGCCGGGCAGAGCCATTACACCAACTTCGAAGTCAGACTGGGCCAGAATTCCGGTCAGACTGCCGGAGGAGTGGACAATCATGGCTGTCATGCCACTGGCAAAATCAGTGGTAGCCGTAGCCCAAACTGCCTGAACACCGGCTGGCATTGCATTGTATTTGGCGGACAGGTCAATATAGAAATTAACAGCGCCAATTACTGCGGGGTCATCAAAGACAACGGTGCAGTCATCTTCAAGGATATTTTGTCCGCCGCCAATCGCTAGGGGCTGGAAGAGCCAGTAGGGCCAACCGGAGGGGAATTGCAAACCCCAATTGGTTGCATCCCCTTCCTGGACAGTGAGTGCCTGGGCAACTTCGCCCCAACTTTCTCCATTTGTGGGCAGTTCCAAACCAGCATCAGCAAACATGTCGGCGTTGTAATACATAACCACTGCACTGCGCTGGAAAGGAATGCTCCAGAGCTGATCATCGTAGTAAGAGTTCGCCAGGAACGCGGGCAGGAAATCAGCTACGTAAGCATCGCCGCCTTCCATGCTGCCGATATACCCATCCAGAGGTGCGATATAGTCGGCATTAATCAGGTCGTAGAGAGCAGTAGCCAGCATGACACCCAGGGCGGGAGGTTCACCGCCGCCGTCAATTGTGGTCTGGATAGCAGTTTGGACATCACCATATCCGCCAGAGAAAACCGGTTCAACGGTAATATGGGGATACTCTGCCTGGAAATCCTCAATGTAGCCATTTAAGATGGCAGCAATGGGGGCATCCACAGCCACAGGGTAGAATACCTGGAAGGTAACCGGCTCGATCACAGGTTCTTCAACTACCTCTTCCTCCTCGACAGGGGCTGCTTCTTCCTCTGTAGGCACTGCTTCTTCTTCGACCACTGGTTCGACAGTGGCCGTGGTTCCACAGGCTGTAGCTAGCAAGCCAGTGACCAGGAGCACTACAAGCAAAATATAAAACTTTTGTTTCTTCATCTTCTTCTCCTTTCTAGATTAATAATTAGTGGTTTTTGTGCGTAGCAAGCGCACAATGTTTAATTCAATAATGTCGGAGTTAAAATACATCTTGCTGTAAGTTACTGGTTGATTGTCATTGGTAAAAATAGTCGACCGGACACTGAGGACCGGTGATCCTTCCGGGAGCTCCAAATATTTTGAAATCCGCGGGCTAAGTGCAGCCGCCCTGATAAATGACTGGATTTGATGCAGCGGGGTTTCAATCGAATCAGACAACAACTGCACCAAATTGCCGTCAAACCCATCCCAGGTTTTGACAGACGAGTCAATTGCTGGCGCAATGTAATCATCAACATAAATTACTGGTTGTTTATCCGCCAGGACAATACGTTTAATGCAGCGCAATTTCTCCGTGGCAGGAATACTAAAAACATCACAAACATCTGTGGACGCCGTTTCAATGACCATCGACAGAGTTTGAAAATTGGGTTTGTAACCAACATCCTGGATGATCTGGGCAAAAGGAGAAAATTCGTTAAGTGAATCCTGGATACGGGGAGTGTGAGCTACAAAGGTGCCGATGCCGTGCCGCCGGAGGATCACCCCTTCATTTTCCAGCGATACATACGCCTCACGAAGTGTATTGCGGCTGACGCCCAGCTTTTTTGCAATCGCCGCTTCAGACGGCAGCTGATCATTCCGTTTAAGCTGATTTTGGGAAATGTATTTGAGCATGTACGCTTTTACTTGATTTAAGCGCGTGTCAGTTATGATCGCCATACTCTCCAGAGACTAAATTGTTTATGTTATCAAATAGCAATTAGCAGAGGTTGGACGTCCTATCTCTGTATCATAAAACAAAAAAATACTCCTGTCAACAGCAATTTCCAAAGTTGGGGAATTCAGTATTATTTGCTGTACAAAACAGAGTAACTCGAGCCAGTAACCATCATTAGCTAACTATTCAGGCCATTTACCCCCCAGGGACAAAACCCCGATCCCGATATCAATTAAAACGCCAACGATAATCCAGGGATGCCAGAACAGAATCAACAAGATTAAGGAAAATGCCGCTGCAAGCCCTGCTGCTGCCTGCCAGATATCACTTAATCCAGGAACGCCCAGAGCTCCCAAACCACTGAATATAAAACCCAGGGTTGAAAGAGCAACTAGAATTATGCCAACCAGGCGTACAAAACCAGGAGCTGAACCAATTTTCTGGAACAGCCAGGATCTGATGACCTCAGTGAAAAAGGCTCCCGGTTTTGGATCGGGGTCTCCGGGAATTGGTGCAGCTGCCAAACCTGCATGGGCCAGGGCATGGGCAATCAGAAACAAGCTGAAGAATGTGCGCAAGGTGATAAGAATCCTCCTCTCCTTAATGCTCTTTATGGCTCTCGGTGAAAGAACAAGTCCAAAAATAATTACCTGAAATCAGCGCTAGTCCTGTCTAGATAGAAACGCTTTTACAACCGCGTTAAACTCACCCGGCTTTTCCGCTGGAAGCGCATGCCGGGCATCTTCTATCACCTTCAATTCCGCGCCCGGGATACGCCGCACATAGATCTCCTTTTCCTCCGTTGGAAAATAGTCGCCGTCCGCTCCGATCACATAAGTTGGACAGCGGATCTCCCCCAACCGCTCTACTACACCCCAGCCAACAACTCCTTTCATGGCTTCCAGGTAGGCCGGCTTGTCATTTTCTGCCCAGCGCTCAATAAAGATTTCCCTCAATTCTGCATGTTCTGGTAAAGGAAAAAACCGATTTCCCAACACCTCTCCCATCTTCCGCAAACCCATCACTCTCACAATCAATAATCGCTGCCAGATTTGCAGCTGATCTTTCAGTGTACGGGGAATCAACTCCGGGGTGCTGTTCACAATTATCAGGCTCTTTACCATTTCGGGATGGCTGATTCCCAGCTGAAAAGCAATCATACCCCCCAGGGAGATGCCCAGGATATGGACAGGACTGCCCCCTAACGCTTGCAGCAATTTTGCCGTATCTTCAGCAAAAAGGGGAATGCTATATGGTCCGGGAGGTTTACCCGACTTGCCATGACCCCGCACATCAATGGTGATCACCTGGTAGTTTTGGGCAAAAAAATCGGTCTGCATTTCCCAATCCCGGCTGCTTGATCCCAATCCGTGGATAAGCAGCAAGGGCTCACCCTCGCCAAATATCTCATAATAGAGGTCAATATCATTCACCTGAATAATTGGCATCTTAAGAATCTATTCTCCCTTCACTGTAAACGGCTCAATCCAGAGTTTAGTCAGTATATTTTTTAGCATACCATGCGAATTGGGACAAAAATATGCTCTGGAACAGCAAAATGAGCCAAAACCCTATCACTAAAAAACGCCACTCAAGACGGCATTCGGTCCACTCAGGAAGCGTTCCAAGCTCAAAGGTGGTTTGCTCCTGTAATGCCCTGGGGCTGACATAATCCCGAAAGATATCATGCAGCGCCAGGTAAGAGCCAGCCAATAAAACAATAGTAATAATAACCATGATTAAAGTTATCAAATTGAGAAGTTTTTGTCTCTCCATATAGACTCCTTGATATAAGTATAGCCCCGATTTTTGGAGACTGGGAGACATTGAGACTCAGAGAGAGAGAGACTTTGTGACTTGGAGAGAGGGAGACTTAGTGACTGGGTGAAGGGGTGACGAGGGGACTGTGGGAGGGGGAGACTGGGTGACTGAGAGAATGGGGGACAATGGGATCGGGAGAGGGGGAGATTGGGTGAAAGGGGGCTCGGAGAGTTGTGATACACGAGTAATATTTGAACACTGTTTTTCTGACACAAAACTGACACAAAACTATGTTATGCTGAAGTTATGTCCATCCGGGTACTGGTAGTAGACGACGAAACCGCGGTGACCGATCTGATCGGGTACAACCTTCAAAAAGCCCATTACGAAGTGCTGACCGCTCATGACGGGGAAACCGCGCTGCAAATAGCTCACGAATCAGCGCCCGACTTGATCCTCCTGGACCTTATGCTGCCAAAAGTAGACGGACTGGATGTCTGCCGGGAGCTGCGTAAAACCAGTGATGTGCCAATCATTATGATCACTGCCCGGGGAGAAGAGACTGACAGGGTTATCGGCCTGGAGTTGGGCGCTGACGATTACCTTTGCAAACCTTTCAGCATGCGGGAGCTGCTGGCCCGCATTAAGGCAGTGCTGCGGAGAAATAAACCCTCAAGCGGCGTAGTTGACGAAGCTGCCATCCTGACCGGACCATCTGGACTTCAATTGGACGAGGACACCCGCACTGTCTGTATCGGGGATAACCTCCTTAACCTTACCAGGTTGGAATTTGACCTGATGCAGTACCTGGTTCTGAATGCCGGACGGGTACTATCCCGCGAACAGTTATTGAGTCAGGCCTGGGGCTATGATTTTGTAGGAGGAACGCGCGCAGTCGACAGCGCTGTCAAACGTTTGCGGGGGAAAATCCGGGTTTATCTACCCGGGGCTGAATTAATTGAAACAGTCCGGGGCATTGGCTACAGGTTAAAAAAGTAATTCCATGCGCACACCCATTAGACTTCGGCTTTCCTTAAGTTATTTTCTGGTCCTGTTGATCGGAATGGTTCTCGCCGGAACCCTGGCCTGGCTGGCTGTAGAAGGGTTATATCTCGCTACCCAGCGGGAGAATCTTCTCGCTCAAGCCAAACTGACCGCAGCCGCGATAGGGGGCACTGCTATTCCCCTAGATTCCCCCGAATTCTATTCTCAAACCACCAACGTGAATCCAGGAATTCACACCCGCTTGCTGGACGAAGGAGGCGCGGTGGTAATTGGCGTTCCCTTACCAGCCGGCGAAGATCCTGTACAGGTCCCACCTTCAGAGGACGCTGGATATGTGCCAGCTGAAGAACTGGTCCTGCGCCCCGAAATTCAGTCTGCCCTGGCAGGTCAGCCAGATACCGCTGTGCGGGAGGTCGCGTCTTCCGGGGATCGACGTGTGTTGTACGCTGCCGCGCCGGTTTTTGGAGAGAACGGTAAAGTCATCAGCCTGGTTTATTTATCTACCCCACTTCCGCCCAGCGGGCTTCCAGAGAAACTGATTTACCAACTGGCCGGGGCAGTGGTGGCTGCTGGAATCCTAGCCAGCATAGCAGGAATTTTCCTGGCTCGCGGCATAGCACGCCCCCTAGAAGATCTTGATCAGGCCTCAGCGGCGGTGTCTTCAGGAGATCTGACTCAACAGGTTCCTGCCGGAAGCAGCATCAGCGAGCTTCAAAATCTAGGTCAAACATTTAACCAGATGACTGACAGTCTCCGCCAAAGCGACCAGGCCAAAAGCACCTTTATTGCTGATGTTACCCACGAGCTGCGCACCCCACTGACGGTTATCAAGGGCACCGTGGAAACATTGGAAGACGGCGCGCTGGACGATCTGTCCGGCCGCGGGCGTCTGCTTGATTCCATGGGTAAAGAAACCAATCGCATGATCCGGCTGGTGAATGATTTATTGGTTTTAACCCGGGCTGACGCTAGCGCCTTAAAACTTGATCTTCAACCCCTGGATTTGGACAAGCTGGTCCGGGCCCGCAAAAAATTCCTAGAGCCGCTTGCTTCCATGAGGAAGATAACGCTGGAAGTGCTCCGCATAGATTCCGGGAGCAATTCCGGGGTTTGGGTTATAGGTGATGCCGACCGCCTGGCCCAGGTAGTGGACAACCTGCTTGATAACGCCATCCGCCACGCGCCGCGGGGTTCAGTGGTTTCAATTACTCTTGAACGTCTGGGTGAAGAAATATCCTGCGCAGTCACTGATACTGGCGCCGGAATACCAGCCCAACATTTGCCGTTTATCTTTGAGCGCTTTTACAGAGTAGAAGCCTCCCGGGACCGGGGCAGCGGCGGATCTGGTTTGGGACTGGCTATCGCCCGATCTTTAATTCTGGCTCAAGGGGGGAATATTAAAGCCGAGAGCCAGGAAGGGCAAGGAACCAGGATCTCTTTCCGGCTTCCTGCCGGGGAAAACTGCCATCTAACTGACTGACTTCTGACACACTCCTGACCAGGCGAATCGTTATGATGGGGGAAATCAACTTTTTACCTGGAGGAAATTCCCATGAAAACGCTTTCTATCGTACTCAACACAATCCTGATTTGTGTCCTGGTTTCTATCCTGGCAACTATGGGCCTGCCTAATAATGATGTTATGGCCGCCGAAGGAATTCAAGCTCCTGCTGAGTCAACCACTACCTGTGACAGCAGCCGTACGGTTCATGTCAGCGGTACAGCTGTGGTAAATGTCACCCCGGATCGGGTTCTGATCCAGCTGGGGGTTCAATCCAACGGAAGGACTCCACAATTGACAGAAGCAGTTAACAGCGCCACTGTCTACCGGGTGATCCAGGCCATTAAGAAACTCGGCATAGAGGAAAAAGACATTGTAACCGACCGCTATGTGATCAATCCGATTTACGATGATTATGATTCCCTGACAATAGAAGGCTACCGAATTTACAACATGGTGGCAGTCACCCTGCGCGATATCAGCAAAGTGAATGATGTGCTCATCTCCGCCCTCAACGCCGGGGCTAACCAGGTGGTCAATGTGGAGTTTTACCTCAGCGACCTGCGCAAATACCGGGATCAAGCCCGGGAACTGGCTGTTATCGCCGCTGGCGAAAAAGCCAGCGATCTGGCAGAGGCAGCAGGAGCTGAGGCAGGCTGCGTGCTGAGCATCAACGAAAACACCTGGTCCTATTTCAGCGGTGGATATTGGGGTCGAAATAACAATCTCTGGACCCAGAACACTGTTCAGAATATCCCATCTTCTGGTGGTTCTGGCGATTCGTCTGAATTCGGTCCGGTAAATCTGGGGATGATCTCGGTCCGGGCAGAAGTCAAGATCAGCTACAGTTTGTATTAATAGCTCTCTGTGGAAACGACAAATCCCCGGCCAAGTGCCGGGGATTTGTCGTTTTCCAATCACATCAGGCTTGTCATTGCAAAGCAGGAAGAAACCATACTGAGTGCAGTTTCGTTTTGCTTGACAAGTAGTCTGCTATCGATTAGTATCAAACCCGTTTTACTAATTCCTCAGCAGTCGTTGCCGCCGTTCCAATTAAGAGCTGCTTGATTCCCCTGGTAACTTATTGACTTCTGAATACAAGGATTGCTTTTTATGAGCTTCAATCAGTTCAATCTTGATTCACGTTTAAATACAGCGATTAAACGGGCAGGTTTTTACAAACCAACCCCGATCCAGACATCAGCCATTCCAATTGCTCTTGCCGGTCATGACCTGATAGGCACTGCCCAAACGGGTACAGGAAAGACAGCGGCTTTTGTTTTACCCATTCTGCACAAATTGCTCAATAACCCGGGTAAACGAACGCGGGCTTTGATCATTACACCAACCCGTGAGCTGGCTGAACAAATTCACCAGACCATTGGGATTTTTAGTAGTGGGACAAACATCCGCAGCGTTGCCATTTACGGCGGTGTTGGAGCAGCTCCCCAAATTGAGGCATTACACCGAGGAGTAGAAATTATTGTGGCCTGCCCGGGGCGCCTGCTGGATCATATTCAAAACAAACACGCCAAACTTGGGACCGTAGAAGTGTTGGTGCTGGATGAGGCTGACAGGATGCTGGACATGGGATTTTTACCTGATATTAAACGGATTCTCCGGCATGTGCCAAAAAAGCGGCAAACCATGCTGTATTCCGCAACTTTTCCCAAAGAGATTGAACAACTGGCATCCCATACACTGTACAAACCTAAGAGGGTTGCCATTGGGCTTGTCCGTCCCGCTTACACTGTTGACCACACTCTTTTTCCGGTCCCTCAGCATCTAAAAAGCAGACTTTTGATTAAATTACTCGATCAGACAGAAACAAAATCAATATTAATTTTCACCCGCACGAAACACCGAGCCCAGAATTTGGCTAAAAAAATTAAGCGTACCAAATATAAAGTGACCAGTTTGCATGGTGACCGCACTCAGGGTCAACGTAGGGCGGCCCTTAATGGATTTAAACAAGGTCGATACCAGATTATGGTGGCAACTGATATTGCTGCACGTGGTCTGGATATTGATGGGATTTCACATGTGATCAATTACGATATGCCAGGTACTGCCGATGCTTATATTCACCGGATCGGGCGTACCGGAAGAGCCCAGCGAACGGGGGAGGCTTTTACTTTTGTGACACCGGATGATCAAGCCTTAGTACAAAAAATAGAAAAGATCATGAAGCAAAAACTGCCGAAGAAAACACTGTCAGATTTTGACTACGTGGTTCCTAAACCCAAAAATCAACAACGGACTCAAAATCGCCGACCGCGGCCTTCCTCATCCCGAAGATATAACAGGTAAAGCGGGTTTTAAATATTCTTGGGGCTGCTCAACCACCGCTGCAATACAGTTCCTTCAGACAGAAGATAAACACCCTTTAAAATATTGCGCCCGCTGGCAACCCGGGTAATTTACTTGAAATTGACCCGGTTAATCTGAAATAAATATCTGTTCTGGCATAGAGGTCTCAATGAAAACCAACGGGCTGCACCAAAAGTAATTGGTACAGCCCGTTTTTTGTCAATTTCTCATATCTTTTAGCTCTCAGCTTTACCGCCGGTGAGAACTATAAGAGCAGTGATAGATCTCTCCTACTCATAAACCGTAACAGTAAAGAACCCGTTCAGGGTATCTGCTTTTTCTAACACGAATTTCGCTCTGTCATTCCAGTATTCGTAATAGTCAGCAGCTTCTTCAGGAGTAGCTTCACCTGCGGCCAACTTCTTTCCCATGGCAATACGGCCGGGGGTTGGAATAGGAGTAATAACAACAAGATTAAATTTTACGCCTACTTTTACGCCAGTATCAAGACGAGTGAAAATCCATTCCCTGGCTGGCGGCATCTGGCCTGTTGGTTCTTCTGAGTAGACCATTTTGTTTTGACGGACAAAGACATCATCTGTTTTCCCAAACTCTGCGCCAATAAAACCTGTGTGGGGAGAAGCACCGGTAATAAAGGTGATGATCTCACCAAACACACCGACAAACCATTCATCCTCGGCGCCAGGGGCTTCGACAGCGATTTGACCACGCACTGGAATTTCTCCATCAGGATAAAGAACTTCTAGAGCTTTGCGGGCAATGGTCCAGGCTCCTGTTGTAGCACCACAGGAGTGGCCGGCCAGCCTGACTGCTTCCTCGTAATAATAAGGAACCGGTTCTTGCGACTGCCCAAAGATCCCAAAATATGGCTCGTTCATCATGATCGGGGGGACTTCAGTAATATAATCTTGATCCCAGGCAAATCCTTCAGCCATTTCAGCTGTGTTTACTTCTGCAATAGCTTCTCCTGTTGTTATTGGGGCTTCTTGATAAATTGTCATTTGGAAGAAACCATCAAGGGAATCTGCATTTTCAAACACAAATTTCGCTCGATCATTCCAGTACACATAGTAATCGGCAGTCTCTTCAGGAGTAGCTTCACCTGCGGCCATCTTCTTTCCCATTTCCTGGAGTTCTGGAGTAGTGATAGGTGTTATCACTACCAGGTTGAATTTGATACCAACTTTTGTTCCAGTGTCAAGTCGGGTAAAGATCCATTCTCTCTGCGGAGGCATCTGTTCAGTTGGCTCTTCTGAATAGACCATTTTGTTTTGGCGAACAAAGACCTGGTCTGTTTGCCCAAACTCTGCACCAATAAAACCTGTGTGGGGTGAAGCGCCGGTAATCATGGTGATGATCTCACCAAACACACCGACAAACCATTCATCTTCAGCGCCGGGGGCCTCTACTGCGATTTGACCGCGCACTGGAATTTCCCCATTGGGATAGAGTACTTCAAGTGCTTTGCGGGTAATTGTCCACGCTCCAGAGGTCGCGCCGCAAGAGTGACCGGCCAATTTGACAGCATCCTCATAATAATAAGGAACCGGTTCCTGTGATTGTCCAAAAATCTGGAAATAAGGATCCAACATCATGATTGGCGGGACTTCAGAAATATAATCCTGGTCCCAGTCAAAATCAACTACTGCTTCGGAAGCAGCCGGAGCAGCGTCAGAAGCAGGGCTGCAAGCCGCCAGAGGGAGAGCGACAAGCATCAACAATACAACAATTTTGTACAAGTTCCTCATTCTCATCTCCTTAATAACATGAATCTGGTTTATGAATTACCTCCAGCATAACAATTAAGGTATGGCTTGTCCTCTACTTAAGTATATTTTTCACACACCAGTTTTTCAAAGCGGGTTTCATTAAAAACTCGATCCCCAAAATAAAAAAAGTAAGTGGTGTCCGGAGCTCACCGCGCTGCGGTGGAATCCATGATCACTTACTTCACAACTGCTCCGGAATTCCAAAATTCACAATTACGGAGGTCTTATTTGTGATTGTGTAAACCTATTCGGTTAATGAGGCAATTTTCTGTAATTCCTGCTGATTTAAGATCTGGATTTGGTCTCTTTCCAGCTCAATGAGATCATTTTCGACGAATGAGCTAAAAGCCCGGTTGACCACAACGGGAACAGTGCCAATCTGGGAAGCGATGAAAGCCTGGGTTGTCCATTTTTTCCGGCTGATAATATTGCCCTTGGCCTGCGTCAACAAGAAACGAGCCAGTCTGCTTTCAACCGAGTGCAGTGAAAGACCGGCAACCAGGTTCATCGCATAAAGCACTCGCTTTGCCAGGTTTTCAATAAGTGCTTTTGCCAAAGTCGGGTGCTGGTCCACCAAATCTAACAGGACATCTCGTTGGATGATCAGAAGCTTTAGCGGTTCCATAGCTTCCACCGTGACCACATTCACTCCCCCCGCCATGACACCGACCTCATTAAAAACATCCCCTGGTCCAACAAATCGGATTACCTGCTCTCTGCCTGAGGCTGATATCTTCACAGCTCTGGCCCATCCCTGCTCAACAACATACAACCCTATGCAGGGCTCACCCTCCATAAAAACAAATTGACCTTCCTCGTATGTATGCTGAAGTGTGGCCTCGCTGATTAGCTGCAAAGCAGTGGAATCCAACCCAGAAAAATATAGTATCTTTGACAGCAAATTAATGACGTCTTTTTTGTTCATGTTAAAATTATTTACTTCTCCAGATTTGTGTGCCTGCTCTGGAAAGAATACCTCGATCACCCTTGCGCAAAGGTGATCCCCTAACACTTCCTATATTATACTTTCACCCTCCGCTGCTTACCAGTGCGATGGCAGACTTATCTAGAGAGTCATGCTGGATATATGCAGGCTGAAATAGAGGTCCCCGGAATTACATCCTCTCGTTTGTCATTGCTGGCCCTTCACTTTTACTTTCTTCGTCTTTGCTGCTCTTCGCTCAGTGCAGGCAGGACTAGCTCCGCGAGAAATCCAGACAAAGATCAAGTCACCACAATTCAGGGAAAGTTAAAGGAAAGCTGTACCGGGTGATGCTTTTCTTTCCCTTTATCTACCCCACCATTATCTCGAATCCATTTTAGAATTTCAGCAGTAGTTTCCTCTGCTGTCTGGCCTTCCGTGTAAACAGTCTTTTTCGCCAGCATACTGTTCGAGGGATGTCTAACAAAATACTCATTCAGCCGAAGCAATTCTGGGTCAACTTTTCCAACTTCTCTCACTAATAAATCCGAGAATCTTTCATTTACGATTTCAACCGACCGATCCAGATCAGGCGAGGGCAGAATCAGGATCACTTTCTCAACCGGTTCCAGCGCGGTTTTTACCCGGGAGAAAAATTCCTCATCCTCGTATACTGAATGCCCAGCACCGAAATCAATGACACAATTCTCAAACTCTTCTAAAGCTCGTTCAACCGCATAGGCTTCAAATGGTTTCCAATAGCGAATGAGGCTCATCATACCCTCATCACCAACAATTCTTGAGGCTAATTTCTCATCATAACCCATTTCTCCGTAAAACCTATGGCGCAATTCGTCCATCTCATACCGTGGAATGCCCAGCTTGTCAGCTAGCAGCTGAGCGATGGTTCCCTTACCTGTACTCATCGGTCCAATCAAGACAATGATTGAATGCTTCTCTGATTCTGCGTTTTTCATATCATCCCTGGTACTCGTTTTCCTGCTGTCCGGTGACATCTGTCTGCATCCGTAGCAAGTCTCCTGCCAAAGGTTGTTCACTGCGATCCGCCTCGCTTAGTCCAGTCCAGGCGGAGGTTATATAAAGCTGATTTAATTCCGGTCCGCCGAAGGCACAGCTGGTGGGACGCTGTACCGGGAGCGGAATGACCCGTTCCACCTTCCCGTCCGGATCATAACGCGTAATCCGCCATCCGTCCCAATGCGCACTCCAAATAAACCCCTCACTGTCCACACATAATCCGTCCGGGAAACCTTCTCCCTTTGGAACCTGGACAAATGGCCGGCGATTCTTGATTAAGCCGCTGTCTGAATCAAAATCATAAGCATAAATCACTCTTAAAGGAGAGTCGGTATAGTACATCGTCTGGTCGTCCGGGCTCCAACCGATTCCATTGGAGATAGTAATCCCGGTTTCCATAGCACGGATAGAGCTATCAGGATCAAGCCTGTAAAGGCTGCTTCCCGCATCCTCCCCAAGTGTACCAGTCCAGAAGCGTCCATTTCTGTCCACCCGGCCGTCGTTAAATCGGGCATTTTGCCTGCCCTCTTCAGGGTTTTGAACCAGTTGAAATATCTGCGATTCTAACTCCCAGAACCCCAGACCATCCCGCAAGGCCAATACCAGACCACCCGAAGCTCGGAAGGCCAGGCAGCCGACAGGTTGGCCAATTTGAAAGTTTTCCCGGGTACCTGTTTCAGGAAAATAGCGGTAAAAACACCCCTCCTCAATATCCACCCAGTAAAGAGCTCTCTCTCCGGAATGCCAGAGGGGCCCTTCGCCCAGTTTGTTTCCAGCCGCTAAGAAATGTTCGACCTCGAACATAGACTCTCCTCTCAAACAAAATAATAACATAATTCAGGATAGGAGGAGACCTGCCCAGTAGTTTTATTACGGGCAGGCAGAACTTGCGAAATCCAGCTTTGCCAGAATAAATTCCTTTTTATTCTTCCCCTCTTAAAGAAAGAATCTCGGAGTTAATTTGTTGACTTAGCTGATAAACCTGATCGAAATCAGCTGAGGTCCATTTCCCGGCATCCTTCAATTCCCAACCGCGCTGAAAACAAACTTCGAGTTCTCCCAGGAGAGTGCTCAAGTTCCTGCTCTTTACCGGCAAGGACAGGGCCTGAATCCTTTGACCTTCAAATCTGCGGAAATATTCATCCTCTGTATCAATATCAATTAAAAAATCAGATCTGCTCACGGTACCGACAAAATCACCGAAAACGAGCACCCTGGACAGCACATAACCCTCAATCCAGTCAAGAACTTTTTTATTTAACATAGCAGCAATTATAATAGCAATTCCCAACTACATCCTGATGAAATTCCTGTCCGCTCGATGGAGTTTTATTGAGCCTATAACAGGTTCAAATTAGCTCTCATACAATCTTTGTCAGCAAACTCGGATAAACCATCAATAAGAAGTGTTCCGGAAGGATCTGTCCTTGCCGCTTAAATCATGCTTGTCGGCATGCTATAATTTGTTCATCTCCAAAGGAGCAGGAACAATGCGGATGCGGACAAATTCAGAATGGCTTGACGATCTTCGCGGACCTGATCAATACCAGGCCCTGAAAGCCATCATGGAATAATTGATCTCTTCTGCCCGCAAGTAAATAACTTTATTCTATTCACTTTATTGAGGAAAATTATGACTAAAAAAGATAAGAAAACCTGCATCCATTGCGGAAGAGATAATTCCCAGGTGCCGCTGTTTGCATTTCGCTATCAAGGCAAGAAGTTCAGGATTTGTACAGAGCACTTGCCCACCTTGCTCCATAAACCTCAGGATCTGGCCGGGAAATTACCGGACGTTGAAAACCTGCGCGGGGTTGATGATTAGCTGTTTCATTAAGCAGGGAGATTCCAGCGGATTATTTTGATTCTCCTTTATTATCAGTACATCAAACTATGAAAATATTAGCTCTGGTCACCGATGAATTCGGTCATCGCAACGTACGAAATATCCGGGCAAATGCCCCCAAAAATTGGGTTATCAATACCTGGCAGACACCGAAAGCGCTGCCCCCAATGATTGATTATCCCGAAGATCATCTTCCCGACACGTTCCCCGCAACTGATCTGATTCTATCTTTTGCGGAAATTAAAGGCGTGGCTGAACTGCTGCCCGAGATTGCCAGGATAAGCGGGGCAAAAGCTGTGATCATCGCAGTAAATAACGAGACCTGGCTGCCGCTTGGACTGGGGCGTCAATTACGCGGATGGCTGGAGGATATGGATGTTGTCTATGCCGCCCCCAGGCCGCTTTGCTCCTTAACGGGGCATGACTACGGGGTTACCCGGTGGGATCGAGTTAAATTTGAGAGTCCTGAAATAGCAGAATTTGCCCGTTATTTTGGAAAACCTGATCTGAATATTGAACTAGACCCCGAGGGTAAAAAGATCGTTTCCGCTGAAGTGATCCGCAATGCTGTCTGCGGAAACACCCGTCATGTCGCCGAACAAATTATTGGTCTTTCTACTGATGAAGTCCTGGATAAAGCCAACTTGCTACACAAGCATTTTCCCTGCCTGACCACCATGACCAAACTCGATGATTTTGACCACGAAACCCTCATGCATGAATCCGGACATCAGCTTACGGATAATATCGCTAAACAAATCAAACCTGATTAAATTGCTCAGCCAAACTTAACCTAACTCAGAGATTTTCCATATCCGTTTCTAGAGAATCAACATCCCTGCCGAGCTGGCTATCAGCCACTGGGCTGCGAAATATGTAGCCAGGTTCAAAGCCCGGGCTGGTTTAAATGGACCCTTAAATCGATTAGCGGCCAGAATGGTATCTGAAACGGCAAAAAGAACCGCCCCGATCAGGACCAACAGCGTTTCGATTTGTCCCGTTTGTATCCATCTCTCCCAGGCCAACCAGGTCATTATCAGAATGATCACAATATAAATAATCACCGGCATTTTAAGTTTTTCGAGAGCAGGGGAAATAAACAGGTAAAACCCAACACCCCAGACAATAAGGGGAATTAGCGGCCACCAGCTCAAGGAATTAATATCAGACGCAAAGGCGGTGATGTAACAGAGATGAGCAAACAAAAATGCCGCCAATCCGGGCAGGAATCGATCGGCAGGCAGCATAAGGAATATATCCCCCACCAGAGAACAAACCAGACCCCCGATAATCATTAGCTTATAAACCGTCAGTTCGCTCCCTCCCAAGATGGCTGCCAGGCAGATCAATATCATTGTCAGCGGTTTAAATAAATAAAAAAGCCATCGTGGCTCATGATCTACGAACCAGATACAGCTCATCGCTGAGAAAAAAACCAAAAACAAGAGCGAGTATCCCCACATATTCTTTCCTCCCTGCCTGCCCAAACCTCTAAACTATTAATTGAGCAAGTACTATTTACAGGGCCAGGCTGCCTAATAAATAAAATTGGCATTCATTTTAGCAAGGGAACAACCCAGTAAATAAATTTCAGAACGAGTATGCAGCCCCAACCACCCCTTCAATGAATTGGTCGGGCATTTCCTGCGCGAACCGACTGATTGCTTTAAATCCTGTACAGTGCCCCGGCACTATTAGCTGGGGTTTTATGCTTTTCATATACTCTACGGTCTGATCAATCTCTTCCTCGGTTGCCCGGGCTAGATGTAACCCTCCAATTACCGCGTGGACCGTATCAACCCCGGAAAATTCCCTGGCGTGTTCTATAGTGTTCACAATGCCGGAGTGAGCACACCCGGATAACACAACCAACCCTTTACCTTTGACATTAATTACAATAGCCTGATCCTCTTCAAGGTCATCGGGCATAAAATCTGGGCCGCTTCGATATCTTAATTGACTCGATCTTCCAGATTCTTCAAAGCTATTCCTGGGAACATAGCCCGTGGTCCAACATCCAGGTGCAAGTTGATATGGTCCCTCAGAGAGAATAATCTCCGCGCCGGCTGCTTGCCATTCCCCTTGAGGTGGCGGCAAAATCGGACCAACCATCGTGCCATCATCATTGACCTTCCAGCGTTCACGAAATGCTGCTGGATGGGCAATGATCGGAATCCGGGATCTGGTCATCCACTCCCCAATGTCTTTTTCATTAACTGGCGTATTCCACTTTTTGTATTTGGGCAGCAAATCAAGCCCGATTAATAAATCGGTCATAGCCTCGTAATGGTCGAAGTGTCCGTGACTGAGGGCAATTTTTGTCAGAGAAGTTTTATCCAGTTTCATGCGGCGCATATTTTCCAGCAATGCAATTTTGGAAACACCGGCATCCCACAACATTTTCCTCTCCTGCCCATCTAGTTGAATCAGGACAGAAAACCCATGCTCCGCCAGCAAAGATTCCTCGGTGAAATACTTTACCCGGGCAGATGACTTAACGATCAAATCTGCCTTGTTGTCAACCAGGACAGTTAAGGATGCCTGATCCACAGATCCAAACTTTTCAGATTTATTCATCACATTCCTCCTCATAATTACTTCCTAATAAAGCCGCTCGACCTTCGCAACTCCTGTCGGTAAAACAGGAAAATTCTTGGGCTCTGTTGGTTTCTCCCTGTTGTTTAGTTGCTTCAATTAAGTATAGCGTCCCGATCGTGCGGGGTCAACAAAATCAACAGCTGAGTTTCCTGCAAATTCGGTCAGGGGAATTCAAGCAACTCCGGGATCAGGCTGGAACAATTTCAATATATTCAAGGCTACAAATAATATCAATTTTCTTTTGCTTCCTTGCCTAACAAAAACACCTCCCTTACTAATATTGTACGAGAGGTGCCTTTATTTTTGTGTCCTGTTTTTGGGGTTCAGTCCACCAGCTTGGCTGTTTCTATTTATTATGTTCGCAGTGACCTGAAAGCAACTGATATCCCGTTAGTTGCTTTTATTTATTATTACTGGACGTTTGGATAAAAATGGTGCATAATGTATGCATAACCTATTCTTTTAGGCAAGGTTTTACATACATGAACAACAAACCAGATTATGATCAACTATATAATATCGCAGAGAGTCAGGGGGGGTACTTCGCTGCCTCTCAAGCCAGAAAGCTTGGTTTTACTTGGGACCGCCTATCAAAAAACGTGAAAAATGGGCGATTCGCGCGTGTTGCGCATGGAGTATATCGCCTCGTAAATTTTCCGGGATCACCATTTGAGGATCTTTTTATTGCTTGGCTTCGGACAGGATCTAACTCAGTGATTTCTCATGAGAGTGCGCTATCTGTCTACGATCTTTCTGACGT
>Ga0255364_10055_pt2 | contig 22261 bp, 16 predicted proteins | sample ANMaggSSYBR01G12_FD_182087 | JGI IMG/M metagenome (GOLD analysis project Ga0255364, IMG submission 182087) | Sediment cell enrichment communities from methane seep in Santa Monica Basin, California, United Staets - ANME aggregate JGI... | ecosystem: Environmental > Aquatic > Marine > Cold seeps >...
GGCCAGGCATAATTTTGGATCGATGAAAGAATATCGGCCAGAGGTATCTTCAATAAGGTCCGGAATACCAAATCCACAAACCTCAACACAGGTTCCGCAGGCCCGGCAGCGGGATTTATCAACTTCAGCAGCCGACAATTTTGTTTTATTATTAATCCTGTTTATCCAGGCAGCAATCCGGGCAGCCCCAGACTTTCCTGAAATCTCGGCGTCCACATCAGGCGGGAATATGAGTACTCCAAAATCCAATGAATTGACCCTTGAGTCTGCTAATTGAAAAAGTGAGCGACCATCAGGCATCTGAAGCACATCACGCAAAAGCTTTTGCTCTTTTTTGTTTCTCGGAGTAATAACCAGCAGATCTGTCAATAATTCAGAACTATCGTAAGTCAGGATAAAATGACCGCCTGTTCGAAGGATCTTTTTCGGAATCTCACCAATCATGTCTGCTTCTATGTCCAAGTCGATAAGTGAGGACCTGCATATTTTCCCAGCAGGTCCGTTTCCTGCAATAAGGACCTTTTTGGATTCATAAGAGTGTGGTTGAACTTCAGTTTTAATAGATCGAAGGCGTGACAGGGCAGTCTTAATCAGGATTTTTGCTGTTTCAGTAGCCTTATCCGGGAGATCCTGATGTACCCAGGCGCATTGTTCACGGATATTTACAAATTCGATGGGAATGCTGCTCTTTAAGGATGAAAAAATTCCCAGGTTGTCCTTGCAGCGTAACCGCTGATAAGTACAGCTGAAACATATCTGATCGAGGGAACAGCAAGTGCAGGCCGCTAGAATTACCTTATCGAGGTCCTGTACCTGGATGGTTTCCATAATTTCACCTGCAGCATCTTCAGAACAGGAGAATTGCAGTTCCTGAGCATGGACTATGCCGGACCAGTTCACTGCTTCTGCGCTGAGGGCATTTGTATCGACAATATCGGAAATCTCACCTCCGCACTGGCAAAGGAACAATCCGATTCTATCCTCAGTTTCCTCTGGTATAGTTATGGGAGGAATATTCTGAATAGTAGTTTTCAGGTTTAATTTCAAATTCTTCATCACCTGGTACGCGGCAGCCGATCCCGCTTTCAGGTCTTCTCCGGCAACTTGGTATTCCTCAAAACCATCCAATTCAATCGGGATATCGTCTGCAAATATCACTGCATCAGCGTCTATAAACGATCTTGATGATGTTTGATTATGGATTATCGCACCCGGTTCACAAACCTCCACACAGGCCATACACTCGCTGCAGGGGCCACAAATTAAACAGCGCCCGGCTTCCTGCAATGCAGCTTTTTCACCGAGTGTCAAATCAACTTCAATAAAATTATTTTTCCGATCCTTCACCGGTAAGTGAGGAATCGCAGCTCTATTAAATCTGGCCTGATCCCTTTGATCAAGCCTGTATTGCATTTCTTCCTGGCTTAGAATTACTTCCGAAAGTCCATTCTCCGGGATCTCAAATGACTCGCCCTTCAGGTAATAATCAATGGACCGGGCAGCATGATGCCCTTCCCCGACTGCATCAACAACAAAAAATGTGGTTCCGCGGCGGACATCCCCCGCAGTAAATACACCTTCCATCGATGTCATCATCCGGGAATCAGCCTGGATTCCTTCCGGAGAAAGTACAGTGATCTGTTCATTTTTCGGTAAAAATCTAAAATCCGGCCTTTGACCAACAGCCCAAATCACCAGATCCCCGGGAATAACATGTTCAGTTCCAGGAAGCTCACTGAATTGACGTTTTCCGTTAATTACATCTCCAATTTCCGCATCCAAACATTCCACTCCGGAAATATCGCCCTTGTCAAGGACTATCTTCTTAAATACCTTCCCCCGGATGATATCGATTCCCTCTTCTTCAGCCTCCAAGATTTCATTAAACGATGCCCTCATCCCCCTGCATACCAGTCGGACTTCTGGAGTACCCAATCGAACTGCCGCCCGGGCAGCATCCATGGCAACATCACCACCACCCAGAACAATGACTTTTCTCCCGCTGAGATCGATATCTTCCCCCAGACAAACCTTTTTCAGGAACTCCAGACTGAGCCAGTTTTGGGGATGATCAGCATTTTCAATAGGAATTTTCACTGCCTCATGGGCACCTGTAGCGATAAGTACCGCATCATATCCATTGCTTAATAACCCGGGAATATCATCCACCCAGGTATTCAGTTTAAGGTCAACACCTTCCAAAAGGATTTGTTGAATTTCCCAATCCAATTGATCATATGGTAAACGATGAGGGGGAATGCCAACCCGCATCATGCCGCCAGCAGTAGAATTGGCATCAAAAACTGTAACCGCATGTCCACTGTGAATTAAATCCCGGGCGGCAGTTAACCCTGCCGGACCCGCCCCGATAATGGCTACTCTTTTCCCCGAAGAGGGGCGTTTGTCATCTGATGTGCTGTCAAGAGAAAGCTTTGGATTCTCTGGTTGGTCATCTTTTTGCCTGTAAGCCCAATCCGCCACATACCGTTTCAAAGCCATCAGGTTTACCGCTTCATCCAATTGCGCACGAGAGCAGGCTTCTTCACAATAATGATTGCACACTCGTCCGCATACAGATGGAAACGGCAGTGCGGAGTGGATCAGATCATATGCTTCCTGGTACCGTTCCTGGGCGATCAATGCCACATAACCCTGGACGTGAATTCCAGCCGGGCAGGCATTTGTGCAGGGAGAAACTCCTGCTTTTTCAATCACAGCACAACCTGGCTGTCCTTCCAGAAAAATGGCTTTCCGATCGGATCCGGGAACAATCACCGGGCAGATCTCGATACAATCACCACAAGCAGTACATTTCGAGAGGTCTACATATCGGGGATACTGCTGCAAAACAGCCTGAAAAATCCCGTTCACTTTAGTTAATTCCTGCAGGGATGTATTTGTCCAGGGAGTAATATTCGGATGTTTTAGAATTTCTAGCAATCGTTGGTTTAATAAATAATCCGGGAAGAGGTATTCTCCGTTTTTCCCCATAAAAGGACTGGATTCAATGACGTGCACCTTGATCCCTGAAAAGGCAAGGTCCAATGCAGCTTGTAATCCTGCCTGGCTGCTGCCAATGATGAGCACTTCATTAACCATAGTTATTCCCTAACGGATTATTCAACCAGCTCCAATCCTCTTTTGTAACCTGCTTCAAATACTTCTAAATTTAAACTAACTGTTTTAGAGGGTACAGATTCTGCAATTGCCTCCTGCATGGCTTCTTTATCTACTATTCCTTCCACTGCAGTCCAAAAGCCCAGCATGGCTGTATTAGCAGCCCTGTTGTTGCCAGCCTCCTTTGCAATTTTGGTAGCTGAAACTCCATAGGTTTTAATATCATCCCGGTGATCCTCAGGGAGAGTCACTAATTCATCATCTATCAACAGGACTCCATCCTGCTTAAGGTCTGTAATATATTTATCGTAAGCCCCCTGGGACATCATGATCATGCTGGTCGGCTGGGTCAGGTGAGGATGGTGAATAGGTTTACTGGAAATCACCACTTGTGATCCTGCTGCTCCCCCTCTTGCTTCCGGTCCATAACTCTGAGTAAAACATGCCTCCAGATTGTTATAAACAGAAGCTGCCATACCAATAATCTTGCCTGCGCTCATAATGCCCTGGCCGCCAAAACCACCCAGCTGGATTTCAGTCCGGGATACTTGCTCTTTTTTTGGTGGTAATTTTTTCCGTTTATCAAGAGCGTCTTTTTCACCCTGCCAGTACTTTTCAGCCTGATCTTTTCGCTGATTAATCGCTTCTATAAAATCTGGCCTGGATTCTTGCAGGAATTCACCCTCTACGATTTCTATCACTTCGCCGGATTCATTTACTTTAATGTGAGCATCTTTGGGATGAACTCCATGTTCTGTCCGCCCTATATTCTGGTAATGTTTCATAACCTCCAAACCCCGTCGTCGGAGGTTTTCCGGATCCAATCCTTTCCCTTCTGGATTCCAGCGGGCATAAGCTGTTGAACAAGGAGCAATGATTTCCACAAAACTGAAGCCGGAGTGATTTAACGCTTTCCTTAATGTCCAATCCAATTGACGGGCATGGAGTGTTGTCCAGCGGGCGACAAAGGATGCCCCACTGGCTGCGGCCAGATACGGCAAGTTGAAAGGGAATTCATAATTTCCATACTGAGCAGTGACCGCCCGGGCTTCATGGGGTGTTGTAGGACCCACCTGGCCACCGGTCATACCGTAATTAAAATTGTTCACACAAACTACCGTGATACTCAGGTTTCTTCTGGCAGCATGGATCAGGTGATTTCCTCCAATACCTGCCATATCTCCATCTCCGGATATGACGATTACCTTCAACTCCGGATTAGCGATTTTCAGACCGGTAGCAAATGGAATTGCCCTTCCGTGAGTCGTGTGGAAGGAATCCAACCTGACATAACCGGCAATCCTGCCTGTGCAGCCAATTCCGGATACAACAGCGACTTTATCCAGATCCCATCCTTGATTTTTCTCCAGCCATTGTAAGGAGCTGATAAAGGAAGTTAAAGCAGTTCCCAAGCCACAGCCCTGGCACCAGATATGGGGAAGTCTCTCTCCGCGCAGTAAATCATCCATCGGGTGCAATCCGGTTTCCCAATCACTGACAGCCGGTGTATCATAATTCATAATTCGCAACCGTTCACTGCGTTCCATCTCATCAGTTGTCATAAAATTTCCTCCACGTTTCCGCCAAAATACCCATCAATCGTATTCAGATCTTCTGGGGGACTGCTGCAGCTTTCCTGATCGCATTTAAGACATCCCCGGGATCCAGAATATCACCCCCGGGTTTATGAACTCCGAATACATGTGCCTGCCCGGCAGCACATCGTTCCACCTCACGAACAATCTGCCCCATATTAATTTCCGGCACTATAAATGCGCTGACCTTTTTGGCTAGTTTTGAGATGGTATCTTCCGGGAAAGGCCAGACAGTGATTAACCGGAGATAACCGACCTTGATACCTTCTTTTCTAGCCTGCTCAATCGGCCAGAGAGAGGTCCTGGCTGAGATACCATAAGAAACTACAACTACCTCTGCATTCCTGAGTTTGTCGGTTTCTACTTCAATTATTTCTTTCTTATTGGCATTGATCTTTTCCATCAAGCGGGTGACATTCCACTGATTTGCTTCAGCATTCATGGCTGGATAACCTCGCTCATCGTGTGTCAAACCAGTGACATGAATGCGGTAACCATCCCCGGCTTTCACCATGGGAGATACATGTTTTGGATCACTCGCGGGACTATCCCTGAATATCCGGAAATGATCCGGCTCTAGATCTCCTTTATGGACTAGCGGTCGGTTGATGATTTCAATTTCTTCAACGGGGGGGATAACCACTTTTTCCGTCATGTGACCAACCTCTGCATCAGTCATGACCAGGACTGGTGTCCGGTATTTCTCAGAAAGATTAAAAGCCCGGATAGTCAGGTCAAAAAGTTCCTGAGGGGAGCCGGGGCAGAGAGCGATAATTTCATAATCACCGTGAGAACCCCATCTAGCCTGCATCATATCCTGCTGTCCGACCAATGTTGGTAAACCGGTTGAGGGTCCTCCCCGTTGGACATTTACAATCACACAGGGGGTTTCCAGCATTATTCCAAGACCGAGATTCTCCATCATTAATGAAAATCCGGGACCGCTGGTTGCTGTCATTGATTTTTCGCCTGCCCAGGAAGCGCCCAGGATAGCATTCATGGATGCCAACTCATCTTCCATCTGGATATAATTTCCATTTACCTGAGGAAGCCGAACAGACATTCTTTCTGCAATTTCTGTTGCCGGCGTAATCGGGTACCCAGCAAAAAATCGGCAGCCTGCCAGGATCGCTCCTTCCGCACAGGCATGATCTCCCAGCATAAAATGTTCTCCGGTAAGTCTGCCTTTTTCTTTATTCATCCTTACTCCCCGGGCGGTGAATTGGTATGACTCTTTCAGGCGAATGTTTTCCACCATCTTCTATATATATTGCAAAATCAGGACACAAGAGTGTACATAAACCACAATTAATACATTGAGTACCCGGAATAATTTCCGGAGGATGATACCCTTTGGCATTTGTACGTTTAGAAATCGTTAGAACTTCCTGGGGACAGAATTCAATGCAAAAACCACACCCTTTACAACGGTCATCGACAATATGAACGATACCGTGTGTAATAAGAATGCGGTCCTTGTCAAGTGGTTGTCTCCAAAGAGTCATAGCTCCTCCCTGGTAAGTTCAATACACAACAACCAATAAAGTTTTTTCAGTCTATCAGAGGCTAATCAATTTATATGTTTTTGATAATTCTCAATAACATTCGCTCCATTATCAACCAAATCTGATTTTTGTTAGAACATCAGATTATTTATCTCCTCCAGTGATTTTGGATCTGGGCGTAATTTTTCATTCGGCAAACGATTAAGGGGTGTATCCGGTAAATCATACAGGTCAAAAAGCGATTTTTGTTTCGGATTGATGTATATTAATCCGGTAATTAACTCGTTTCTATCGTTGGCATCTTCCAGCATCTGGAGAGCTTTTGCTCTATCAGTCGGTTCGTAATCATGGGCAAGTTTCTTAAGAATGATATGGGTACCATCGTAGAGCGGCACTTCCAATGATTCGCCTTTTTCATACTGAACTTTAATTGCTCGAACTGGGGGGACAAAAGATAACTCGTGCAGGGCAACCTCGTGGGATTTGCCCCAGGCATAGGAATGGAAGGAATCATCCTGGTTGTTAAAAGTCACACAGGGACTGATCACATCGATGACTGCAATTCCGCGATGATGCAGTCCTGCTATTATTAATGCCTTCAACTGTTGGGGATCCCCGGAAAAAGTTCGAGCCACGAATGATGCCCTCCCGGCAATGGCTTCCCAAACAATATCTACAGGAACATATCGATTTTGGCCCTGTTTTTTGAGCGCTAACCCCTGTTCCGCAGTAGCTGAAAACTGGCCTTTCGTTAAACCATAAACCCCATTATTGGCGACGATATATAGTAATGGCAAATTACGGCGCGTTACATGTTTAAACTGACCCATCCCAATACTTGCAGTATCCCCATCACCACTCACTCCGATTCCAATCAGGGATGTATCTCCAAACAAGGCGCCGGTAGCAAGGGATGGCATACGCCCATGTAAACCATTAAACCCAAACGCGCGATCCATAAAATAGGTGGGGGCTTTGCTTGAACAACCAATCCCGCTAACTTTTATCACTCTCTCCGGCGGGATATTTAATTCATAACAGGCAGAGATAATCTGACCAACAATAGCATTATGGCCGCAACCCAGGCATAAGGTGGTCTGTTTTCCCTTGTAATCTTCTTTGGATAATCCAATTTCATTCAGTTTGATCGTTTTCTCAGCCATTAAGATTTCTCCTCTTCCATCACTGCCGCTTTGATCCAATCTGCGCTCAGGGGCATCCCATCAATATGCGATAGGGATACCAAGGTAGTTGCGCGATCAGGTATCTCTAAAGAAAGAATACTGTGCATTTGTCCATCCCGGTTATTTTCAACCACATAAATTCGCTCGTAGGCCCGGATGAAATCCAATACTTCTGATGCAACCGGTAATGCGCGCACTCGCAGATAATCCAGGATCAATCCCTCATCCTGTAATAAATCACAGGCTTCCCTGACCGCGGAATCTGTAGATCCAAAGGCAATCACACCAGATTTAGCACCGGAACGTGTAGTAATTTCCGGTTTAGGCAGAATCGCCCTGGACGACTCAATCTTTCTATTAATTCGGTCTAGATTTTTTTCCCAATCTTCGGGTTTTTCGCTGTAATTGGCAAAATCGTCATGCCCTGTACCCCGGGCATAATAGGCACTCTTGGGATGTTGATTTCCCGGTACTGTTCGATAAGGGATATTATCTCCATCAAGATCAAGATACCTGCCCCACTCATCTTTGATCTTTTCCAGATCCTCTTCCCAGAGGATCTTGCCCCGGTCAATGGGTTCGTCCGGGTACTCAAATGGCGGTGTCATCCATTGATTTTGGCCTAAATCCAAATCAGAAAGCACAAATACAGGTGTTTGCAGCTTATCAGCCAAATCCAGGGCTTTCCAGCCGAACTCAAAACACTCTTTAACTGATCCGGGAATGAGCACTATGTGTTTGGTATCTCCCTGCCCAAGATTATAAGTCTGGTTAACGTCACCCTGTGCTGTCCGAGTTGGAAGTCCGGTACTTGGACCCACCCGCTGAATTACCCAAACCACAACGGGTATTTCCACAAAATATGCCAGGCTTGCATATTCACTCATTAAACTCAATCCGGGACCGGAGGTAGCGGTCATCGCCCGCAAACCTGCCCAACCTGCCCCGACCACCATACCGATCGCTGCCAATTCATCCTCAGCCTGAATGATTGCATAAGTATTCTTTCCTGTTTCGGGATCTTTTCTCAAGCCTGGAGCATATTCCAGAATTGCCTCAGGTAAACTCGTTGCCGGAGTGATTGGATACCAGGAAACGAAATGCATGCCCCCGTAGATAGTGCCCAATCCTCCAGCGGTATTGCCGTTTGCCAGATTACACCCTTCAGTTAGATCCAGGGGTTGAACTTGAAAAGGTGAAACAATCTCCAGGTTGTTTTCAGCCCAATGAAAAGAATCATGGATCACAGACAAATTAAAATCAATAGGACCCTGTTTCCCTTTAAAGTGGAAATCAAGGGCGCTTTCGATAGTTTCCAGCTGGATATCTAACAGGTAAGCCAATATTCCAACATACACCATGTTAGCAACATAATCCCTCAGCTCACGGGGAGGTTTGGTCTCTTTTACGATGGATTTTACCGGCATGGGGCAGAGAATCAGGTCATCCCGATCAATGGGTTCCTTGATATGATCTGCATATAGAAAAATACCCCCTGCATCCAGATCAGCCAGATCATCCCCAAAAGTCTTTGGATTCATTGCAACTGCAATTTCCGTCTTTTGACTGCGTCCCAAATAACCGGCCTGGCTGACTCGAATTTTATACCAGGTGGGTAAACCTTGAATATTCGACGGAAATATATTTTTTCCTGATACAGGTATTCCCATTTTAAAGATTGATCTTATCAAGGTTAAATTTGCTGTCTGACTGCCAGATCCATTTATGGTAGCGATATTGATTGAAAATTCATTCACTACTTTCTGTGTTTGCATTTTTGATCGTGTTTTTGCCATTCATACTCCTGAAAAAACTTCCCGAAATACGTGTAAAAGATTAATAATAAAATATCAGGCCAACATGCGATCCATTAAGTCAAAGTGCTCATGGAGTACTTTCAATCCCCGGGATTTATCCTTGATAATCGCGGCTTCGGCCAACTGTTCGTGGTAAGTCCAAACCTGTTCCAGGTAATCCAGGTCTGCGTAGACATTTAATCCAACCGCTTCATAAGCATCCCAGTAGGCTTCCAGCAAACCTGACACGAAAACATTATTCAGGCGGTTAAAAATTGTGAGATGTAATTGGCGGTGTTCATCATGGGGAATTCTGACAGGACTTCCCCTTAATTTTTCCCAGGCATCCTGAACCAGCCGCCTCAGTTCCTGATGATCTGATTCCTGCAAAAGGTCCACAGCCTGGGGAAAGTAAGCATATTCCAAATGCCTTCGAAGATCTACAAACTTTTCAAAATTAGTGTTATCAAACTGGATCGCATAACATAAACTGGCATCTACAGCTGGTGTAAATGAATACGGAAGTGGTCGTATCCCCAACCGGGGTCGAACATCCACCAAACCCAGGGCTTTGGCAACTTCCAGCTGTTCCCTCAACCTGGAGATGCTTATACCCAGCTCTGTGCTGAGATCCTTCAAAGAAGGCAGCTTTTCATTATCTGTTTCTGAATTTTGGAGGAGAAAGAGAAAGAACTCTGAATGATCCATATTATCGCCCCTGATATGATTAATCTGATCAATAAGATTAATCCAATTATAACATTCTCGGATTTATGCGTCAATAATCAGTTAGGGTGCCCGGTGTTATGACTAACACCGAGCCCCGATTAATCAACAAAAAGATCCGGAATCCACCAGGGAATACGGATCATTTATCTATGCATTTATTCTGATTGAATTAATCTTTAAGTAGTTCATAAACCGCCGAAACCAACAACGCCGTCCCCCGGGTTAAAACTTCCTCATCAAAGTTAAACTCTGGCTGATGATGCTTGGCATCCAGTCCCTTCTCAGGATTTGCCGAACCTATCAGGCAATAACATCCTGGAATATACTGCATCATATAAGCCATGTCTTCCGATGCCATCGTTCGGTAACCGGGATCTATCACTGCTGCAGGAAACAATTCACCCGCAATCCGTCGCAAGACTGCTGCAATCACAGGATTATTGTTAACGGCTGGAGAGACAACTTCAATTTTTACCTCAGCCTGGCATAAATAAGCAGCTGCTGTCGTTTCCACTACCTCGTGGAAACGATTGAGCAATAATTCCCTGGCATCCTCAGTGAAGGATCGGATTGTACCAGTGAGGTTTACTTCTTCAGGGATCACATTGTGAGCCTCTCCCCCCTGAATCGAGCTAACTGTGATTACACCGCTATCCAATGGTGGTATTTCCCGGGAGACTATGGATTGAAGTGTATTGATGATTCCAGCCGCCGCGACAATGGGATCCACTGCTTCATGAGGTTTTCCACCATGGCCGCCTTTCCCGGTGATGCGGACCATAAACGTCTCAGAGGCAGACATCATCGGTCCATCAGTTATGCCAATCCAACCCAGGGGTTTTTCATTCCAGAGGTGCAGGGCAAGGGTGATATCAGGCACTGGGTCATTCAAGACCCCGTCTGAAATCATTGCACTGGCGCCCCCTAATCCTTCTTCTGCCGGTTGAAATACAAACTTGATCGTTCCTGCTAGATTTTCGCGGTTCTCATAAAGCATTCTGGCAGTCGACAACCCGATCGCCATATGACCGTCATGGCCGCAGGCATGCATTATTCCCTCATTTTGAGAGCTGTATTCAACACCGGTCTTTTCCATTACCGGCAGAGCATCCATATCAAAACGAAGCAATATTACCTTTCCCGGCTTTCCTCCGGTCAGGGTTCCTACAATACCAGTTCTGCCAATGCCAGTTTGAATCTGAAGACCTTCCAGCGTGGAGAGTTCTTTGATAATTTTTTCTGCAGTTTTATGTTCCTGGAATCCCAGTTCAGGGTGGCGGTGAAAATCCCGCCTCAAATCCCGTGTGTATGGAAATATATCTTTGGCCTGGGAAAGAATAGAAGTCATTTGTGAATCCGTTCTACCTCATCTGGATTAAAATCCTGGATACCAGCCTCTCCCAGGTCAACTGAAATTTTTTGACTTAGTGGATTCAGCCGGATGACCTTTCCCTCTCCGTGTGGTGTTGATACCATTTTCCCTCGTTTCGGTAAGGTTTTTTTGGCTTCTACATACAGCTCATGTTCATACATTAGGCAGCAGCGCAGTCGGCCGCACATACCAGTGATCTCTGTAGGCGCCAAGGAAATCCCCTGTTCCTTGGCCATTTTAATTGAAATCGGAATAAATTCCGTCATAAACTCGGTGCAGCAGCGGATTTCTCGCCCACAAGCTCCCATACCGCCAATAATCTTTGCCGCATCCCTGGGTCCGATTCTTCTCAGCTCCAGGTTGGTTTTGGGATGTTTTTTCTTTAATTTTGAAAGCAGACCTTTAAAATCAGGGTCGCCTTTCTCTTCATAACAATACAGGAAAACCAGATTATCACCTTCCAGGCTGAATTCTGCGGACACAAACTTAACATCTTCTAAATCTTCCCCGGATGCTATCTCCCGGCAAGTTAACAGAACGCCCTGTTCTTTTTTCTCCCAGGCTTGCCGCAAAACCAGGTCGCGCGAAGAAGCCGCCCGTAAGATCGGTTTCCAATTTCTCCCATCTTTACTACCTTTAGGATCTAAAAAGGAAACTACCTGTCCCAATTGTTGACCCCGGCTGGTTTCAACAATCACATAATCCCCTTCCTGAGTATCAGGACAGGCTGACGCATTAAAATGATAAGTTTTTCCACCACCGTGAAATCGGATACCAACTATAAGTGCCATCATGTGCCTATTTTACCTTATTAATCCCAGGAAACGATATCCACAAAGGATACCATTTCCTGGATCTTCCAAACAAATAGAGCGGAGGGAAAATATCCTCCGCTCTCCTGGTATTATTCACTGCCAAGGGGAATTATTTTCCCTTGACTGCCAGCACACTCACCTGGGCTGCAACCTTTTCAGCAATATCAATTAACGCGACAGAAACCGGCGAATCCGGATGAGAGAGGACAACGGGGATACCCGCGTCGCCACCTATTCTGACCTCGGGATCTATTGGAATGGATCCGATATAGGGCACTCCTGTCATAGCTGCTAATTTTTCTCCTCCGCCGGAGCCAAAGATATCCACCTTCTCTCCGGAAGGAGTTTCAAAATAACTCATATTTTCAACAACACCCAATATGGGTACTTTCAATTCCTGGAACATATTAATCCCTCGCAGGGCATCATCGAGGGAAACTTGTTGGGGTAAAGTAATGATTAATCCACCCTGGATTTCCAGGGTCTGATTTAAGCTGAGCTGAACGTCTCCAGTTCCGGGAGGCAGATCAACCACCAGGTAATCCAGTTCCCCCCAATCCACATCCTGAACAAATTGCTTGATCGCAGTATGAAGGATCGGTCCTCGCCAAATCAATGCCTGTTCAGGTTTAACCATAAAGCCGATTGACATCACCTTAACCGAATGTCCCTCAGCCGGGATCATTTTTTCTTCATTTACTCCACCAAGCCGCTCGACACCCATCATTATCGGAACATTTGGTCCATATATATCCGCATCCAATAATCCAACCTTTGCCCCTTTCTGGGCCAGGATCACAGCAAGATTAACAGCAACTGTGCTTTTTCCTACACCGCCTTTTCCTGAGGCAACTGCGATCACGTTTTTGATATTTGGATGTTCTGATTTTGTATGGCCAACAGGTACCTTCGCACCCATTTCAATATTTACTTCGGTAACACCCTTAATGGCCTGGACTGCTGATAGAGCACTATCGCGAATTTCATCCCGCTGGGGGCAAGCCGGCGTGGTGAGATTCACGGTAAAGTTTACAGTTGAACCATCAACCTTGACATTATCGATCATGCCCAGGCTGACCAGATCCTTGCCTATTTCGGGATCCAAAACTTCACCCAGGGCAGTTAACACGATTTCATTTGTGATTTTATTAGGCGACATAAACATCCATCCTGTGTATTCCAGTTAAATATTTAGCCTTCATTTTAACATGAATGACCTGGTAGATTCTCAAATTTGTATTAGAAAACACTTCAGAAATCCCTTGAATGTCACTGCATCAATTCAATCAAAGTGTAGTTATATTATTGGGCGTGATATGATCAAAGAATAAAAAACAGAATGACAATATTAACAACTTACAATATAATTATAAGGAATATAGAAACACAAGGTTTTAAGGGTAAGGACAGCCCCAAGTTTAGAAAGGACGAAACTACCCAGAGAGATTTTATCTTATGTCAGAAGGCGAACAAAATATTCCAGAACAGCGTGCTGTTGAACTGGTTCCTCATAACCCAGAATGGTCTCAATTAGCTGACGAAGAAGCCCAGCTTTTACTGGACCATATCTCCGTACCGATCATCGGGGTCTATCATATCGGCAGTACATCTATACCTGGAATTAAAGCGAAACCGATCCTGGATTTTGTGATCGAAGTGGAAAATCTGGATGAGATCATTCAGTCTATTGAGTCTTTTGAAGAATTGGGCTATTGTTCCAAAGGGGAGTATGGCATACCCGGCAGACAGTTTTTCACCAAAGATACCCATGGTGAACGCAGCCACCACCTGCATATCTTTCAAAAAGGGCATCCCGATATTGAAAGACACCTGGTATTCCGGGATTTCCTCCGGGCTAATCCTAAAGCTGCTCGCGAGTATGAATTGATTAAGGAAAAATTGGCCAAACGATTCCCTAAACAAAGCAGCGATTATACTGAAGCAAAATCAGATTTTATTCTATCAATGGATGAGGTAGCCCGTTACTGGTTAGAGCAAAATAAATTCAGGTATAACTCCGAAGAGCCTGATTCCTGAAAGTTTCCCATTCTTCACTCACTCCATTTTAATATGACCAGCCTTAACTCCTGAGTAGCCAAAACGTGAAACAGATTCTGTTCTAGCCCCTTGACTTCCAAGAGAAATTTCCCTCCCCTATCCTCAGAGTTTATCAATCGAATTAAACATGTGTATGGTAAATCCAGCGAATCCCGGATAAACCAAAACCCAGTCCTGAGAACCTATATATTTGGAAAGATGGAAACTAAGAGGCGGAATCCCTATTCTGCCCCTGCTTATAATTACCTGGAACTTGTCCATTAAATTAAAAGACCTCCGAGGTCGATTAGACCTCGGAGGTCTAAAAATCTATTCAACCGTTACTGATTTTGCCAGGTTGCGGGGCTGGTCTACATCCAGACCACGCAGGGCGGCAATATGATACGCTAAGAGCTGAAGCGGAATCACTGTGGTAACAGGAGACAACATCCAGGGAGTTTCCGGTACATAAAGCACATGATCTGCGTGTAAAGGAATTTGCTCATCCCCTTCAGTGGCAACCGCGATGACTTGTCCACCCCGGGCTTTAGCCTGTTCAATCTGGTTAAACATCTTTTCATACCAGGGGTCCCGGGGGGCAATCACCACTACCGGAAGACCCGAATCAATCAAGGCAATCGGTCCATGTTTCATCTCCCCTGCGGGATATCCTTCAGCGTGAATGTAAGAAATTTCCTTCAACTTTAACGCCCCCTCATAAGCTGTGGGCATATTCACTCCCCGCCCCAGATAAAGAGCATTCTGGGCTTCCTGAAGGTGTTCTGCCACGCGCTTAACTTGTGCTTCTTGATCCAAACAGCGTCCCGCGAGATCTGGTACCAGCCTCAAATCTTCCACTAATTGTCGCCGCTGTTTTTCATCAATTGTTCCCCGGTATTCTCCCAGTAATATGGCCAGCATATACAAGTCCACCAGAGGCGCAGTATAGGCTTTTGTGGATGCAACGCCGATTTCCGGGCCAACCTGCATGGAAATATAACCATCCGCAATCCGCATCGCCTGGGATCCAATCGCATTTACAATCGACCATAAAGTGGCTCCCCGGCTTCGTCCCTCTTCCATCGCGGCCAGAGTATCTGCGGTTTCCCCGGATTGGCTGATCGCCAGGACAACAGTATTCTCATCCACAATCGGATCCTGATATCTGAACTCTGAGCCGATCTCCATTTCTACCGGGATGCGGGCGATCCGTTCAATTAATACTTTACCCACCATGCCGGCGTAGGATGCTGTTCCACAAGCAATGATGAATATTTTATTGATTTTTTTAACCAGTTCAGGAGTGATATTCAAACTAGGCAGTTGAATGGAGCCCAATTCAAAATCCACCCGACCAGCAATGGTATCAGTGAGTGATCTTACCTGTTCGTGAATTTCTTTGTGCATAAAATGGCGGTATTCACCTTTCTCCGCTGAAACTGGATCCCAGGGAATATTATGGTATTCCGGCTCAATCTTTTGCCCGTCCAGAGTCATTACTTCCACCCCTTCCCGACTGACCACTGCCATCTGCCGGGATTCAAGGAAGATCATCTCCCGGGTATGTTCCAGGATGGCTGGTAAATCCGAAGCGATGAACATCTCGTCTTTTCCACTTCCAATTACTACTCCGCCGGCATTGCCTATCCGGGCAGCAATAATTTTATCCGGTTCATTTCTATTGAGAACTACGACTCCATGAGCCCCTCTTAAATTAAGCAGCGCTTTCTGAACTGCAACGGTAAAACTACTTCCTCCGGAGAGATAACCTTCAATCAGGTGAACAATCACTTCCGTATCTGTTTCTGATTGAAATACTACTCCCTCACTTTCCAATTCATCCCTCAGGGCGGAAAAATTTTCAACGATTCCGTTATGAACCAGTACCACATCCCCGGTCATTCCCAAATGAGGGTGCGCATTGCGGGTATTTGGTTCTCCGTGGGTGGCCCAGCGGGTATGTCCAATCCCCAAGTTTCCTTTTATGGGTGATTCCTGAACAAGCCGATTCAATCTTTCCAGCTTGCCGGCATCCCGTCTGACCTCGATATTTCCATTTTCAAGGACTGCAATACCAGCCGAGTCATATCCTCTGTACTCAAGCTTCTTCAGCCCATTCATAATGATGGGCGTGGCATTTTTTGGTCCTATATAACCTACTATTCCACACATAGGGCTTTACCCTCCCTGAATCATTTCAGCTAGATTTGGTTCATCGATGATAATAGAGAATCTGGATGTACATTACCAGAATATCCAGGTCAAACCCACCAGCTGAATTTATCTTTAAGTCACTAGGGATGATTTTGTCCCACCGGTCACCCGGGTTTTTATCATCCGCTTTATTGTGGAGGGAAAAATCGGAGAGTGACAATCTCCGGAGGGCTTCCGCTGATGGTTCGATTTTCCTGACCCAAATTGCCCCCGGTCAGTTAGCCTCCCTAAAGGAGGAACCCTCATCCTCGTCAACTCAAGGTAAAACAATCTACCAAAATTCAATAAACTCCTTGAGCCCGTGCGCTATTTTCCCAACTTGTTTATTCCCAGGTACCTCCTTTCTGGAAAATATCCGCGAAGAAATAGGAGCTTTATGTTATTCCCTCGCGGTTGTTATCTTACTCGAAGAACCAGTTTTCTGCAACCCTGCCCTATCCTATTACACTTGCTTTGGTGATCACATCACCTTGCTGAATACTGTCAACCACATCCTCTCCCTGAAGAACTTTTCCAAACACCGTGTGTTTACCATCCAGGTGCGGTTGGGGAAGATGAGTGATGAAAAACTGGCTGCCGTTGGTATTGGGTCCGGAATTGGCCATTGAGATCACTTTACTGTCATGTTTAAGGGGATTGGAGGACAATTCATCTTCAAATTTATAACCAGGACCGCTCGTGCCGGTTCCGGTTGGATCTCCACCCTGGATCATAAAATTCGCGATTACACGGTGAAAAGTGATTCCATCATAAAAAGCTTCATTCACCAGAAAAACGAAGTTATTAACTGTTTTGGGGGCATGTTCTGGATAAAGTTCCAGCTGAATATCCCCTTTCGTGGTTTCCAGTTTAACAATATAAACTTGATCCACCTCAATTGTTAAAGCCGGGGGGGTTTCCCATTTTTTTGCCATAAATCCTCACTTTGTAATTTATCAATTAAAGAAATACCTGTCTATTATATCATCCTAATTTGGGAGCATATTTTCCCGATCAGTGCAATGAGAAAGGCACCAGATTTCGGAATGAAATCTGGTGCCAGGAGCAGATCAGAAGGTCACCAGGGGTGACCGCGATCTCAATGGGAGACCCCGGAGGAATCTTGCCCCTTCCTGCCTGATATCCTCCAGGGGATAAAAAAAACCGATTCAATGATTAACTATTATTGGATGGATAGGACAAAGTGTCATACGGCCTGGGTTCCAGGGGATTATTTGGGTCCGGAACTGGTCGTTCTTCCCGGGGACGCCCCACCTCAGGTCGTTCCGGGCGAGGATTACCAGCTATAACCAGTCTGGCGATAATTTTTCCATCCCCATCCACAAATCCTCCAAAACCAGCCCGCATATCTTTTTCCAGATCATTAAGACTGTTTACCTCGCCCCGATATTTAGTGTTTCCATCAACATAGATGGTCAGGACAGAGCCGTCTGATTTTTCAAGTGTAAATTTACCAGCGCCGGGATTGACAGTCTTAATGATGCCCTGAGCTTTAATCAATTCCGGCCGCTCTTCTTGGGGTTCTCCCGCCATCACCTGGCGGGCCAGGAGCATTCCATCAGGATCTTCAATAGCCCCAACACCTGCCCTCATTCCTTCTTCCAGGTCCCGGATACTTTCAACCTGTCCCTGGTAAGTGGTATTTTCATCCGCAAAAAAGGTCACTACATTGCCATCGGGTTTTTCAAGCTGGAACTTACCAGCGTTCGCATCTACTCCTACCACAATTCCCTGGGCCCGGACCTGTTCAGGACGAGTGCCAGCAATCACCAGTACTGCTGTGAGGTTGCTATTTTCTCCCTCTTTGGAAGCTACAGCGGCCTGCCATCCCACCTTCATTTCTTCCAGGCTGGATAACTGACCCTGGTAACGGGTCTTTTCATCCACCAAATATTGAATGATTCTGCCATCAGATGATTCAATTTCGAATTTCCCAGCAGAAACATTCACAGAAGTGACAACGCCTTTAGTTTTAACTAATTCCGGCGCATCCCCGGCTATCAGCCCCACAGCCACTAATTTTCCGGGATTGGCTTCTTTAGCGACTACAGCCGCCCCCCAGCCAACCTGGAGATCTTCCAACCCCTGAATTTGACCGCCGTAGCGGGTGTTTTCATCAACAAAAAAGGTCATTTCCATGCCATTTTGTTTTTCCAGGCTGAATTTTCCAGCCGAGGTGTTGACGTCGGTAATCTTTCCCCGAACCTGGATAAGATCTGCCGGATCGCCAGCAATTACTAAAACAGCCCATAATTTCCCATCCTGATCCTTGCGAGCTCCCAAACCGATCTTCCAGCCAACCTGGAGCTCATCCAGACTTTCGAGTCCCCGAAAACGAGTCTCTTCATTCACAAAAAAAGTCAGGGTTGTTCCATCATTTTTTTCAATTTGAAATTTTCTCGCTGCAAGATCCACAGTGATGACTTCTCCACGGGCTTTTACAGGTCCAGTTGGATCATCCTCTGCGGCAAATGAAACACCGCTGAAAGAAGCTGCAATCAAGAGTGCTGTCGTAAAGGATAAAATTATTTTCTTAAACATGTTTTCCTCCAGAAACTGATAGGGTTTTCAACTTTCGCCTATACTATAGAGGCTGCTTGTAAACTGAAATCAACCAGATTGTAAAATCGATGTAAAAAATCTAATAATTAAACAATTAGACCGGCAGAATCTGCCGGTCTTGTGATGTTACTCGATGGATAATACTGGGAGGAGGAAGGCTACTTTGCAGGGAAAATGACCTCTTCTTTGCCGGTCAATTTCTCCTGGACAAGGTCTGCAACAATATCCAGGTGGCCTTTTTTATTGACAAAATCAAGATCATCCGAGCGGATTTTCAGGACAGGACAGAGATCGAAGGTTTTCATCCAATCATCATAAAATGAATCCAGCAAGGAAAGATACTCCAGGGTGATTCCAGATTCCATTTTCCTCCCCCGCTCCTCAATTCGCTGTAGCAGTATTTCCGGCGGGGCGATCAAATAAATTAATAGATCTGGCTCAGGTAATTGGTCCGCAATCAATCGGAAGACCCTGCGATAGGACATATAGTCACGTTCAGAAAGGGATCCTTGCTGATAAAGGGCTCGGGCAAAAATCTTTACATCCTCGTAAATACTGCGATCGGCAATCGCTGAATTGTTATCACTGATAAGTTCCAGGTGCTGCTGAGCCCGGTGGCCCAGGAAAAATATTTGCAGGTGAAAAGACCAGGCAGACATATCCTGATAAAAATCACTCAAGTAGGGATTATCAATGACAGACTCATAGGCTGTTCGCCAACCCAGCCGGTCACCCAGGCGTTCGGTCAGGGATGTTTTCCCGGTGCCTATATTCCCTGCTACAAGAACTAACTTTCCAGCCATGGATTTACCTCCAATATACTTGAACTTTTCTCATTATAACCTGATTGTTTTCCTGTTGTTCAAAATCGGGTTGACAGGTACCATAGAATTGATATACGATAATATTAGCTTGCCTGCTTGGTTATTTTTGAAAGGTATAAGATGATTTCAAATCATAATTTTCCTCGATACCTCATCATTCTGGTTTTCTTTCTTCCGATAATTACTGGGTGCGGTTCTTTGGTATCTGATCAACAATCAACACTAAACCAACAAGAAACAATCTCGGCCTCATCTTCGCCTTCTGATCTGGATTCTTCTCAGGATCCGACCTTAAATGATCGAGAAATTATGGTACAGAGGCAGATTGAAGGACGGGGAGTGGAGGATCCACTTGTTCTGGCAGCCATGGAAATCGTTCCGCGCCACGAATTTGTTCCTGATCGCTACCTCTCCCAGGCTTATGCCGATCATCCCCTGCCAATAGGTTATGGACAAACCATCTCCCAACCTTTCATAGTCGCCCTGATGAGCGAAGTGCTCCAGCTAGAAAAAGGGGATCGCGTATTAGAAATTGGAACAGGCAGTGGCTACCAGGCAGCTGTACTGGCGGAAATGGAAACCCAGGTTTTCACAATAGAAATTATTCCAGAATTAGCCGCGGAAGCACAAGATAGGCTGATTAACCTCGGTTATTCAAATATTGAGATTCTAAACGCCGATGGGTATTATGGCTGGGAAGAACATGCGCCTTTTGATGCCTTGATCGTTACAGCAGCCCCGGACCATATCCCACAGCCGCTGCTGGAGCAGATGGCTGAAGGCAGCCGCCTGGTGATCCCGATCGGTCCGATTGGCGCAGTTCAGACACTTTGGTTGTTAGAAAACCTCAAAGGGGAAATAGTGGCGACCAATCTAGGTTCTGTCAAATTTGTTCCCTTAACCGGAGAGCATTAATCCAACATGGTTTTGAGGATCACCCAGGCGCTGAGGTAGGCACACCCGCCCAGGATCAGTACTGATGAATAACCAGTTTGCAGGGATAGTATGGCTGTTAATACCGAAGCTATCACAGAAGCACTCCCATTAATAGCCCAAGCCCAGGGGACCAAATCAGGATTTGAGCGTTTTACCCAAGATATTCCCTTTGGAAAGAACAAACCCATACAAAAACCCACCGGGGACAATCCCAAGAAGGCTGCCAGGTAGCGGATCCACAACGGCCAGCTCAGTACCATTTCTTTGATCGATGTGAAGCCAAGCATGAATCCCCCACCAAGAAGAATCAGGAAGGGATATAACAAATTCTGATAACGCCAGTTTTCTTGCGCAGCCATGCTTCCCAATCCAGATGAGAACAGAAGCACCCCTACAACAGCCGTGAAAGCAGCAATTGGTGTGCTGAAAATCAGCGTCCACTGACCGATGAGCGGGATCTCAACAAACATAAAACCAATCCCTATTAACCCAAAATATAACAAAATCCAAGTTTTTTCTTGAGAACTCTCACCCTTCCAGCTTTTCTTGCGAAAAATTAATGGAAGAAGGATCATCAGGCTGCTTAATATCAAAACCAAAATCAATAAAAAAATCAGCAGGAAAAAACCACTGCCACCGAAAGGCTGCCAGGTTTTGCCTAATGTATTCAGGATTTGAGGAGTCTGGTGCCAGGTAAAAAAATGAAAGAAAAAGGGATGATTATCTGTAGGTGGTGTGATGTTAAATTGATAGGTTGAATAGAAATCCATCCGGTTTGAGGACTGGAAGAGGTTTCTGATTGCCTGATGATAAATAGGTTCCGGCAGACGGTTCCATTGATTAAGCTCATCTATCTGAATATCCGGAGCCCAAACCAGGTCAAAACGGCAGCGTTCCAAAAAAGACCGCAGAGAATCTAATTCGGATATGCTCCATCCGTTGGGTTTTACCAACACTGTCATGGTTTGCATGCCGCGGTAAATCACAAAACGATCTGGGGGATTCTGAATTCCCAGCTTTTCAAGGGATTCAAGCAGAATACTGACCAACCGCAATCCCTCACTGGAAGGATTTTGAAGCCATCTACTGCTCACAAATATTCCCTGAGAAGATAAGCTTCCAAGAGCATTATCGATCCCTTCCTCGGTCAAGAGATAGTTTTCAGCTATGCTGTATACCCCATTTGTAACCGGTTGATAAGCATCGGTTAATGGGTAAAAGACTATGTCAAAGATATTATCTGTCTGCTGGAGATAAGCGCGGTTGTTTCCAACCTCAACCTGCACCTGATTGTGATCAAAAACATAATATTCGGAAGCTGTCTTTTGACCAGCTTCCAGAAGCAATCGGTTATCGACTACTGTGGTAACCGATCTGGCTTCACCTGCCAGGGCCTGTAAAATACCCAAACCTGCACCGGGGTCCAGAACCAGGACACCCGGGTTAGATTGAATAGAGAAAGCCCAATATTCCGGCATCCATTCTCCCGTTCTGAAATCTATAGGTTTGGATAACGTGATTGGCTGAAGAGCGCCTCCATCAATGGATAAACCATATTGAGGAGGGAGTTCACTG
>Ga0255364_10098_pt1 | contig 22074 bp, 16 predicted proteins | sample ANMaggSSYBR01G12_FD_182087 | JGI IMG/M metagenome (GOLD analysis project Ga0255364, IMG submission 182087) | Sediment cell enrichment communities from methane seep in Santa Monica Basin, California, United Staets - ANME aggregate JGI... | ecosystem: Environmental > Aquatic > Marine > Cold seeps >...
ATTTGGTTACCATCGTGCTGAGGAGACCCGGCGCCGATTCATAATCCCTTTCTGGAATGTGTATTCTTTCTTCACCACTTATGCAGAAATTGATGGATGGTCACCCGAAATCAACAAGTTTGACCCGGATTATCCTGAAGGTCCTACTCCAAAAAGCCAAAATCCATTGGATCGTTGGATCCTTGGCCGGTTAAATCAGACCGTTGAACAGGTCACAACCGACCTTTCTAACTCAAATGCATTTAATGCGCCCCTGGGTTTTGAGGTCCTCCTGGAGGACCTGAGTAACTGGTATGTCCGCCGATCCCGGAGACGGTATTGGAAAACCGAAACTGATTTGGATAAAAACACTGCCTACCAAACACTCTGGCATGTTTTAGTAAAAATGATCCGATCACTGGCTCCGGTAATCCCTTTCCTTACCGAAGAAATTTATCAAAACCTGGTCCGTTCTGTATTCCCGGATGCTCATCAGAGCATCCATCATACTCTCTGGCCTGTTACAGATCAAAACGCCATTGACCAGAAGTTGATCGATCAGATGAAATTAGCCCGGGAAACCGCCAGCCAGGGATTAAGTGCCCGGAGTAATGCTGGCATCAAAGTCCGACAGCCTCTCTCAAAGGTGCTGGTCCATGTCAAAGAAGGACGAGCTGAATTAACTGAGGAGTTAATTGATATAGTCCGGGATGAACTCAATGTTAAGGATCTTGATTTTGTTCAGAATTCCGATTCTCTCCTCAAGTATGTGGTTCTCCCCGATAATAAGGCTTTAGGACCAAAGTATGGAGCGGAGTTTCCGAAGGCGAAAAAAGCCTTAGCCAAATTAGATCCGAATGAAGTTGCCATTCTGGTCAATGCGGGACAAGAAGTCTCAATAAATTTTGATGGCTCAGATTTTGTTTTTCTTCCTGAAGAAATTTTGATCAGCACTGATGCTGCAGAAGGTTTCGCTACCGTAGACAGCAATCTATTAACTGTTGCCATCGAAACTGAAATTACACCCGAATTGCGGGAGGAAGGTCTTGCCAGGGAAATAATTCGCCGTATCCAGGACTTCCGGAAAAAAGCTGATTTTGAGATTGCTGACCGGATATCCCTGGTATACAAGGCTACGGAAACCCTCCAAAAGGCGATTGAAACACATCGGGATTACATCATGGAAGAGGTTCTCGCAGTTGAAATGAACCAGGGCGACCCGGAAAAAGGAATGTTTAGCGGAGATGTCAGTTTTGAAGGCGAAGAAGCAACCCTGGGATTAAAAGTAAAAGCCTAGTTAAAATAAAGGATACGGGTCCTTGTGGGAAACCGTGTCCTTTTTGATATAATCAAGATAATCAAAATTATCCAGAATCCTCAGAAATGATAACAAATAGCCTAAAAAATTCCTTTGTTTATTATTCTAAAATATAGAAGTGTTGAGTTTTAAAATAGATCAACGCTTCTTACCACGCCCTCCTTTACGGGGGCGTGTTATTATTTATAGACGAGGATTAACGGGAGAACCTGATGTCTAAGAAAAAAATGACGATTGACGAGCAAGTAACTTACCTGATGCAGGGCGCTGAATATGGTGATGAACAGGTAAAAAAGGCCATGGCAGAGGAATTAAAAACACGACTGCTGGAAGCTGAAAAGGAAAAACGCCCCCTCAAAGTCTATTGCGGATATGATCCAACTGCTCCGGATTTGCACTTGGGTCATACCGTAACCATGCGCAAACTAAGTCAATTCCAGGAACTGGGACACGAAGTAACTTTCCTGATCGGCGATTTTACATCCCTAGTGGGTGATCCTTCCGACAAAGACAAACTGAGACCTCGTCTGTCCCCTGAGCAGGTTGCCCAAAATGGACAGACTTATGCCGAACAAAGCTTCAAAGTACTGGATCCTGAAAAAACCATTATCCGTCACAACGCAGAATGGTTGTCAAAACTGACCTTTGAAGACTTGATCCACTTAAGCTCGAATTTCACTGTAGGGCAGTTCCTGACCAGGGATAACTTTGCCAAACGATTTCAAAAGAATGAAGCTATTTACCTGCACGAATTTTATTATGCCCTCATGCAGGGATATGACGCCTATACCCTGGACGCAGATGTCCAGATAGGGGGCAGCGATCAATTATTTAATATTGTCACAGCTGCCAGGAAGCTGATGACAGCCCTGGGGAAGAAACCTAATATTGGTATTATCATGTCAATTTTGCCCGGCACAGATGGTGAAATCCGAATGAGCAAATCTCTTGGAAATGATATCCCCATCACGGGAGACCCCAAGGATATGTACGGTAAACTGATGAGCATTCCTGACAAAGCCATGGGGGTTTTCAGCCGGCTGGTGACCCGCTGGACTCCAGATGAGATCAGCGAGTTTGAAACAAAGATATCAAGCGGGGATTTACACCCCAAAGAAGCCAAGATGTCACTGGCCAGAGAAATTGTCACCATATACCACGGCCCGGATGACGCCGAACATGCTGAAGCTGAATTTGTGCGGGTATTCCAGGAGCAGGGCCAACCGGACGAAATGGCAGAATACAAGCTACAGAAAGGACAGACTGTCCTGGATGTTCTTCAGGATAGCGGGCTCACAAAAAGCCGCAGCGATGCCCGGCGTCTGATTGAACAAAGCGCGATCCGCCTGGATGAGCAGAAACTGGTCGATCCCCATGCCGATTTTCCCGGAAAGGGAGTCCTTCAAGTCGGAAAGCGCCGTTTTATCAAGATCATATAATTTAAAATCATAAACTCATCCACAATTTCGGTCTTTTTTCGGCTTGCTTTTAAATATCGCGGCTGCAATGTTTCTAATAATTCTCGTTTGCTTCGTTGATTAATATTACTCCCCTGGCAGTCTTTTTTTGCCTTAAAAGTAGCATTTATTTTGAGGAAATTCGTAATCGCTTAATGCCAGTTTTGCAGAGTATAATCTGCTTGCTTAATACTGGATTTTCTTGTGAATAGAGAGGTAAACCGTTATGTCCCTTCACTTTTCTTTTTTAGTTTTAGAAGAACATCCCTATGGGCGGGAGATGCTCCGAATCCTATTGGAAAATGACTTGGTACCCAGTATGATCATCCAAGAGGTGTCAAAAGTTGGTGATGAAGAACGTAAAAAATTCCTGGAGCGCATGGCAGGGCAGCCAGTGCCACCACGCCTGATGCAATTGATCTCAGAGAAGAAAATACCGGTATATTGTGTATCCAATCATAATGACGATACCTGCAAAGAATTGCTCACAACCAATAAACCTGACGTACTAGTATTGGGCGGCACGCGCATCATCAAACCAAAAATCCTTGAGGTACCACGGCAATCGACGGTCAATTCACATCCAGGATTACTTCCCTGGCTGCGCGGGTCAGCTTCGGTAGGCTGGGCATTATATAAAGATATGCCGCAAGGTGCTACCGCTCACTTTGTAGTCCCAGGAATTGATACTGGCGATATTATTGTCTCAAGGCAGCTTCCAGTGTATCGCCATGATACCTATGAAAGCATTAATTATCATATTGCCATTCTGGCAGGAGAATTAATGGCTGAAGCAGTAACTTCCATAGCAAATGGAGAGGCTCCCCGCACACCCCAAGACCCTAACGTGGGAGAGACCTTTAAAGTCATTCCCGACGATTTATTAGAAGAAGGCAAACAGCGTCTGGCAGAAAGCCGCTATTCGCATTTCGCAGATTAAAGAACACATGATATCAGCCCACTTTCCAGATCGGCTGCCCAATATCCATAACTGCTTGCCGAGGATGATCTGCATCCCTCCCGGGACAAATATTGGAGCTGGGTAAATATCATTCACTCTGCCATTTGTGCGAATCTTGAGGATTAATAATTAACTTTACTTGGATTGAAATCAAAAGAAGGTCAGGTCATGAAACAAAATACGGATATCAATTACGCTAAACAACTTGATCAAAGCGATCCCCTGGCTCATTTTCGGGACCGATTTGTGATTAACGATCCAGATTTGATTTATCTGGATGGAAATTCCCTGGGCAGGCTCCCCAAAAAAACCATCCCTCACCTTCAAGATTTGGTAGAGAAGCAATGGGGGAATGATCTCATCCAGGGCTGGAACCGGGGCTGGTTTGAAAAACCGACTGAATTGGGGTCTAAAATCGCCAGGCTGATTGGCGCCCAACCTGACGAAGTGGTGGTATGTGACACCACATCCGTCAATCTATTTAAACTGGCAGCGGCGGCGTTAAGATACCAGGCAGGAAAAACCGCCCTCGTCAGTGATGAGTTCAATTTCCCGACGGACCTGTACGTTTTTCAGGGTGTGATTGACATGTTGGGCGCAGGACATCAAATCCACTTGATTCGCTCCGAGGATTCCATTTCCATCACAGAACAAAATATCGCCAATGCCATCAATAAATCGACCGCACTGGTTGCGCTCACCCAGGTGGCGTTTAAGAGCGCCTTTATGTATGACATCAAAAAAGTAACCGCTTTGGCTCATGAAGCTGGCGCTCTGACCTTGTGGGATCTGTGCCATTCTGTAGGTGCTGTACCGCTTAAACTGAATCAATGGGATGTGGACCTTGCCGTGGGATGCACCTACAAATACCTCAACGGCGGGCCAGGATCGCCTGCATTTTTATACGTCAGGAAAGAGCTGCAGAAAAAATTACATCCCCCCATTTGGGGTTGGTTTGCTGATAAAAATCCATTTGCGTTTGATCTTGAATTCACTCCGGCGGATAATATTAACCGCTTTCAGATCAGCACACCGCATATTTTATCCATGGCCGGGATCGAACCTGCCCTGGAAATCCTGCTCGAGGCGGGCATGGAGCCCCTCAGGAAGAAGAGTGTTGAACAAACCGAATACCTCATCTACCTGGTCCAGGAGAATTTGCTCCCCCTGGGTTTCCAGCTTGGCTCGCCGCTGGATTCGTCTCAGCGTGGTTCACATGTTTCAATCAGACATCCTGAAGCGTACCGGATCTGCAGGGCATTAATTGATCCTCTGCCAGGTGACTCAAAGCTACGGGTTATTCCGGATTTTCGGGCTCCAGATAATATTCGCCTGGGTATCGCCCCTCTCTATACCACCTACTCAGATATTCACAGGGCGTTAAGCAGAATCAAAACCATCCTGGATAAATGCATTTATCAAAATTATTCGCAAGAACAATTGAAGGTAACCTAAAAAATAATTCAGGGAGAAGGTACTGATACAGTCACCTGTTTCCGGGCTGCTTTTTCATCAACCTGCAGCAGAATTATCAATCCTACAACCAGAAAAAGGATCACTGGTAGAATCGCGACCCGCTGTCCAAGTTGTTCAGCATACGGCGCAGCGCCTTCCAGCAGCTCGAACCAAAGGAATGAAGCGCTCTCACCCTGGGCTTCAAAAAAAATCGCCGCTTCCGCAGCCACTATTCCATATATTGTTGGTCCAATGAAAGACGACGTCCTACCTGCAACAGCAAAGAACCCAAAAAATTCTGCGCTGCGCCCAGGTGGGCTCAAGGCACTTACCATAGCTCGGCTGACTGCCTGGACTGAGGACAATGCCAATCCCGCCACACCACCAATGATATAAAACCCTGGCACAGTGTCTACAACAAACAAACCCACAATCGCACCGATCATTAGTAGTAAAAAGATAACCAGGGATTCTTTTCCGCTTCTCTTGTCTGCAATCCAACCCGAAGCATAGGCTCCAATCACGCTGGTAAACTGGATCAGGATCATAAATATAATAATTTGCTGCTGATCAAGCCCAAACATTACAGCCCCAAAAATCGCCGCAAAATTGATCGCCATTAATATGCCATCGTTATAGATCAGGAAGGCAATCATGTACCTGACAAATTCCTTATGATCCCGGACAGTTTTTACAGTATGGCGGAGTTTCTTAAAAGCAACAGAGAAAACATTTTCTCCAGGTTGGAGTTTTTTGTCCCCTCCTCTCTCCTGGAACCTTAACAATAGGGGCGCTGCAAAAATTGCAAAATAAACCGCAGTGATTACCAATGATAATCGGACAATCCAGGTTCCCTCAATCAAAGTTACCAGGGCCAGAACAATTAGCAGGCAAACAATACCTCCCATCAATCCTATCGCCCATCCGTTCCCTGAAACCCGGCCGATTTCATCCTGGTCAGCAACTTCAGGCAGCAAAGAATTATAAAATACCTGTCCGCCCCGGTAGCCAATCTCCGCCAGGATAAATAGAACCATTCCTAACAAGATATCACCTTTCTGGACAAAAAATAACAGTGCGGTAGATCCCACTGACAGAGCTGTAAAATAGGTTAGGAATCGTTTCTTCTGGCCTGTGTGATCAGCAATCACTCCCAGCACAGGAGATATCACGGCAACAACCAGCATTGCAATACCTACTGATAATCCCCATAAACGAGTTCCTTCTGCTCCTCCGACAACGTGCCCTTTAAAATACGCCGCATAGATCGCCAGGATTACGACAGCCGCATAGGCGGAATTTCCAACATCATACAGATACCAGAGCCAACGCCTTTTTGAATTTTGCTTCTCATCAGTGAGTGAGGATTGCATGGGAAATTCTCCTTAATATGGTGTTTCAAATTTGCTGCTGTATGATTTAACCCCCTCTTCTGGTACCGGATACGGACTACTCCCTGTAAAAATAAACCGGACAGAAAATATCTTTCCGTCCGGCTTGTGTTATCAACTCGCAACAAATTTACTGATAACTGGCTTCCCCGTTCTGGTATTTCATCTGTCGTCGTCGAAAAGCCCAACACATATAGGAGATAGAGACAAAATAACTGGCAGGCAGGCGGTGCAGGTTCTTAATCTTTGTGCCCAGAACTGTGGTTTTCCCCCGGAATCCCATAGGACCAATATCCAACTCGTTCGCCTGGCTGGTGATCTTTTCTTCCAGATCAGAAAGTGTCGTATCGGGGTTTTTGTCATCCAATTTTCGCAGTAATACTTCCTTGGAGGCGGCGAAGGATGATCCCCGGTCTCCTCCAATTGCTATACCCAGCGCACCTGGCGCACATCCTTTGCCCTGGGCTTTTGTGATCGCATCCAATGCCGTTTTTCTCACACCATCCAAGTCTCGACCGGCTGTCAACGACATATCCGGTAATTTATACTGAGTGCTTACATTTTCACACCCACCGCCCTTAAGCATCAGATCTATTGTTAATTCATCCCCCTCAACTTCCTGGAAGTGGATCGATGGATAATGCTCATCTCCGCTGTTATCTCCGGTATTCTTCCCGGTCACAGTATTAACAGAATTTGGCCTTAAATAGGCTTGGGCCGTTGCTTCTATCACTGCTTCCTTGATCTGTGCAGAGAGTTTTCTTGTACTCCAGCCTTCTGGATAGGAGACATAAAAAATAGGCGTGCCTGTATCCTGGCAAATTGGCGTAGAGTTTTCCCGAGCCATTTCAACATTTTTCAAGATCGTATTCAATGCACCCTCGGCAGCCGAGCCCTTATCTTCTTGTTCCTTAGATTCCCGTAATTTTTCCTCAACATCCGGGGGTAAATCAGTCGAAGTTAATCGCACCAACTCCAAGATTTGTTTAGTTAAATCGGGTTGCATAAATTCCTCCAAAAATGGTGCTTATTTAATCCATCTATATCATACATTACTTTTCAAACAGCCGGGAGTACAGTTAGAGAAATAATCACTGATGCATATCTTAAGTCATATCCCTTCAAGGTTGTACTACTCACTCGAAAAATGAAACTATGCTATACTAATTCTGAATTATGATAATTCAAGAAAACAGGGGAAATTGGATCAAAACGCTATATAAATTGCGGCTCCATTATCTTTTAGCAACCTTTTTGGAAGCTTCAGGTCCAATCAATCTGCTTGGCGCTCAGCTGGTATATTTAAGCCAACCAGTCTTGTCTCCTTTTATTTCAAATGAACAATCCCGAGACTTTGCAAGGATTTTAGAGGACCCAACGGAAACCGCAATATTCATCAAGGCTCTCAGGTCCTACGAGCCAACAGCGTAGTTGGAGGTTAACTGTGTCAGCGACAGGTTTCACAGGGATTGTAGTTATTGTACTTTTCTTCGGCCTGATAATCTTTTTTTCGATTATCAATAAAGAACCGGAGCAAAAAAACATCCGTCCCATACCTGCCTACGACAAGATCATTCAGGAAATTAATATCGCGGTTGAAGACGGCACACAACTGCATATCTCACTTGGGAGAGGGGGGATTACTGGTCCAGAATCAGCTTCAGCACTGGCTGGATTAAGTATATTAAAACAGGTCATTGAAAAATCATCTGTATGTGATTTTCCCCCGATCGCTTCAACAGGCAATGCGGTAATTTCAATCCTGGCACAAGATACAATTCTAGGGACTTCAAAAGCCATTAGTGTTGCAGATCAAGGCAGAAACCCCTCCGGCGAATTAGTTGGTGTTACTCCATTCTCATATGCAGCAGGAACTCTTTCAACCATCCGGGATGACAAAGTGTCGGCGAATATTCATACGGGTTGGTTCGGCAGCGAAGTAACCTGGATAACTACGGCTGGAGAACGGCAGAGCACACCGACAATTGCCGGTACAGCTCAACTCCCTGCTCAGGCCATCATTTATGCCTCAGCCTCAGATCCTCTCATCGGCGAAGAACTTTATGCCGGCGGGGCATACCTGGGTGCCGGTAAGATCCATTTGGCAAGTATTTCTGCCCAAGATATATTTCGATGGATCATCATCGTTGTCATTCTCGGCGGCGTCATATTAAATTTCCTTGGAATTGATTCTCTCGTTGAAAGCATCCTGGCAGGTTCAATGTGAACATCAAATTAAATGCTCCCGTCTCAGCAGCAATTGCCATCGGAGTAGGAATTGTCGTCCTTGCCGGCTACTTTATCCCATCCATTAACAACATTCGTTTCATCTTTTTGCGAACGGGGTTAGTATTAGCTGCAGTTGCACTCCTGGTTGGAATCATAAATTTGCTTTCAGTCCATTTTAAAAAAATGGGGGCTGAAACCGAAAACAGTGGCTACAGTCTCATTCTGGTCATCACTCTTATATTGACATTAATAATTGGCACTATTGATATGGTCCAAACCTACCTGGTTGGACAACCCAATTTTCAGATGAGTAATTGGATCTTTAAAAATATTCAGCTGCCAATTGAAACCAGCTTACTGGCAGTTACAGCCGTGAGCCTGACATACGCCGCCGCCAGTATCTTACGGAAAAGGATGGATCTTTTCTCCATCACTTTCTTTTTTGTGATCCTGCTGGTTTTACTTGGCTCTTTTTCCATTCCTCCCGCTACTCTCCCCTTACTTCACGTTGTTCGTGATTGGATTGTTCGTGTTCCAGCTTTGGGTGGAGCACGCGGTTTGCTTTTAGGTATAGCTCTGGGAACAATAACGACCGGAATCCGAATCTTGATGGGAACAGACCGTCCGTATGGGGGCTAATGATGACAGATATCCTATGCCCTACCTGCGGTAGACCAAATCCTGACGAACTGACGTCTTGTGATTATTGCGGCAGTCCCCTGGGAACCGATGGACCCTCCTTACGGGACAATCTCTTACCTCCTGAAGAAAAATCCGGGATTGGAAATATTCAATCTTTTGAACCAGACGAATCTTCCCGCCTGGATGATTTCTTTAAATCAGAAGAACCTGATGATTTTTCACTGAGGAATGATCTATTAACTCCTGAAGATCCGGATGATCGGGAGAGCTTGCTTTCACCAGAAGCTGACGAATCTTCCCGGCTGGATGACCTCGTACAACCAACCGAACCCGAAGGATCATCCTTGAGGAGTGATTTCTTTTCAGCTGACGAGAACAATATTTGGGAACCCATCCAACCCTCTGAACCTGAAGAAACCTCCCCCCCGGATGACATCTTCTCGTCAGAAGATACCAATGCCCGGGACAAAATCCGATCAGGTGAGCCGGGGGAAACATCCCAACCAGATGATTTTGATCCACCTGAAATAAACCTCGAAGCTGACAGTCCGCCAAAATCTGAGCTAGATACTCCTTCTCCCCAGGAAGATTTCTTCTTGCCTGAAGAAAGTACAGAAGAAGCCTTATTACCCCCAGTGTGGAGAGAAGATCCATCTCTCCGGAATGAAGTTATATCATCCAAGGGGATCGACGAAACTATCAGCTCAAAACCAACCGAACCCTTGGATAATGCGGAACTTGACCTGGAACCAATAGATTTCCCGGATGATTCAGGTTGGTTGGATATGCTTCAAGGATCAGATCCGACAACTTATGAACAAACAGATTCCGGTGCTGAGATTTCTCCCCCTCCAGCTGAAAAAAAACCTCAAACAGACTGGCTTGAAAAAATAAAGAGATTAAACAAAAGCAGCGACGAAGTAGATGACGACTCATCATTCCCGGACTGGTTGTCAGTTTCGGGAAAACCGGAAGTTGACCAGAAGGAACCAGGCTCAGAGCAGCCTGAGCAACCCGAAGATCCAGGTGAACTGCCAGAGTGGCTCCACCTGGAAGAAGATGATGAGCAATTGAATGAATTTTTACGAAAAAAAGACCTGTACGAGTCAAAAATAACGACAGGTCAAACTAAGGAATTCGATCCTGCTGATGCTCCCGAGCCAGTTAGTCAGGCTCCAGAACCAACTGAGGAGAAGACTGAACATATAAAATTTCCCTCTTGGGCTGCCAAGGATGATAAGTCAACACCGAAAACATCACAGGAAATTCCGGATGAGCTGAAGTTCCTTGACGGAACGGACCAGGATTCAGCCAGTCAAATCGTTGATCCGTTTCAAATTGAAGAAGAGGAATATATTGATGATCTGTTCAGTGAAGAACTTCCTGACTGGTTAACAAAAGCTTCTGAAGAAGAAGGCGGTTTTATCATCGAGGACGAAATTACACACGGAGATTTACCCGGGTGGGTTGAAGCTATGCGGCCCGTTGTAGAATCGACCGATACAACCGGGCTATCAGAGGATGAGGATTATATTGAAAATTACGGTCCCCTTGCAGGAATCCCCAGTGTGCTTCCTGCAGAAGCCGAACACGCCTTTGATCCTGAACAAGCTGCCAAAAAACCTCTTGATCTGATTGCTACTAAGACCCACCAGGAATATGTAAATCTGTTAAAAAAATTAGTCGGGGAAGAAAAGAAAGTAAAACCAATCGTAAAATCTGCCCCGGTTCAAACCCAAAGAATTCTCCGCTGGTTGATTGCAATCATCTTGCTCGTTACTACAGCTGCGACAATTATTTTTGGGGGATCTGTTGATACTCAACTTCCTTCAGAAGCACAAATCACAAATACCGGTTATGGCGCATTATATAATCAAATAGAGCAGCTCAATGCCGAACAACCGGTTTTGATTGCCTTTGATTATCAGCCTGCTGCTACTGCTGAAATGCACACAGCTGCAGCATCTATTGTTGATCATTTGATGGACCGGGGCACATATCTTTCATTTGTGTCCACACAGCCAACCGGTCCGGTATTGGCAGAACATTTTTTGAGTACTACCCAGGAAGAACATGGTTATTTACACAGCCAGCAATATGTAAACCTGGGATATTTACCAGGTGAATCTGCCGGCTTGGTAAGCTTTGTTATTGCCCCCAAACAAATTATTCCCCTTGCATTTGATGGAAGCAATGCCTGGGATTCACCTCCCCTGGCAGAGGTGGAGTCAATCGATGATTTTGTGATGATCCTGGTTATCACTGATGACCCCAATACAGCAAAAGTCTGGATAGAGCAGGTTGGCACCATCGTGAAAGAGGGAACCTTAAATATGGTCGTCAGTGCACAAGCAGAGCCATTAATTCAACCTTATTTCCGGGCGTCTCCTCAATACCTGTCAGGATACGTATCGGGCGTAATTGATGGCCTCAACTATGAAAACCTCCGGGGTCAGCCTAATCTTGCCAATGCCGCTTGGCTTCCATTTAACGTTGGCATCATCATTACTGTAGGAATAATGTTTATCGGTGGATTAGCAAATGGCGTGCTTTCATTGTTTTCCCGCCATCGGGCAAGACAGATAGGAGAGATTAAGTGAATTTATCCACAGGTATGCTGGATTTTATAGGAGTTGGACTGGGGTTTTTGCTGACCATCCTGATTTTTAGTTACCTATTAGGAGATAATCCATTTTTCCGGCTGGCTATCCACATTTTTATCGGTGTCTCAGCAGCCTATGTTGCCATCGTTACCATCAATAATGTATTGATTCCCCGCCTGATCCTTCCTCTTATCAATGGGTCCGGGGGAGACCGTTTGTTATCGTTGCTGTTGTTAATTCCAAGTCTTTTCTTATTGACCAAAGCTACACCACTGCGCAAAGCCGGGAATTGGTCTGTAGCGATTCTAGTAGGGATCGGGGCGGCGGCGGCAATCGGTGGAGCAATTACAGGAACATTATTTCCACAAATCCTGGGAACTATCAACAGCGTAGACCCCTCTGCATATTCTATTTCAACCAGCCGTTGGGATCAAGCCATTAATGGCTTTATAATCATCCTGGGCACCGTAACGACTTTACTATATTTCCATTTTGGAACCCTGGAAAAACCAGGACAACCCAGTGAACGACCGCTCATAATTGAAAGAATAAGTAAAATTGGTAAAGTCTTTTTGGCGATAACTTTCGGAGCACTTTTCGCTGGTGTATATCTGTCTGCGCTGGCAGCATTGGTTGAGCGATTATCATTTGTATGGGAATTTCTGAATAATCTTGGTTTTACGCTGTTTTCTTCATTGTAATCATTATGGATACAACGACCGTTTCAGCAAAATCATTAATAACACTCGATATCGGCAACACGATCACTCGGGCATTGTTCTTTGATGTTGTGAGCGGCAGGTACCGATTTTTGGCTTCTGCTTCTGCTCCCACGACTGCTGCCGCTCCCCTCTTTGATGTAACCGAGGGCGCCTGGAGAGCAATCGAAGAACTTCAAAATATCACAAGCAGAACATTCTTCAGTGAAAAAGAGGGCATGATCATTCCCAGCACCCAGGACAATCAAGGTGTTGATGTTATGGTGGCTACTATGTCCGCTGGAAATCCAATCTCTGTAGTGACTGTTGGATTATTGGACAATGTCTCATTACTAAACGCTAGACATCTGGCTCAAACAACTTACGCTGATGTCATAGCGAAAATCTCACTAAATGATCAACTGACCTCAACTGAGCGGATCAACTTGTTAACAGAAAAACGCCCGGATTTAATCATCATCGCAGGGGGTACGGATAAAGGCGCCTCCAAAGCACTCCTAAGTATTATTGAAAGTATTGGGTTATCAAGCTTCCTCCTGGATGACGGCCTGAGGCCCCATATTTTATATACTGGAAATGAAGAACTCCAAGAAGAAATGAAAAAGGGGTTGGCTAAAATCAGCAAGTTACACATCGCACCAAATATTCTACCTGTCTTGGGAAAGGAAAATATCTACCCTGCTCAAAATGAGCTAAATGAAATTTACAAAGATGTCCGCAAAAGACAAACCGGCGGAATCAGAGAAGTCTTATCCTGGACAGAAGGTAATTTTACTTCCACCGCTTCCGCTCTGGGCCGGGTGATCCGCTTTTTGAGTGAAAAATATGAACCTGAAAAAGGCGTGATGGGTGTTGATATTGGATCCTATGCTACGGTTCTGGCTGCGGCATCCTCTGGTGAGGAAACTTTGCGAGTTTTCCCTAACCTGGGTGTGGGAGCCGGTTCTACCGGTGTCTTGGAAAATAGTTCTTTAGAGGAGATCACTCGCTGGCTGCCATTTCATATCCCCGAGCAAGATGTCCGGGACTATATAAATAACAAATCTGCTTATCCTTCCAGTTTACCAACCGAGTCTGACCAATTGGAAATTGAAATAGCTCTCGCCAAACAAGCATTAAGAATTGCGGTTGAAAAAACAATTCCCAGTTTGCATAAACGGCCATCAGCATTCAGATCACTCATGCCTCCTATAGAACCCTTTATTGGTTCTGGCAGAATTCTGACTAATGCCCCAACCAGAGCCCAAAGTCTTTCTATCCTTCTGGATGGGTTACAGCCAACAGGAGTGACAACCCTCGCGTTGGACCAAAACGGGATATTACCAGGTTTGGGCGCTGCGAGTGAAATCAATCCCCTTTTGACAGTCCAGGTTATTGAGTCAAATACATTCCTGAATTTAGGCACAATAATTGCACCTATCGGGTATGCCAGACCTGGAACCCCGATACTTAGAATCCGGGTTAACCGGGAGGATGGCAGAACCTTTACCAGGGAGATTAAATCCGGGTCGTTAACTATCCTTCCAATCGAATTAGGAGAGAAGGTCTCTCTCCACCTTCGCCCCTTACATCGCTTTGATGTTGGAATGGGAGGTCCTGGCAAGAGCGGAAAAGTGAATGCAGTAGGAGGATCGTTGGGTATTATCATTGACACCCGCGGTCGCCCCTTACCATTTTCACTGGATCCGGAGAAGAACTGGAAAAGGAACGATACCTGGATTAAGACATTACTGAAATATGAGTAAGCGATCCAATCCAGCGGTAGCTGAACTATAATTGAACATTATGTTAAGTAAAGTTAAGCACATCCACAAACTAACGAATATCAGACGGGAACGTGTCATGCCCATAGAAGGTCATGTAATAGTTCGACGTATGCAAAAAGTCACCCCCACCGACGTAATTGTGGTTGCACCTCTAAATCCCAAATATATTTTACTTGAAATCGCCCACGGATTAAATGTCACATCCGCCCGGGCAGATGAGCTGCTCCAGCGGCGAGCCGGAGATGAACTTGCAAAAGGCGATATCATCGCTGGTCCAGTAGGTCTTTTCCAACGAGTTATCCGTGCTCCTCATTCGGGATTGGTGAGAATTGTCGGGGAAGGAAAAGTGCTGTTCGAAATCTCCTCCCCTCTATTTGAATTACAAGCAGGTATGGAAGGCACGATTACCAATATAATCCCTGAACGGGGGGCGATCATCGAAACCAGGGGCGCATTAATTCAGGGAGTTTGGGGAAATGGAAATATCACCTATGGAGTGATGCAGCCAGTCAGTAATAATCTTAATCAGGAATTGTTAGCAGAACAAATCAATATCGGCTTTCGAGGGGCTATATTAGCAGCCGGATACTGCAGCAATCCGAACGTTCTGGAAATTGCAGCAACTATCCCAATAAAAGGCTTAGTGCTTGGAAGTATCTCATCAGATGTACTTCCAACTGCCAAATCTATGAATTATCCTATCCTGGTAATTGATGGATTCGGAACAAAACCTATGAACACTGCGGCAGAGGAAATATTGGTGGCTAACAAGGACAGAAATGTTGCTTTAAACGCCCAGGTGTATGACCCTTTTTCAGGAAAGTATCCTGAAATCATTATTTCCCAACCAAACCAACCTGAACCCAATTTACCAATTGAGTCCGAACCCCTTACTTCAGGAAAAAGAGTTATCATTGTTAATGGCTCACAGTCACCTCAAATCGGGACAATTGACTTAATTCATTCCAGAAAAAAGATCTTATCAAGCGGCATTAAAGCCAGGGCAGCTGAAGTGACTTACGGAAACGAAAAACGAGCTACGATTCCGTTATCAAATGTTGAGATACTCAAGGAATAAGAAGATAAACCATTTTGCTTCAGAATTGACAGGGCAAATTGAGGAGAGAGAACTATGGGCATGATGAATGATTTTGATGATCTTGATTTCGAGGAGATGGATTCTGAGGAAACTATTACGACAAGCAGGGGATCCAATCGGACCTTCCTGGTTGTTGCCGGAATCTTGGGTGCAATCCTCCTAATAGCGTTACTCGCAATTGCCGCATATGCTGTACTGGTTTTGCCAGGTCGGGATACAGGCCAGCAAACACAGGTAGCTGCGATTAATGCCACTAACACGGCTGTCGCGGAACAAGCCCAGCTCACAGCCATTGCAAAACAAATCACGCTGACGCCAACTTATACGGCCACTCTTCCGCCGACCGAAACTTCCACACCTATTCCAACAAACACTGCAACCCCCGTTCTGGCGCCTACCAATACACCAGATCCTGCAACAGAAACTGTTGCTGCGCTGCTTACCCAGCAGGCTGGAGGCGGAGCGGATGAAACCCCGGTCCCAACAGCTACAGCCCTGCCCGACACAGGTTTTGCAGACGACTTTGGAGTTCCTGGTCTGCTCTTGGTTGCGGGAGTCTTGATGGTTATAATAATTCTCAGCCGGCGTTTGCGGGTATCCTCAACCTAAGACCCTGCGATACTACCCTGTCAATTTACTTTTGTAAAAAAGACAACCACAGCAGATTTATTAATTGCTGTGGTTGTTTTCTTTAATTTTCTTGAATTATTGTTTTTCAGGTGATACTTTCTGCGACAGTCTCTCCATAAGCCAACAAGGCTTGGACCATGTCTTTGCTCCTTCCTTCGGCATAGACCCGCAAAACTGGTTCTGTACCTGACGGCCTTATCAAAAGCCAGGAATCATCTTCCATAATATATTTCACACCATCCACAGTCAATAAATCATCAACTTTGATTCCCCCAATTTCAACTGGTTGGTTATCGATCAAATGCTGGACCATTTTACTTTTCTCAATCGGGTATTTTAGGCGCTGGTCCTTCCGCTCATAATACGCCGGTCCAACCTCATCCAGTAATTCATTTACCAGAGCATGAAGTGATTTTTGATATACTGCTACCATTTCAATTAAAAGCAGCCCCATTAGGACACCATCGCCTTCCGGAATATTACCTCGGAAAGAAATCCCTCCCGATTCTTCTCCTCCGATCAGGATATCTTCTGAAATCATATAATCAGCAATGTGATTAAATCCAACAGGTGTTTCATACACAGGCACTTTATATTGTGCGGCTAGGCGATCAATCATCCTGGTGGTAGAAACTGTCCGAACGACAGGTCCTTTCCAACCACGTTCTTCGATCAGGTACTGGAATGCCAGGGACATAATCTTATGAGGATCAACAAAATTTCCCCGATCGTCCATCGCTCCAATCCGGTCACCATCACCATCCAATGCCAAGCCCAGGGTACCCATACCGGTGCTGATCGCTCCTGCCAGGGCGCCCAGATTAGAGCCAATTGGCTCAGGGTGTGCTCCACCAAATCCGGGGTTCATTTCACCCCTTATTTCTATTACCTCACATCCTGTACCGGTTAGGATGCCTTTAATCATTCCCCGGCCTGAACCATGCATTGAATCCACAACGACCAGGGGAGGATTCGCGGCAATTGCATCAAAATTTATTAGGGTTCTTAAATGTTGATAGTATTCAGGAACAGGATTAAAACCGATTATCAATCCCTCGTCAATTGCCTGATCCCATTCCATCAAATTCGGACCCCGGCCGCGTTCCTGATTGTCATTTAAGTAAACTTCCACCTGATGGGATTGTTCCGGTGAAGCTGAACAACCGTTGGCGGCTTTTAATTTGACTCCGCTATATCGGGGAGCGTTATGTGATGCCGTAATGACAATACCAGCAATCGCGTTTAGATTTTTAACCGCATAAGATATGGAGGGGGTGGAGGCATCAGCTTGAGCAATATATACCGTGTAACCATTAGCAGCCATCACCCGGGCAACATCCCGGGCATACCGGTCAGATAAAAACCTGGTATCAAAACCAACCACAATACGGTCCGGATCCGGATTCAAGTCTCCACTAGACTTGCTGTGCCAATGACCGGAATGAATGGCATCTGCGATTGCCTGGGTAACCAGTCGTAGATTATGGAAAGTGAACGTGTCTGAAATAACCGCTCTCCAACCGTCTGTGCCAAAATTAATAGGCATACTTCTTGCTCCTCAAATAAGTACAAATTTGGAATGTACATTATTCTATCACTGATAATCCCAATCGACAGGCTCATCTCTGACCGTGAAAGAGAGATAGAATCAATCTCTAGAAAATCAGGGGATGGCCTGGGGATCAACCGACTGCATTGATCACATGAGTTGTGTTAAAATCTATTTTTAGAGAGCACATGGATTCCAAAACGATATTTTCATATCTCCACGAACACTATCTTTTTAAATACCTGACTGATGAAGAATTAGGTCAGATCCTGCCTTTGTTTAAACCCATCGATTTGGAAAAAGGAGATATTCTCTACCGAACCGGGTTCCCAGGAAGAAATTTTTTCCTGATTGTCTCTGGAAAAATCATTCTCGAGGATGATAACCAGAACGCACTAGTGATTCATGATAAGGGACATTTTGGAGAACAAGCGCTTCACAGGGATGGAAATCGGAGCAAAACGGCCCAAGCACTGGAGAAATCTACCCTGCTGGCTGTTAATAAGCGTGGATTTATGGCCATTATCACGGCTTACCCATCTATCAAATCCAGAATTTCTGGTATGAAAACAAGTGCAGATATCCTTCAAAAGTTCGAATTTCCCTGGATTAGCAAGCAAGAAACTGTTCGTTTTGTGGATCGGAAGCACATCAATGTGTTTTATTCTCAGCTGATATTACCGCTGGTCTTTTTGATATTAACCGGGATTGGCGCACTTCTCCTAAATTTAAAGTTGGGGATATTCCTGCCAATAACATTCCTGATCTTCAGCTTGTGGAGTATCTGGTTATGGCTTGACTGGCGGAATGATTTTTACCTTGTCACAAGCGAACGGGCAGCCTGGGTAGAAAAAGTAATCTGGCTTCACGATCAACGGAGAGAAGTACCCCTGCAATCAATTCTATCGGTCAATATCTCAACCAACCAGATTCAGCGGCTATTCGGGTATGGGGATGTCATTGTTCGGACCTACACGGGAAATATTCCAATGCGCAATACAGCTCACCCAGAAATGCTTTTGGACCTGATCTCTGAAGCTCAAGCCAAGGCAAAAACCAGAGCCCAAAGAACGGAAACCGCGAATATCAACCAGACTATTCGTACCAGGTTGGGGCTTTCCGGCGACTCGCCTACTCCAGAAAACGATCCAGAGTTTACTGATCTCGAAATGGAAGGAGGTCCCCAATTAACAGAGACCATCACCCCTCTCCAGGAATTTTTTAATTTCTTCCGAGCCAGATATGAACTTAACGGTGTAATCACCTACCGTAAACATCCATTTGTCTTATTCCGCAATTCCTGGTATCTCTGGTTGATGTTTGTCGGATTTATAATCTCGTTTTTTGCCCGTTTAGTCGAGCTCTTTTCCTTTATCTCGCTCCCTTTGATCTTATCCCTGCTTATGATAGATATTATTGCCCTGGGTTATGTTTTTGCAGACTGGGCAAATGACCGATTTCAAATTACAGATAAACACATCATTGACCTGGATCGAAAACCATTCGGTAGAGAGACCAAACGCTCTGCTTTATTAGAAAATGTTCTCAGCCTGGATTACAAGAGGGAAAATATTATCCAAAGAATGTTTGACTATGGAACAGTTGCGATCAATGTCGGAGACATTCAATTGGATTTTGAACATGTCGCTCACCCAATCAACGTTCAAAATGAGATCTTTGAAAGGTATAACTCAGCTGTAAAACAAAAAGAGCTGGAAGATGCGCATCGTCGGCGAGATGATATGGTAGAATTTTTAGCGGCTTATCATGAAGAAAGCAGCGCAGAAACCTCAGGGCCCGAAGACGAGGAATCCTGATTGTATTTTATTGGTAGATCATGGAGCAGTATCCTATGGCAGTACGAGAAATAGTCATTGTCCCTCATCCAACTTTAAGAAAAAAAGCGGAAAAAATTACTGATTTTGGACCCGACCTTCAACAATTAATCGATGATATGATTGAAACCCTGCACGGTGCCTATGGAGCCGGATTGGCAGCTCCCCAGGTCAACGTCTCCCAACAGGTAATCCTGGTGGAATACGGAGCTGATGAAAATGAGGAAATCCCGCCCACAATGTATGTTGTGGCTAATCCCAGGGTATCCCGTTTTTCACAGGAGATTGTAACCGGGGCAGAAGGGTGCTTGTCGATTCCGGGAATGATGGGAGAAGTAGAACGTTCAGAAGAAATCATTATGGAAGGTCAGGATCGATTCGGTGAGCAAGTAAAGATGAGATTACAGGGATGGACAGCTCGTATATTCCAACATGAAATCGATCATCTCAACGGTATCCTCTATACAGATCGAGCGACAAGTACCTGGGAAACTGATGAAGATTTTAATCCAGTCTAACAACCATGTATCTCACACATCTATCCCTGACAGATTTTCGAATATTCTCCCGGTTTGACCAGGACGTTCCACAAAATGCTCTTATCTTGATTGGCGATAATGCCCAGGGTAAAACCAGTCTTCTGGAAGCAGTCTATTACTTATCCGCTTTAGATTCGTTTCAAGCTTCCAATTCAGCTGAATTGATCAATTTTTCTGCGCTTCAAAACGATCTGGCAATCTGCAGAATCGTGGCTGATTACCAGAAGGGTGATTCAAATCATCACCTGGAAATCCGGATTATCCGTGATACACACTCTAATGGAAACTCCAGTATACGAAAAGAAATATTATTGGATGGACAACAGAAAAAAATCAATTCTGTTATCGGTCACTTTAATGCAGTTCTTTTCCTCCCGCATATGCTTCAAATCACGACCGGCTCCCCTCAGCTTCGCCGTCATTATCTCAATCTAACTCTCGCGCAGGTAAATCCTCGTTATACCGAAGCTCTGTCTGAATATAATAAGGCGCTCTCCCAGCGGAACGCCTTGTTAAAACAGCTATTCGAACGGTCCGGCGATCCAGATCAATTATCCTACTGGGATGAAAGACTCACCCAGTCTGGATCTTATATTATTCACGCCCGGATCCACGCCATCCGGAATCTCGGCCAGCTGTCCGCTTCAATTCACCAGGAACTTACCCGGGGGGAGGAAATTTTACGGTTGAGCTATTTACCCTCCTATGAACCCCTGCCCTCACCTCCCGGTCAGATTGAATTACCATTAGAGGATCCCTTTGACCGGTCTGGCCTGGGAATAGAAGAGATCCAGGTAGGTTTTCGAGAAAAACTGCTTCAACAGCAAAAAGAGGAAATCAGCCGCGGGGTGACCACCCATGGACCCCATCGGGATGACCTGCGTTTTATCAGCAATGGAATAGATCTGGGAAATTTTGGTTCCCGGGGACAACTGCGGACCGCCTTACTTGCAATTAAATTAGCAGAAGTTGCCTGGTTAAAAGAGAAAAACGGTCATTGGCCGGTATTACTGCTTGATGAAGTACTGGCTGAATTAGACGATACTCGCCGCCAGGATTTATTGGATCGCCTGGCAAAAACCGAACAATCGTTATTGACAACAACCGATCTGAATATGTTTTCTGATGAGTTCCGAAAAACAGCGGGAAGATGGAAAATCCAAAACGGCCAGCTGATAGTCTAACTAGAGGGGTTTTTTCCCTGGCACACCTACCCGCCGGGGGTATTTCTCAGGTGTTGTAGCTTTCTTTTCAATCGTAATTAAAAATCTGTCCTCAGTCACACCCGGCAGGGTGATTTTTTTTACCTGGGTCAGCTCTCCGCCCAACATACTGACTGCTTGATGTGCTTTCTGGGCTTCAAAAGGACCTTGATCCCCCTTCATCGCCAGCATACTACCCCCAACTTTCACAAAAGGAAGCATATATTCGCTTAGTGTGGGGAGCTTGGCGACTGCCCTGGCAACTGCCCAGTCAAACCTTTCCCTGAAATCAAACTCCCGGGCAAGGCGTTCTACTCGATCCTGGACTACTTGAATTCCCTTAAGTTTTAAACTATCGATAATGTGCTGACAAAACTCGGTTTTTTTATTGATAGAATCCACCAGAACAACTTCAGTGTCGGGCAAAAGAATCTTTAATGGAATTCCCGGGAATCCTGCCCCGGTGCCAATATCAATCACCCGGTTGATAGGAGTATTTTGGAATACAAGATAGGGACTAAATGAATCTAAAAAATGTTTCACCCGGACCTTATCCGGTTCGTGAATCGCGGTAAGATTATAGCGTTCATTCCACTCATCCAGCTCCTGCCCATACCGCTCCACCAATGATAATTGGTATGAGCTGAGAGTGATCCCAATCAGGTCTTGAGTTTCTTGCTGTAAGGTTTCCATCTGGGGT
>Ga0255364_10100_pt1 | contig 21452 bp, 16 predicted proteins | sample ANMaggSSYBR01G12_FD_182087 | JGI IMG/M metagenome (GOLD analysis project Ga0255364, IMG submission 182087) | Sediment cell enrichment communities from methane seep in Santa Monica Basin, California, United Staets - ANME aggregate JGI... | ecosystem: Environmental > Aquatic > Marine > Cold seeps >...
GACTTCTGAGAGTGTGAATTTGCTGAAAAAAGCCGCATTTTCTCTGTCGAATGAACTCCTGGAAAATAACGCGCGATATCAGGAGTCAAAGAATCTATTTCAAACACAAATAAAATCTCTCAAGGCGAAACTTGATGAACAAGAACTAAATCACAAACAGGTCGTTGATCAGCTGAATAATGAATTGGCAACCCAGAGAGCCGAACACAAAGAGGAGCTTCAGGCGCTAGAGAAACAAATAATGCAAACAAACAAGAAAACAGATGAATTGAGTCTTTTAGTGGACCAGAAGAATACAGCGATTTTCCACCTTAACAGCCAGCTAAAGGAAATTAAAGGAAGCAGAGGATGGAAACTGCTCTGGCTTTTCTGGGAACTAAGGTCATTATTCATCCCCAAGGGATCTAGACGCGAGAATGTTGCAGAGAAGATTTGGAGGGGATTGGTTATTAATCCCTTTCGATATTTAAAGGGATTATTTTCCCAAAAATCGCCCATACTACCGCATAGGATGTCTAGGTCCGCGTTTGCCTTTGACCTATATAAGAGATCCAGATTGAGTGTCTACACACCCGATCTCCGCTCATTGCGCTTACCAAGCCAGAAAGGTCTTGTTTCTATAGTACTTCCCGTTTACAACGGGGCAGATCTGGTTGTAGAAGTTTTAGACAGTGTGATGGCCCAAACCTACCAGGATTTTGAGCTGATCGTAATAAACGATGGGTCACAGGACAATTCAGGTGAGATCCTTGATAAATATGCTGACAAAGATAGCCGTATTTGCGTTTACCATCAGAAAAACAAAAAATTACCATTTACTTTATCGAGGGGTTTTCAAGAAGCAAAAGGCGAATATCTAACTTGGATCAGTCATGATAATCGCCTGAAACCAGTTTTTTTAGAGAAGATGGTTGCTTGCCTACAGCATCGCCCGGACTGGGATATGATTTATGCAAATCAGGATATCATAGGAGAAGAGGGTGATCCATTGATTGGAACGGATTATTATAGGGGTTACCAGTGGCCTCCAGGCACTGAGCATATACATCTCCCAAAAGACACAGCTGAGTTAAACACGGATCCGAATAATTTCATTGGCGGAGCATTTTTATATAGAGATCGTGTGGACTGGCTTATAGGGGATTACAGTCCGCTTAGATACACACGTGAAGATTATGATTATTGGATGCGTGTCAATTCCCTTATGGCATTGAAGCACGCGGATTTTCAAGAGACAGTTTACGAATACAGATTCCACTCTGATTCACTTACTAATAAAGATCAAGAGTTAGGTATAACCCGAGATCGCAGGAATCTGATGGTATTTGATGATTTCCGACGTGATTTCTATCTCATACCATTGACCTGGATCATTGAGGCAGACAAATCTGTTGACCAATCTGTTAAAGAGATTTTTATTCTAAATTCTTGCATTGATAATGCCGGCCACGCTTCAGTACAGGTAAACCAGGTCAAGGATTTTATATTACCTCGCCTTTGGCTGCCGTTTGTTTACCTTCGAGTAACAGCTGATCCAGATTCAACCCCGCCGTTGCCAAAAACTTTACCGCCCAATACAACAACAGCGTTATTGCATATTTCACCAACAAAAAAACTCCCTAAGTCAATTAGCGAAGATTGGGATATATGTCTTGCCTTGGGCTCTGATGTGAGCCCTGTTCGGCTGAAAGATATTAAACGAGGGTGGCTTGCCGCCAGGACTATGAAGGCACTTTTTACCGCAATTGATATTCGAGTTCGCTCGCGTCATCTGGAACATATTGAACAGGAACTATCCCAATCCAAAATACCTGAATGCAAAATCAGCGTGATTGTATGTACGCACAACCGGCAAGAAAATATACAAGATACCTTAATATCTATCTCCCAACAAACCATGTCACAGATTGATTACGAGATTGTTGTAGTTAATAATGACCCAGTTAACAATAAAGTAGCTCCAGTAGTAGAGAAGATCCGTAACGAGAATTTTTCTGAAAACCCAGATCATTTCCGGCTAATAGATTGTCCAATTTCAGGTCTTTCTTTTGCCCGCAATGCGGGAATCTCTGAAGCCAAAGGGGAGATCCTGTTCTTCTTGGATGATGATGCTACCGCAGCCAGTGACACACTGGAGCTTTATTGGAATGCTTTTTTGGAGCATCCAAACGCGGGCGTAATTGGCGGTCACATTATGATTACACTCCCCGATCCAATGCCAATTATTTGGCAGGAAGGGTGGGAAAAGTATTGGAGTCATTTTGTTACAGATTTTTCTACTTATACTGTTGTTGATAATTGGTGGGATTATCCATGGGGAGCAAATTGGTGTGCTAGGAGAGAGGCTTTAGTGAGGGTAGGTGGGTTTCGGTGTAGTTATGGTCGGGTGGGCAATGATTATAGCGGGGGAGAAGAGATAATCGCTGCTTGTGTAATCAATAAGCTTGGATATACCATAGCAGTCCTTCCACAAGCGAAAGTGATCCATAACATTGAGGCCAGTCGCTTCTCCCTAAGTCATCTAAAAAACACGATAAAAGCCGGATTGTTTACTATATATCAAGCTCAATTGGACTTGTATATTCCCCAAGAAGGAAGTATATGGAAGACGGGTAGACAAATCAATAAATCACTGTCAAAAGGTCTATCTACATTTCACCCGAAGCACTCCTGGAATAAAGCCAGGATGATTGAAACTTATTATTACATCTCTGCTCGTGGACGGCTATTATTTCGAAAAATAACTGATAACATTAAACGGTTGCGCAAACCAATCACGCGTTCATAGAGAATAATTAATGAAAACAGAAATTTATAGGACCACTCCTGTACGCAGATCGTTTATAGATGAAGTTCTTTCTTTGGTGAAGTACCGCTATCTTATCGGAGAACTTATTTTACGCAATATTAAAACCCGATATAAACGCTCCATCCTAGGCGTGGCCTGGACCATGGTCAACCCACTCTTGACAATGTTGGTAATGACTGTTGTGTTTTCGCAACTATTTGCTTTTGACTTACCTCGCTACCCTGTATATCTTTTAACCGGCCTATTGCTGTGGAATTTTTTCTCCGAAACAACGGTCTCGGCAACAAGAAACTTGATTTGGAGCAGTAAACTGTTAAAACGCATTTATATTCCAAAATCACTATTTGCCACAGCTGCAGTAGGAACCGGGTTGGTTAATTTGTTAATAGCCTTATTACCTCTTGGAATTATTATCTTGATTACTGGTTCCCAAGTAGGATTTGCCTTATTCTTTCTTCCAATTGCGCTGCTTTTGATCAGTTTATTTTCTTTGGGTGTGGGGCTTGCTATTTCTGCCCAGGCAGTTTTTTTTGCCGACGTTGTTGATATGTATCAAATAATTTTGGTGGCATGGATGTACCTAACTCCCATTTTCTATCCTCAAAATATTTTACCGGACAAATTTCAATGGATCTTCTATTTTAATCCGATGTATTACATTCTTGAGTGCTTCCGTTTACCCCTTTACATGAATAAAATTCCTGAGCCACAGATCATTCTTGGTGCTGTTATTTCAGCTAGCATTGCTTTATTCTTGGGTGGATTTTTATTTACGCGAAAGTCAGATGATTTTGCTTATTACCTCTAATTCTATGACGAAAACAATGATCGATAAAAATCAAATAAGTGACGATATAGCCATACATCTTGAGGATGTCAACATTCGATATCGAATGTTGCAGGAACGAACCACATCACTTAAAGAGTTTGCATTAAATTGGATAAAGGGCAAAAATAGCTATACCCATTTTTGGGCATTGCGGGATATAACACTGAAGGTGGAGAAAGGAGAATCCATAGGCATCATCGGAGATAATGGAGCAGGGAAGAGCACCCTGTTACGAGTAATTGCTCGCATTTTGCACCCTACCATAGGACACGCAAATATCTGCGGTAACGTTACTCCAATTCTTGAACTGGGGGCATTGTTTGACCCCGAGCTAACCGGGCGAGAAAACATCTATCTCAATGGTGCAATGTTTGGTTTTTCGAGACACACGATGAACGGAAAACTGGATCGGCTATTGGACTTTGCCGGGATAGGAGATTTTATGGATTCGCCCTTACGGATATATTCAAATGGCATGGTTGCCCGATTGGCGTTTGCCATTGCCACTGATATTGACGCAGATATCATACTGGTCGACGAAGTCTTAGCCGTAGGGGACCATAATTTCCGTCAAAAATGTATTTCTCGAATAGAAACGTTTCACGATAAAGGGACAACGCTTGTTACAGTTTCTCACAATCTCAGCTTGATACAAAAACTTTGCTCAAGAGTGATATGGATGGAACATGGTCGAATAAAAGCTGATGGTTACCCCCAAGAAATAATCCCGGTCTATGAACAATCCGCAACTGAGGCATTATTCGACAAATCACAGGCAGACACGACATGAAACTTAATGGGAAAATGCGAATAGCAGTGCTTGTATTTGCTCGTAACGAAGCTCACATTGTTGGTGTAACAGTTGAAAATGTTGTTAAAACTCTTAGCTTGGGTGATGAATTGTTTGTCATCGCCGATAATTGCACCGATGAAACAGCAAAGAAGGCCAAAGATTCAGGCGCCCATATTTTTGTGAGGACTAAAAGATCTTCATCGAGCAAGGGACAGGCATTAGCCTGGTTCTTGAGTTGCCATCAGGATCTTCTTAAACCATTCGACTTTCTACTTATTCTTGACGCAGATAGTCAGATTGCCCCCGATTTTCTTGAAACTATTAGAGATAACATTCCCGAAAAGGGTGCCGCTTTCCAGTGTTTTATATCTCCCCTTTATGAAAGACAATCTCCAATTGGGAACCTTGCCGCACTATCATATTTGCTTGACCAATATGTTCCTGATAAGATTCGCACAAGGCTGAAGTGGCCGGTAAGATTACGTGGTACGGGCATGCTTATTACACCTGATGTATTAATTGAAATCCGCGAAAAGCTTGATACATCAGTGGAGGATATTGCCCTTAGCTTGCTATTAACAACAAGGGGTATTCATATAGGACGGATTGACCAGGCCATTGTTTATGACCCAGTTCCTGACAGTTCCGCCGCCGCCTCGCGCCAAAGGGCCCGCTGGTTTCGGGGGCAGTGGTTTGCAGTCTGGCACTACCGGAGAGAAATAACTTATACGCTGGCTCAAGGCCCTCGAGGTTGGTCCCTTTTATCTTCTTTGTTTCTAAAACCAAGATTGTTGATCTTGACAGTCAGTTTGTTTCTTGCTTTGCTTTTCTATCGGTGGTGGTGGCTTTCACTGATTTTCTGGGGGCAAGTTCTTTTTGGTTTGCTATATTTAATAATCGGGTTAATTATCCTGCCGGAGCGAAAAACTTTCATTATCGCTTTGCTTCATCTGCCAACCTATATTTACATGTGGATTCGCAGTATTATATTATCTCTGCGTTCCACGCCTTGGCTCAAAGCCAGAAAGGAATAATAGGAATTTAATGGGTAAGGTTCCAGTGAGAAAAGATAATAAAATACATGCAAGATTTGATCTCCACGATGATATTTCCCTTGCCCTGTTGTTATTTGTCCTACTAGTTACAATTTATTGCCTAACATATTCCGGTACTTTTATTACGGATGATGAGCATATTCTTGCTTCTCGCACACTTAGTCTGAGTTTTGATGAAAATGTTAACAATAGCCGAGTATATGGAAACAGCCGACTTTTTTTCTTATCTAACCTTTCCCCAGAATATGCTGCGTCAGCAATGAACGTAGAACCCGGCCAAGCGGTTCTTGGATCTATCTTGGCCCGAATGTCAGTATTATTGAATATCGGATACATTCAAACCATATTCCTTTTAAATATTTGGGCTATAGCATTCACTGCAGTGATTTTATTCCTGATCACGCGTTTCCTTGGATATTCTAAGTTCACAGCTTTTTGTGTAGGTATTCTTTTTGGGTTGGGCACAACGGCGTGGCCTTACACCAAAACGTATTTTCGTGATCCTTTGGCAATGATGTTCTTGGCGATAGCATGGGCGTCTGCCCTGATAATTGGGAATAAACAAAACTCTATTAGGCCCAAGTATTTCAAGATGTTAGCTTGGCTTGGATTATTTATCGGGATAATTGCAGGAATTTTAACTAAGAATACCGTCACGATTGCGATTCCTGCATTGTTTGTTTATATACTGACAATGAAATGTACAGAAATGCAACGTGGAACAATTCAAAAATCTTTGCGGAGAAATTGGAAGACACTTCTACTGATATTTGTGTGTGTCGCTCTAGCGCTCATAATCTGGATTAAATTATTACCTTCAAGAGGCATCTTTACGCGTTTCGCATTCGATTATTATAAATACCTCACTACTTTCTTCTTTACAACGCCCCATCCGAAATTTCTTGAAGCCATAATTGGTCCACTGGTTAGCCCGGGAAAAAGCATATTTGTTTATTCGCCAATACTAATACTATCAATTATTGGGTCAATTAAAAAATGGAACATAGCATGGCCTTCCTGGTTTTATCTGATTTTGTTAATTGTTGGGCAGGCTCTTTTTTATGATGACGAGTGGTCGGGATACATTAATTGGGGATTACGTTATATACTACCGGCTCTTCCACCCTTGCTGATCGCCGCGATTCCCACAATAGATTCATGGCTTAAAACAAGAACGGGTAGGGTCGGTCTATTAACCGTGGGCGGATTCTCTGCGCTAATCCAGGTAATAGGAATACTTCCACCGATGCGCCAGTTTTATATTGAGATGGCGAATGTAGATCGTGACCTTTTTAAATCTGCTGCTATTTGGGAATTTAAACATACACCTCTCGTATGGAATATTAAATGGATTATTTCAGGCGGAGCATTGGATCTTGCCGCAGCTCGGATGGGTTTGTCTGCAATCCCGATTGTGATCGGGCTATTTTTCATCGCGTTCCTTGTAATAATATCCCTGATGCACCCACTGAAGAAATGGCTCACATATTTCAGCTTTATCATGACTTTTGGTTTGGTTATCGTTATGCTTTTTACTTATAAATTTGATCCTGAGTATTATTTGGGACGCAATGATCTTGTCTCCGCGGAGGAGAAAGTAAGTAATAATGTCTTGCCAGACGATCTTGTTGTTATAAAGTCATATAGTTCCCCTGTTTGGTATTATTGGATGAATTGGGCTGAGCAAAGTTATACTTGGATATCCTTGCCACTTTATTTCCCAAAGCCAAATCTTATTGATATGTATGAAGAAACAAATAATCCTGAGGTTGCGCTGGACGAAGCAACTTTGAAATTATTTCGTGAGTTACCTACTGAATATGAACGAGTCTGGCTTATACTTCCTGGTGATTCTCCTGGCGCAACTCTTAATATTGAAGTTGATTGGTTGCTAAATAATTCAGCAACAAGCACAAATTGGAAGTTTGAGGGAGAATTAGCAGAAACCCAACTTTATCTTTTTGAATTCACAAAGTAATAAAAAAATTCTTCGAATTTTGCACTTCGTCACAAAATATATAATTTTATATCGATCGGACAGGAATCTTGAGCATAAAATGGGCCAAAAACTAAAGATACTATCCATCTTCGGGACACGCCCCGAAGCAATTAAATTAGCTCCTGTTTTACGGGAACTTGATAATCACCCTGAGAGGATTATCAGCCAGGTGTGCATTACTGCACAACACCGAGAATTGCTTGATCAAGTACTGGAGTTTTTTGATATTCAGCCAGATTTTGACCTGGATATCATGCAAGCGAACCAGACTCCAACCGAGGTAGCCTCATTAACATTATCGAAATTAGCCCCTATATTACAGAGTCTGGCGCCAGATTGGGTACTTGTACAGGGGGATACAACGACCGCTATAGCGGCCTCTCTGGCTGCTTTTTATGCCCAGGTGAAGGTTGGACATATTGAAGCCGGATTGCGCACTCAAGATCGCTGGAATCCATTTCCAGAAGAGATCAACCGTAAAATAATTGGAGCGATAGCCAATTTGCACTTTGCACCCACAGAAAGTGCAAAACATAATCTGATCCAGGAGGGAATACACGTAGAGGATATCTTCGTGACAGGCAATACAGGCATAGATGCTTTGTTGTGGGTGCTAAACCAACAACTTTCCACACGTGCCACGATGTCAGCTATTGAAAACCGGGTAAAACATGGAGACTTGAAAGGTCTTGATGTAAGTAAGAAAATGATCTTGGTGACAGCACACAGACGAGAAAACCAGGGGAAACCATTGGAAGACATATGCCAGGCACTCAAGGAAATTGCAAAAAAGTATGTGGACGAAGTTCAGATTATATATCCTGTTCACTTAAGTCCGGCAGTTTATGAGCCCGTTAATCGATTATTGGGAAGTGTGCCCAATATTATGCTTATTCCTCCCGTTGATTACTTTTTATTAGTATATTTAATGAAACAGGCCTTCTTGATTCTGACGGATTCCGGAGGTATTCAAGAAGAAGCCCCTGCGTTAGGTATACCAGTTCTGGTATTGCGCAATGTAACAGAGCGGATAGAATCTCTTGAGTCTGGAACAAGTTGTTTAGTAGGTACGGATCCCGAAAAGATAATAAAAGAAGTAAAGAGGTTATTAGAGGATGCAGAATATTACAAAATTCTGTCTAAATCCAAATACCACTACGGTGACGGGCAAGCAGCAAAGCGAGTTGTGAAATTTCTGTTAGGGGAAGATCCATCACCGTTTATACCGAAAACTAAGTGATCGTATAGTTTTTGAAGAGATCAATTAATAATATAGATACAATCAGATTGATGGTAAAACCAAAAAAGACCAGATGATTACCTGGTCTTTTTGTGATTCAGCGGATTAATCTTTTGACAAAACCTCTAACTTATGTCAAAGGATAAAAGCACTTGACTATGGGCATGGAGTGCCAGGGTTCTCTTCTTCAAAATCTCCACAAAATGCTGTAGCTGTGGCGCCAATATCAGGAGTAGGTGTTGGCGGAAGTTCTACCCAAATGTAGTCTTCGCCACATCCTTCGGTGAGCGCATCTATATCAATTTCAAAAGGTCCTTGGAAATTGTTATTCTCATCTAGCCAACCCTCGGTTACTGAGGAAAGCTGAAAAATTGCTTGCGAATCGGATTCAAATTCGCATTCTCCGTCAACGCAGATGGCATCAAATTTGCCATTTTCATCATCATATCCTACGTATATGATTGAGCCAGCCAATCGGACTTTATTTTCACTTGGATTAACTACTGTAAACCAGGTTTCGAGAGGGAGTTTAGATACGATCACAAGCTGACCTTGTATTAGCAATATCTCGTGCCCTAATGTTCCTGTCTCTAAATCAGATAAAAAGGAAATCTCTATTTCTGTTTCGGCAACCAGATAGATTTCGGAACCATCAGGAAGGCGTATGTAAGAAAGGCCAACCTTACACAATGGACCGTAAGTGGATATTGGAATTTCCTCGGTAGTAGGAATAGGTGTATTTTTTATTGTTTTAGCCGTTGATGTTTCGGTTGTTTGTTTTTTTGGAGAACAACTTGACACCAATACGACTACTGCTAGCGTGATTAAGAAAAAAATCTTGTATGAACCTATCTTTCGAACCATTTAATCCTCCAGACAATACAACTTACAAGACTATCTATAATGTTCTGTTTTCCCCACGATATAAATCATATCAAGAACCCTTTTTTCTTTCAATGACAAGAAGCAAAAAAACTATTCGGAGGATACACAACGAAAGCCAACGCTACCATATGTTTCAAGTGGAGTTAACCAAAATCGATGAGATACACGAAGCCTAAATTCATTATCATCCCACGCACCCCCGCGAAGCACGCGAAACTCTCCATAAGTTGGACCAATGGGGTTTTGCATAGGTAAATCCTTATAATAGTTTTCTCCGTACCAATCAGAGATCCACTCCCAGACATTACCTGCCATATCGTAGAGCTTATAGCCATTGGGTGAATAACTCATAACTTGAGCAGAACCTATATCATTGCAAAAATTATCATCATCAAACCTGGCGTTATTCATCAAATCGTTTTCACATAATGGTTTTTCATCACCCCAGGGATATGTCTTTACATATAGGTCACCTCGGGCCGCTTTTTCCCATTCCGCTTCTGTAGGTAACCGTCTGTTGGCCCAATTACAGTAAGCAAGGGCTCCGTACCAAGTTACCTCTGCTACTGGATGATCAGCGTAACCTTTAATCGGACTCCATTTATCGTTTACTTTTTCAATAAATACATCCCCATCCGTTTCATCAAACCAAGTATCGCCGCCCTCTTCTTGATTTCCCATCGTGTTTAAGAAATCGGTATACTGCTCATTAGTCACTTCGTGCTGGTCAATCCAAAATGCATCAAGATAAACCTCGTGGATAGGCTCTTCGTCGAAATCACCGTCCTCATTGCCCATTAAAAAATTTCCTGCCGAAATATAGACCTGAATCATATTGTCGATAGGTGATTCCTTTATTTCAACCAATTTTGAATTTGGAGATAACATGATATCTTGAGTAGTCGTGTTTGTAGTGGAAATGGATGAGTTTGGAGAAAAATATGGATAGAGCAAGAATCCACTGATGCCAACCATCAGCAACCCAATGATCCAGGTTGTTCGACCCTGCTTGACAGTGACTTTTTCTATGCTGATTATGCCGACACCTGCCAAGAATATAAACCCACCAATTGCGAATAATGCCAAGCCGAATAATCCTGATATTGAATTGATCCCGAGATTGTTTAGAAAATCCATGGATATTTCCTTATAACGAGGACTGGGGTTTGGTGTAATTTTTTTTTTTTAGAAATAGAAAAAATTGAATAGTATTATTTATTGATTTTCATAATCATTCTTATTAAAAACGCCCAAAGTCTGTGATTGTAAAAGAAGACTACCTGCCAATAATTAGTATAGCATGGAGTTAGAATGAATCGAGCCGCCAATCCATTTTATTTTGTATATGATTTTGTGCAAAAAGAATTGAAAGGATGGATTTTTTAACAGGCGGAGATAGGATAATCTCCTTCAAATATGGAACAGCGGGAGGGTGGATAGAACACCTCTCTCGGGGATTTGGGATTAAATTGATCCCACTACTTAACAATTTTATCCTATTGGGGATGAACTCTCCTTAGCTATTGTAAACGATGCATGGAAATATAATTCCTATACCATTTACAATAATCTAACGCCAGACCAGATTCGTGTTATTTTTGATTAGACTATTTAATTCTCCACTATCAGGACAAAATTATTAGTTGGTCTTTAAATTGCACCTTATGTATTATGTTATTTTGATCATCGTTTGGGAAGATCCTGGAATCAAAGAAATTCAAATGGAAGAACATTCATGTTTAAACTAGAAAATATGCTGCTTTTTATTTTAATCATCATCTGCGCACTCGTGAGTTATACCCTCGTCGAGAGTGTGATCGGGGAGGGAGATATTGTTGGTACTGTGCTGGCCGCATCCGATAGAATTACAAATGAGAATAGTATCGGGTCTGATAACAATCTACCGAACATTATTGAGTTTGATGAAGATGCCCATGTTGTTGATAGAAATGCTGAGGATCTGTCTGCCCAGATGAATGCTGATGGCTGGCAAGTGTTCCGCAGTGAGGGATATGCCTTTGAACTTAGTTATCCAGCCACGATATTGCCCAAAATCATCCCTGATCATAAATCCCTCAACGCAGGGTTGGAGGTCCCGGAAGAAACGCCTGTCTGGCAGTTTTATCTGTCTGATCCTGCTTTATTTGAAGGAACAAATCTGGTTGATGCATCGTTTGTGGTCCAGGTCACCCGGGGAGAAGACGCTTTATCAGCATGTCTGCGTTACAAATCTGGGAGTATATACCAGTTGTCTGGAGAGGATTTACCCTTGCGGGAGATTAATCAGGTTTCTTTCCTAAAGGATGTTGTCCAGGAGGGTGTAATGGGAGGTTCCTATACACGAATCAGCTTCCGGGCAGTTTCACAGAACGCCTGTTATGAATTATCCGAACTAATCCACAGCAATAACATAGAAAATTTCCCAGCAGACGCAATCCAGCCCTTTGATGAACAAGCGGTCTCTTCTCAACTGGATCAAATATTAGGTACATTTAAATTTTTAGAAACCGAGGCTACTTTCCCGGAAATGGTTTACCCGGACGCGAAAACAGTTTCCCTAGTTGTTAATAAAGCTCCCGGTGGGTATGCGGATGGCATTGATGTTTCCCATTGGCAGGGTGATGTAAATTGGACACAGGTGGGGAATGCCGGTATTGCCTTTGCTTTTGTGAAAGGAACGGAAGGGGTGGGTTGGACCGACAGTTTGTTTGTTGAAAATATGACCAATGGCCCAGATTCTGGGGTAGTACGGGGCGTCTACCATTTTGCCCGTCCTGACCTGGATAATACCGGCAGGGAAGAAGCAGAATATTTCCTCAGTGTGGCCGGGGATTATTTAAAAAGCGGCTACCTGCGGCCGGTGCTGGATTTGGAGGTAAGAGGAAGCCTGGGCCAGACAGCCTTGTCTGCATGGGTGTTGGAGTGGATGCAGACCGTCGAAAATCAAAGCGGTGTTGCCCCGCTGATATACACCAATCTTAACTACGTCAATAATTATTTAACCAATGCGGTGACAGATAATGATCTCTGGATCGCTTACTGGACCATCGGTTGCGATCCTACTGTGACATATACCATTCCCCCGACCGGAAAGTGGAGTGATTGGGCTTTCTGGCAGTACTGTGTGGCCCCCGCGGGAACGGTTCCCGGCATTACAACACCAATTGATCTGGACATTTTTAATGGTATTGAAGACGGTTTAACAGAATATGATGCTGCATCCCCGTTGTGGGTTTCCCTGACCAGTGATGCCTACCGGTCTCGTAAACCTTATTTTGCGGATATCACGGCGGATGTGAATGGCGATGCGTCCGGCTTGATCACTTATCATTTTTGGTGGAATTGCAATTCGCTGGAGTCGGATATCACCAGTGTGGAGGCCGCCTGTGGAGTTTTGCCGCAGCCCGTTACAGGGGAATGCCTGAAGGACGGTGTGGGAATGCGCTGTAACGCTGTGGCGAACGAAGTGCAGCTGGCGGAATATACCTACCAGGAGATTGGTGATTTCACAGCCAAGGTCATTGTCGAAAGAGGATCTGCGCCACCAGCAGAAGATCGCTATCAAATTTCTGTCGTTAATCCGCTTTTTTCCCTCTCAGCGGACCCAGTATCAGCCGGCGTTGGAACTCCTTATGAGGATTTTGAGGTCAGTGTTGATGTCATCGTAAAGCCGACTATTAATGGTGTTGTTCAGGTGGATATCATTGAGAATGGGTCACTTACACCTCTGGATTCTGCCTGCCAGGCGGTGGTGGGGGATGTGCAGGCTATCAAAACTTTTGATATGACCATCCCCTGGTCAACTGGTGAAACGGTCACTTACATGATCTGGGCTCGGTATAGGTCCAGCGTGCTTTGTCCAGTAACTAATACTAATCCTGATGATCTTTCTCTATCCTATGAGATTGATTGGAATCAGCCCACGTTTTCAGATGTACCATTTAATCACCCCCTCCATGGTTACATCCAGGCGTTGTGGAATGCCGGTTTCACTGCTGGATGCAGCACTGACCCTCTCCTATTTTGCCCCGACACGGTGATGGATCGGGCCCAATCGGCGGTCTTTATGCTGCGCGGTCAATTTGGAACCGGATATGTCCCACCCCCTGAACCCTGGGACACCTTCACTGATGATTGGAGCCTATCAGATATCTCTTGGTCGGAGAAATGGGCGGAAGGGATGTGGGAGGAAGACCTTTCAGATGGCTGCCTGGCCGATCCTTTGATGTATTGCCCCCGCAGGGAGCTTCCGCGCGTGGAGGCAAGTGTGTTTGGGTTGCGCATGAAACACGGTATTGACTATGTTCCTCCCGATGCCAGCGGATCGCTTTTTGCAGACATGACGGATGTGAACTACTGGGGCACCAAGTGGGCTGAGCAGGCCTTCCTGGATGGTTTACTGCCGGAGTGCGGCACCCAGGATGGCAAGCCGCTGTTCTGCCCAGATGATCTCCTTGATCGCGGTTGGGGAGCCTACCTGATCGTGATTTCCAAGGATTTGCCGCTGCTTTAAAATTACGGGCATCCAAGCGTAATAATATTTGAATTCAGGTTCTAGATCCAATAAATAGGTACTCAGTGCTTTGGATGCAATTAGAGTAGGGGGATAGAATTATTCATTATGTATACTAGCTATTCCCCCAAAAAGTAGACACAATAGACTAAAAATATCCCTGTGGACTCAATGAACAAATTCCCCTTTGATTCGAAGTCAGTCGTTCTAGTAATCCTTTCTTTACTCCCACATTGAATATAAATGTCGTTATGTAGAATTGAGTATTTTATTGACCTATAATGCACGATGATGTTAAGGAGTTAATCGCGATGAATACCAAAAAGCTTAAGAAGTTCATTCAAGAATTAGTGTCTTCTATTGATTTATGTTATGGCAATATTGAGAACTTTTTTGTTTTAAGGCAGCATCACAACTTCTATTGAATAAAAACGGGGTTTTCCAAATGAATTATTACTCTAAAAAGATAGGTGTCAGTTTTTTCCATACCAGAGGATTCGATATCACCATCAAACGTGATATTCTGGCCCTTATTCAGCTGAAGGCTAGCCTCTTTCGATAAAGTGAACCATACATCCTGAACGCAAGGGTATGAACTCATGCATATGTTTACCTGGTATGATACAGATCCTAGAAATTCATTCTCCGCCACGTCATTTACAGTACCAACCCAATGGACTCTTTCGCCGTTAATGGAACGAACATATTCTTTCCATTGAACATCAGTCAGAGTGTTGAATTTATTGAGTATTGAATAATATGTAATATCAGAAATCTCTTTCGTTGGCGATGGAGTTTCGGTTTGGTTTGGATCACCTGCGCCCTGGTTTGAATTGCTATCTTCGGGACTTCCGAATAGTATAAAACCAAATAGAATACATAATCCAATACTGGCTAAAATGATGAACGGGAATATCCTTCTTCTACCTCTTGCCATTTTGTTTATTCCTTTGTTGAATTCTACTCTGATTATAACAGGAAGGAGATTTATTGATTACCTTGGGATAGAAATAAGAAATCAATATAGAACCAGCAAGGATTTTAAGAAGGTTTTCATTTTTTTTGACACATTGTATAAAAGCAACCGGATTAAATTACCATTAAAAGGAATTCTTCTTATCGGCTATTGATCATTGTTGTCTTTTGGGTTTGCTCCATCCCGGTTGAATGAAACAGAGACAGAAAGACCCTCCTTCAATTAATAGACTCTTAATCAGGCTCTTAAGCTAGTTGCGGTTTTTGGATCTTGCTCCATCCCGGCCGTTATGTTGCCTGACTTTACAAGAGCTCTTTGCCTACTTCCTGCCCGGTCGTGCCCTACGATGTCCCACAGGGTTTTTACTTTCGGCAGTTGAGCGCATCGGTGCCTCGCTCCCGGTAGCCTTTGAAGGGGCTTAAACTTAAGTCTTGTTCTCTCCCCCTCATTCGCTTAAGCCATGTAGGGGGTTCCCGCATCGTTTCCGGCTGGACTTGTCCGGGTGTCTTTTCCTATCTAGCGGATGAGCGACATCTACTCGTTTTCTCGATTTTGTTTATGTAGGGAAGTTGAGACCGCTTCCACCATTGTCAAATAATTCAGGAAAAAAATAATATGTCACCAAATATAAAATCCATATCATCTTCATGCATCTTTCTCTCCTAATCTGGTTTCTGATTTGGCCAATCCATGATCAACAGGTCCAAACTTTTTATGGGCTCGTTGAATATCTTCAGTTGTGTATTTTAGATAGTGTTTCAGGGTGTCTATGGAAGCATGCCCCATCAATTTCTGGAGTGTATAGAGATCGACTCCATTTCGGATCATAGATAAAGCAAAAGCCCGTCTGAAAGAATGTAATGATGGAGGATCGATGCCGGCTTGCGAAGACCGACGTTTGATCATGGAACGCAGGCCATCATATTCCATACGGTGTGATCCATTGCGAGGATGCGTGACAAAGAGGGCGGGGTTCTGATCCTGGCGATGCTCTAGATAAATTGATGTTGAAAAAACTGTTGTCTCACCTATAATTACTTTCCGGAATTTCCCCCCTTTTCCTTTTCTTATTTCACAATGGCCAGTTGAAAGATCCACACCCTCGATGTTCAGGCTTAGAAGTTCACTTGCTCTTACTCCAGTATCCAAGAGAAAGAGTATGATTGCCCGATCTCTAATGTCTGTAAATCCGGTATTCTTGCATATTCCTACCAGCTCTTTGATATCCTCAATTGGAACAGGATCTAGTTGTTTCTGTATTACCTTAGGAGCTTTAACTTTAGCTATCGGATTTCTCCAATCAAGCGGTTCATGTTCATTCTCAAACCAATACAAAAAAGTTCGGATTGCCCGGAAGTGAGCATGCCGGCCGCCATCGTTGTGACCAGAATCCTGTAGAAAGAGAAGATATTCTCTTAATGTGTCTGGTGTGATGTCTTGGACTTTGGAGATGCCATGAGACAGGGAAAAAGAGACAAACTTAGATAGTTTAATCTCATAGAACCTTATAGTTCCAGAACTTAGGCTTTGGGATCTACACCTGATTAGAAAGGAATCCAGGCAGGGCGCTAATTTATATCTGGGATTTGATATTTTGTGTGTATAATTAAATATGGACATACTTAACTCCATTCGCGTGGTAGGGATTTATGTCCTTCCATACCGCCCGGCTGAAATCCGGGCGGTATATTGTTTTAACTTGAAGTAATTTTAATCATTTGTTCATTCAGTTTGTTGGATAATAGGTGTTATGTAGATTCGGTTATATTTTTTTACCTGTAATAACCTGGCATCGATTCCGTTTCTGACAGGATCCCCGGATCCCTGGGGGAGGTTCTGGACCTGGTAATATGTCCAGCTATGGTAGCGGTTTAAGGTCTCTCGCTTCAGTAGCAACATTCTCCTGCTCTGGCATCGATTCCCAATCTTCCCCAAAAAGTTTGCACATCAAATCATCGTGAGAACCTTCTGGCTTTGTGGTTGTAATCGGTCTGGGATTATGCGCGTCAGATTTACAGGTCTGATCATAAGACATTTCAGGAATGAGCTTTTTCATGAGGATCTCCCGATACGGGCTACAGCTGCAGTAATCCACACCTATTCCCTGGGCATTAAACCGATCTGCGATTTTATCCAGTCTGGCATCAAACACATTAAACAATTTCGGCCAGGGTTTTAGGTTTTCGGAATCTCTAGTAAATCTTTGCATTTTTTTTACCATCCTTTTTTAATCAAACGGAGCTGAATGTTTTTGAGCGATTGCTTCCAATTGACGTATGCGCTGCTCTGCTCCTAGCCCCCGGACTATCAAGAGCTTTAATAAAAAGTCTGCCCATTTACGCATCTCTGCTCGATCTGCCCCTGATAACTTTGAAAAGGCTTTGTTTTCCTCAACGTAACGGATCTGGATCTCTGCGAATCTTTGAAGATCATCGAGGGTATTAATCTGTAGCGGTTCTTTCTCATAAATTTCTGCCTGCTCTACTAACTTCCCGATCAATACTTCCTGGGATAAATTTGCCTTTGTCCTTGCTCCCCTGATACTTGCTGCCTTCCGCTTTTCAGCATTTTGGGGCTCATGGAAATAACAAAACTTCCCGGTCTTTAATGCGTATGCCCCACATTTGGATCCATCGTTTTTAATATGTTTACATTTATCGGCCATAATTTCACTATATAGGTAACCAGAAAGGTAACCAGGTCGATCTTTTGGTTACCACTTTCCAGTGTGGTTACCTCACATGCTATAAGATCCAGGGTTTTAATCACTCTTTTTCAATGCCTTTTTAGCATCAAGTAAGATCTTCATAAAATTATCTTCACTGGTGTACTTAATAACTGTATTCGCGTGTACGCCGGTTACTTCGGCCACGTCCTGAATCGTTTCATTCTTGGGATCCAGTAATGCCCTGATTGCTACCTTTCTTTCCCTTGACATTTCGCTAAGTTTTTTCATGGTTTATAACTCCCTGGATAAATGATTTCCCGTATGGGGGGATAATTTGGCCGTGGTAATCCTATCGAGAAAGTCACGGCTGGAGGTCACCCCCCACATCACAAAAGTAAGAGTAGCATAGGGGACACTATGACCTTTTCAGATCATCAATGCTGCCCTTACTTTCAAGATAACACAGGATCAAGGCACGTAACATTAATTATTTATTCCGGGCTGTATAATCCCCTACCTTTCTTAGTGCGTTACCTAACGCGTTACCTACCTTTTTATGCTTATTCTATGGTTGCGATAAGTGAATTTTTATCACAAACATTAATAAAATATTGGCTTCTTGAATAATCAGGCTGCTGCAGGCTCAATTCTTCATAATGCCCTTTATTTACCTGCCAAAACGCCTATCAAAAATAAGGGTTTTTGGGTGCAATGAGGGTGCAGTTGGTTAAAAATTTAAGGTTAATCTGATCTTTTTCCCCCTTAATTGTTTTCCCGAACCGATTCGTGTGAGATAATAGGGAAAAGTGCCGTAGTAGCTTAAATGGTAAAGCTGCCGATCTGTCAATTGGTAAGTTGTGGGTTCGAATCCCGTCTACGGCTACTCTTCCTTATTAACTAGTTCATTTGTTCTATTTGACAGAACGTATGTTTTGTTTATAATGATAGTTGACAGATCGGCTTATCACGAATGCTAAACTTACTAAAATAAAGACATTGAATCTTCCTTCTGTTGGGTTAAGACCCTTGTCTGCCTCCACCCCCTTGTGAGGGGTGGTGTGCTTTAATGGGTTCTGGATCTAAAAAATTCAATGCCTTAAGTATCGTTTTTCCCGCATTTTAATCCCGATCTATACCACTATTAGAGATGATTCTTTACAATCCTTGCCCTGCAGGGATGCCCTGCCTGGTAGGGTCTAAAACTGCCGTTCTCCTGCAAGCTTGAAAGCCTTGTCTTTGTCTCCGTTTGTCCTCGTTTCTTATTAAGGTACTTTATAATACTGGTAAGCAGATAATTGGCAATATTGCGCATTATCATTAGGATATGCGTATAAACAACTTCGTTTTTTCGAGATAGTTATTATGGATACTCAAAGTATCAGTCATACCGCGGATTATTTGTCCCTAGATTCTGCGCTAAAATCTCGTTGGTCCTCTTTTACCAAACTCGAAAATGAGATTAATGAATTTGTTCCAAAACCGCTATCAGAATACTCCGAATATCGAGAATTGGAAATGACTCGTTATCGTGAAATGAATCTTCACAATTTAACAGAAAGTGCGGTTGCTAAAATTGTCGATAAACAGCTATCATTAAAATCATCTCCCGAATTTCAATTTTATGAGCGTTTTAATGATCTATTTATGAATGATTATGTTATTGTCGTAATGCTTTCGCATTCTCTATCTGAAGCTTTCATCAACGCTATCCTAGCTATTGGTCTTACACGTGCTGGTTCAGAAGATTTATTTCCTCTTTTAGAAATGGCTGAATTCAAAAAAAAATGGATTTCTGCGCCACTAAGCATAGATTCGTCATATAGCTTCCCAATTGGTTCTGCCCTCCATGATACTTTAATTTATTTAACAAAACAGAGAAATGCTCTTATACACTATAAAATTGAATTAACAGTGAATGGACAGAAAAAATTAGATGGTTCAAAATTGCAACGATTTAACCTCAAAGAGGAAATTCGGTGGATCCGAAGGTTTTTCAGTTTACCTTACGATCTATTAGAATTTGCTGATTCTGAATTACACAAATTTTTATTCCATTTCATTGTAGATAGAAAGCCTATTGAAATTGCATCTGTCCATAAAATAGCATAGCCCACTCTCCACCTGACCACCTCCAGCGCATCGTTTACCTTGCGCCTGGTTTAATTCTTTCGGGTCGATCTAAAACTGCCGTTCCCCGGCAAGCTCAAAAGCTTTGTCTTTGTCTCCTCGGTCATACCTGGCTGTAGTGCTAATCTCGGTATGTCCCAATACAATCTGAGCAACGCGAATCCCGTGCTGAGCTATCAGATCAGTTGCTGCAGTTCTCCTCAAGCTGTGAGGGGAGAATTTATCAACCCCCGCCTGGCGTTGTCTTTTTTCAAGCATTTTTGTTATTGTGTGAGTTGATAAGTATTTATCGGACTGAATAGGATTTCCCCATTTATCCAGCGCCACAAATAAAGCGCCAGGCCAGGTTCCCCGCTCATTGATCCAGTCATTCATGGCATTCCTGGCCTTGTTGTGTAGCTGATTCTCCCGGATTTTCCCCCCTTTACCATGCCTTATGATCAGTTTCCCGGTTATTCTATTCCAGTCTGAGAGAGAGGCCCCGCACAATTCCCCCACTCTGCAGCCCATTGACCATAACCAGGCCAATATTGCTAGATCCCTTTTACCTGCCGGGGCTTCATCCTGGACCATGACTGCCTTCAGCTTTTCAATATCTTCCCTTTTTACATACTTTCCGACTGTAGGATCTGCTTCTACTTTTGGATTGCTGATCCGCTCAATTCTTTTAAGCGTGTCCCCGTCAATCATCTCTAAATCAAAACAAGCTCCCATTACAGCTTTTACCGCTGTTAATGTCTGGCTTGATGTGGCCTCGCTGTATTTTTTTACCAGAGAAGCTTTAAGCGCTAATACTTCAGCCTTGGTGATTGTCGGCCAGGGGAAGTTATAAACATCCTCGCTGCTGATATTTGAAATAGGATTTTCTTTGCTGGCCAGAGCCCGCCTGAGAGCCAGGGCCATCGTCTTTTTAGAGGCCGGGCTTTGCAGGTTGTTTAGATACATGCTTACCGGATGCTCGTTTATATCCTTCTGTATTTGGGTATTCATGTTAGCTCCTCATACTCGTTTATGCATAAGTGGCATTATATTTTTCTAAGGCATCATAAGCCCGCATTATCAACCGGTCCATGACGGCGATGAGCTATAGCTGTATCCTCAGTTGTTTGCTTCAGGTAATGTTTCAATACATCAATAGTTGAATGGCCCATCAACTTTGCTAGGGTAAATATATCAACTCCTTCCCTGAGTAATTCAATTGCGAAAGCCCTTCGAAAATCATGAAGAGTTGGGGCATCAATATCTGCTAATCTTGATCGTCTTCTAATCATGGATCTCAATCCCCAATAGGTAAGACGCTGAGATCCATGATTGGGATTTGTAATCCATAGGGCAGGGGAGTCATCATTACGAAAGCTCAGGTACTTTCTTATAGATTTCTTCGTATTTTTACCAATAAATACTGTTCGTGGTTTACCCTCTTTTCCGGACCGGATTAAAATATCACCCAATGCTTGGTTGATATCCGTCAGATTTATATTTAGGAGTTCGCCAGCTCTTGTCCCAGTATCTAGCAAAGATAGAATGATGGCTTTATCCCTACAGCAAGAAAATGTTT
>Ga0255364_10101_pt1 | contig 21165 bp, 15 predicted proteins | sample ANMaggSSYBR01G12_FD_182087 | JGI IMG/M metagenome (GOLD analysis project Ga0255364, IMG submission 182087) | Sediment cell enrichment communities from methane seep in Santa Monica Basin, California, United Staets - ANME aggregate JGI... | ecosystem: Environmental > Aquatic > Marine > Cold seeps >...
ACCCATCAGCGACATTAAATCGTCGTTGTGCTTTGGGTGAACAGGAAGATTTTCAGGAACGCCCAGATCCATGAGGTCTGAAAGATCGGCATCGTCCTCTCCAAATGGTAAATTCTCCAGAAGCTCTTCAGCTTCACCGGGAATATCTTCAGGCAGCGCTTCTAATAATTCTTCAGGGTCAGGTAATTGTTCAATAATATCGTCAGGGATCATCTCGAGCAAATCTTCAGGTCCTGGACGGTTTAGAAGTTTATTGAAGATATCAGTAACTGGACAACTGCAAGCCATCACAAAAATTGCGATTACTACGATAATAATTGCTGTTTTCTTTTTCATGAGCACTCCTTATCTAATCATTCGTTATTTACATTATACATTTAAAAGTACTCTTTTATTTTCATATTTGCCAATTTTATCAACTATCCTTCTCTTGAACGCTTCTCCATTTATAATCAAGATTGTAAAACCCAATTTTCTAAACCACTCACAAAATGATAAAAAAGGAGTTCTTTAAATGCAAAAACATTATGCATTAACACTGAAACGACTGGAAACATTTAAATCCCCGTTAAAATCGAAAATATATTTGGAACAGACTACTGTAAAACTTAGTTCTTTTGCTGCCCCCGGCCGTATCACCTATGATGAAGCAATAAAAGGTGTTTTTAAACCTCTCGAAATTGGGCATAACTTCCACCCGTTGTGGTCCACCCACTGGGTCAAGGTCGAGTATCAGGTACCAGAATCATGGCAGGGCAAAGAAGTTCACTTTCTGTGGGATTCAATGTGTGAAGGCGAGGTATGGATTGACGGTAAACCAATGCAGGGTCTCACCGGCGCCACGATACACAGAATCAGCAACGTCACCCGTCCTGAATTTATTCTCACACCTTCTTCTACTGGTAAAGAGAGCGGTGTGTTATATATCGAAGTCGCAGTAAACCACCTTTTCGGTGTCGACGGCGGCGGCCCGGATGTTGAACACATTGTCGGTTGGCTGCGCCAGGCTGAATTGGCTGTTTTTGACCGTGAAGCATGGGATCTCTATTGGGATTTTATTGTCATCGCTGATATGGCAAGAGAACTGTCAGAAACTACACCACGGCGTGGACAGGCATTACGAATTGCCAATCAAATGATCGACTCGATTCGACTGGATGACCGCAGCACCTGGCCTCCAGTGAGAGATTTGGCTGCTGCCTTTTTTGCTGAAACAAATGGGAAAAGCCAACACAACCTTTCGGCTATCGGGCACGCCCATATCGACACTGTCTGGCTTTGGCCAGAGGCTGAAACTCACCGTAAATGCTATCGCACATTCTCAACAGCTATCCGCTATATGGATCAATATCCGGACTACAAGTTCGTTCTCTCTCAGGCCCAGCAATGGGAATGGATGAAGAATGAACATCCTGAACTTTATGAACGGATGAAAGAAAAAGTTGCAACGGGTCAATTAATTCCTACCGGCGGAAGCTGGGTGGAGATGGATGCCAACCTGCCCAATGGTGAATCATTTGTGCGCCAGTTCCTCTTCGGCCAGCGCTTCTTTGAAAAAGAACTCGATTTCCATTGCTCCGATTTCTGGGAGCCCGATGTTTTTGGCTACTCCGCTGCCCTTCCCCAGATTATGCAACTGAGTGAGATTGATTATTTTTTGACTCAAAAATTAAGCTGGAACCAGTTCAACAAGCTTGATACCCACACCTTCTATTGGGAAGGGTTAGATGGTTCTCAGGTGCTGGCCCACTTTCCACCAGTTGATACCTATAACTCGATGGCAAATGTCAAAGAAGTTCACTACAGTGTTGAAAACTATAAAGATCACGAGAGCTCCAAAGAAAGCTACCTCCCCTTCGGCTATGGTGATGGCGGCGGCGGCCCAACCATGGGAATGATCGAACAGCTCACCCGTATGAAAAATGTTGATGGCCTACCCAAGGTCGAGATGCGCTCCCCCAAAGAGTTCTTTAAACGCCTGGAAGAGGATCTAATTGACCCTGTCAAATGGGTGGGAGAACTCTATTTCGAATTGCACCGTGCCACTTACACCACCCAGGCCCTGACCAAACGCAACAACCGCAAATGCGAATTTTTGCTGCACGATCTTGAATTTATCGGAGCATTGGCCAATTTGAAGCACAATGTTTATCCCTCAGATGATCTTGATTGGATGTGGAAATGCCTTCTCAAGAATCAATTCCATGACCTCATCCCAGGATCGTCCATCACAATTGCCTACGATGAAGCTGCCGAAGAGTATGCAGAAATACTTGATAAAGGCACCGAACTGCGTGAAACCGCTCTCGAAGGTGCATTCAATGCTGATAAAGAAGGTGAAAACCTGCTTGTGGTCAACACCACCAGCTTTGCACGGGAAGAAGACGAAGGATATGCAGCATTGAATTATGAAAATGATGAGGAAGATTGCTGGGTTTCAATCACAGTCCAGGACGAAGTAACGTATGTTACATTGATAGTGACGGATAAATAAACCATTCTGAGTTAGTTTCAGGAACCCCGTGATTCTTTTCCAAATCACGGGGTTCTTTCTTATTACTTTTGTATTCATCTGGTTTGAGCGGGTACGCTTTCTTTGGGAGAATGCATATCTGATGCTAAACTTCTCGCCAGTTGTCTATGAATTATTCTTCTGGCATTACCAGCCAGAGGATAAGGTAGGGCCAAAAACCGATGGTGCCAGCAAGGAATAGCACCACAAATATCAGTCGTACGATAGCTGGATCAATACCGAAATAATCAGCCAATCCAGCACAGACACCACTAATTATGCGATCACTGTTTGACCGCCTTAAACGTTTTTCACTCATTGAAGTTTCCTCTTATAGGTATGATTAGGATTCAGACAACTGATTATTCAAAATCATCCAGGTCAATCGGTTCGGGGATTTCATCACCAGCAGCGTCAACAACTTCAGCCTGAACAGATTCTGCTGATTCTGCATCGAGCACAGTTTCACCGGCTGGGCGGGATGGCTTTGCGTAACCAGCGGGCTCCATCGGGATCACGATCCAGAGGATGATATAGACCCAAAACCCCAGTGTGCCGCTCAAGAAAAGTGCAACAAAGATGAGTCGTATGATGGTGGGATCCATGTTGAAGAAATCTGCCAAACCAGCGCAAACACCGCCCAGCGTAACATCAGTACTTGAACGATACAGTTTTTTCTCTTGTGTCATTATGTTTACTCCATTTAAATAATTTGATTTCGTTTTCTTTCAATAGGATATACGCAGAGGAGTGAAAATGGTTGCAGGGAATGAGTGAAACCCATCGCTTTATGCTGGATTTCATTTTAAATAAACACACTGTGAAGACATAAATTTTAGTTTGTGTGCGTTGATCAGGTTTAGAAGATCAACACCATGATGATGCTGTTTTCATCTTCGGATACAGTTTTAAACCCAAGTCGTCCATAAAGGCGGCGGGCGGGGCTTTCATTGGCGACACTGAGTGAAACACCAGGATGAATTTTTCTGGCATTTTCAATCAGCCGTTTCATCAATGCTGTGCCAATGCCCTGCCCACGTGCTTTTGGAAGGAGCGCAATGGTCAATTCAGGATAATCGAGGGCATAAAACCCATAGCCACTTTCACTTTCATCTTTCCACAAACGCAGCCACGCGGCTCCCAACGTTTCGCCGCTGTCTGCGACTTCCGCGATCCATCCCTGGTCATAATCGCGGCCCCAATCAATTAGATAGCGGGAAATTTCAGGTTCTTCGAGTATGCTGGGAGGTGGAGCTTCTTCGTTTGGGCCGACATAGATAGCCTGATAAAGAATTTCCCATAGGAAATCTTCATCTTCTTTTTTTACTGGTCGTAAGGTGATAGTGGAATCAATCATATTTCTATTGTATCGGTAGAGAAGTTTGAAAGCAAGGACTTGCAAGGGATTTTTTGCTGAGGATTATTTAAGTGACCGAAATCTCAAGAATTTCTCCTCCATTTAATAAAGAGCGGATGGTATTGCAACCAGTCGAATAATTTTGCGTATCATATAATAGGGTGTATAATTAATTAGGAAAACTTTTTCAAACCTTTAATAATCTGAAAAAGAAAACGAAAAAAACTAAACAGGAGTAACAAAATGTCAGAAGAAATGAAAGTTCCAGAAGAAGAGATGGAAGAAAATGTCGAAGCGGTCGAAGAAATTAATTGGGAAGAAGTGGAAGACGAAGCGGAAATCATCGAACAGGGTCTTGAATCTGTGACTGCCAAAACAGTTACGATGAATGCCAGTGGTGCGCAAAAGGTAAAAGCAGAAACCGTCAATATTACTCAGGGCGGCGCAGGCCAGGTTGAGGCAGCCACTGTTTCTGTTAATCAGGGCGGGGTAGGAATTGCCCAGGCAGAAACCGTCACCGTAGAAAACGGCGGTGTGGCAGTTGTAGGTGCCGAAGAAGTACATCTTTCCAACTGCGCTGTAGGGGTGTTGGGCGCTGGTGATATAGAAGTTGAAGGGGATGTACAGGCTGTTGTGTTGGGTTGCGGCGATGTTCAAGCCAAAAATTTACAGGTTTTCTTCTTAGCAGCCGGTGATGTGCAGGCTGAAGAAGTGAGTTCTGTTTTCACCCCTGTGACTGCATTACTTGCGGGTGCTATGGCGGGTCTGGTCTTAACAGGTCTTTCCCTGCTTTTCAAATCCGCAAAAAAGAAATAAATGTATGAAATCCAATGCGGCAACGCAGTGGTACATTAGTATGGTCTCGCAAAATTGGATGGAACGAGAAATTGTAGGAAACGAAAGAAGTCCAATTTAATCACATGAACAGGCCGGTTAGCTGACCGGCTTGTATCATTGAATGAGCCCCAGTGATATATAAGCATTGGGGCTCATTTTATGAAGGTGAATAGGGAAAGATGACAATTGATGTCTCTATTCCTCAAATATCTCCTGATGCAGGTCAACAAACCAATCTGTGTTAACATCTATTAAGAAATGTCGGAAAGCACTGGTCTCTCGCATGAGATAATTCAGTTCTTTTTGAATTTGTCTGCGTAAGAATTCGTCCTTGACACAATCTTCAGAACTAATTTGAAGGGTACCTTCGGTCTCACCTACCACGCGGAGTTTACCCAATGCTGCCAGAAATTCAATACCCTTGCGGATGGTGGCGTCATTGTGGCAGCTTGCCGCAGCCAGACGTGAAACTGGCAGACAACCACCTTGTTTATTGAGCGCAAAATTCGTCATCCCCGTCAATAAATTCAGAAAAACCTGTGGAGCATCCAGTTCCTTCCGATCTTTACCGATAATGACGATGGTTTCCGGTTGTGTTGATTCTAATAGGGAACGCAGAATTGCTTGTGATGGCGGTCTGGAATAGAGGACGAGGGTTTTTGCAGGATTCAGATTCAGGCGATTGACGCCATTAAAAGGATCGATAGAGTTACCTTCCAGCCAGATAAGCGTGTCGGGGTCCGATTCCCATTTGATGAATTGTATCGCTGGAATAATCTGCTTACGTTTGTCGATCACTCTCAAGGGAACGTATTCCACCGGGACAGGTTTCTGTTCTGTGGTCTGGTGAGAATCTATCCACAGAGCCTGTACGGTGACCTTGCCGGAAAAGCTGCTTGATTGGAGTGTGTAGGCAATGTTGAATTTACCTTCCGGCAGGTTTTCCTCGGCACTATTCCACCAGATCACTTCAAGGTGATGCTCTTCTTCGTCCGCCAGAATTATTTTTAGGTGTTTCTTTTCACGCCCGAGGAGAATGGTACTGCGTACATTGACATTGCGGGTGAAGAAGATCGGCTTGGGATTTCCGGCCCCAAAGGGCGCCAGACGCTCAAGGTTCTCTACGAATTTCATTGTAATGCTATTGAAGGGAAGATCCATCTCCAAATCCAGTGTAAGAGGAGGTAGTCCTTCAGGATATCGCTTGGAGAGTTCTATATGCATTCCGCGACGGAAAGCTCCGATATCTTCGATTTTAAGCGAAACGCCTGCTGCCATGGGATGGCCTTCCCCGGAGATGAGGGGAGGTTTAAGAGCTCGGATGGCTTCAATGATGGAAATGCCATCTACCGAACGGGCAGACCCGCTGCATACGCCATCCCGGTTACCTCGCAGTAAAAAGGTTGGTTTCCCATAACGCCCCACCACGGCATTAGCGACAATACCAACGATGCCGCCTTCCCAATCCTCATTATGCAAAACAAGAGCATGGCTTTCCAGCCAGATCGGGTTGTTCTCAACCATCCGAAAAGCTTCTTCACGGATGTGGTTTTGCTTTTCTTTCCGCTGCGCATTAAGTCCATCCAGAACGATTGCCATCTGACTGGCACGGGCTTCGCTATCTGTTGTCATCATTTCGACAATGGGGGCAGCATCTGCCAATCTGCCAAGTGAATTCATGCGCGGCGCAATGGCAAAGCTGATATTTTCTTCGTTGAAAGTACCGGCCTTAACACGTGCTGCAGCCAGGATTGCTTTGAGTCCTACACGTTGATTCTGTCGGATAATTTCTATGCCGCGCTGTACGATGTAACGGTTTTCATCTTTCAATTTACCGACGTCTGCCACAGTGCCCAGGGCCGTCAGGTCAAGCTGTGCTTCCGCAATTTCCGGTTTGTCGAGAACCTCACAAATGGATTCGATCAGTTTATAAGCACACCCTGCACCTACCAGCTCGTGGAGTGGGTGTCCGGGCGGGGTGCAGCGTGGGTTTATACAGGCGAGGGCTGCGGGGAGAGTCTCAGGAAGTTCGTGGTGATCTGTGATAATCACTTCGACGCCTTGCTCAACGGCAAAATTTACGGCTTCATGAGCGGTGATACCGGTGTCGCATGTCAGCAGCAGATCAATATTTTCTTCTTTCAAGAACTTTTCAAGAAAGGGGATTTTAATGCCGTGATTTTCTTCATGTCGAACAGGAATATGAAAAGCAGTTTCTGCCCCCAGTGCATTTAACGAACCCACCAGCAAAGTAGTGGAAGTCTGTCCGTCTACATCAAAGTCACCCCAGACACCAATTTTTTCAGTTTCCTCGATAGCTTTCAGAAGGCGGTCACGCGCGATAGAAAGATCAGGCAGTTCTTCTGGAGGTGTGACGGGGTACATCTCTGAATAGAGAAATTCACGGGCCGTCTCCGGGGATGTGATCCCGCGTCGGGTGAGTAATTGAGCCAGAAAAGTATCATCTCCAAGAAAACGGAGTAAATCATCCGGGGGGTTAACGCTTTCAGCGAGTTGCCAGGTTCGTTTAGGGGCGTTCAAAATGCAATTTCTCCGATCTGTTCAAAATCGATCTGGAAGGCTTCCTCTTCTTCCAATTGTTCATTGTCATCCAGAGCCTCCAGCGTACCGGCTGCCAACCCTCGTTCACAATAGGAACGGTATTGACAATAATCGCAGCGTTTTTTGGTATCTGTCAGCGGGAATTTCTTTTCTTCATCGGCGGTGATGATTTCTTCGATGAGAGAATTGATGAATTGCCGGTCGCGCTCGTAACGTTCTTGATTGTAGTGAATCACTTCAGCGTCATCTGAAAACTGCACGAACCAGTAATTCATTTCAATTTGATCAGAACTCCAGGCTTTGCTTTCATTCAAACCTTCACCCCCTAATACCAGCAGCATGGGATAGAGGCGCGACTGCACTCGTTGTGTGAGCCATTCTGTTTTCGGGCGGTGTTGTGAGGTTTTCCAATCCATGATAGTGACATTGCTGTCGGGTTCAATCGCCAGCAGGTCATATTTGGACAGAATGCGAAAACCCGCGAATGAGGCCGAGAGCGTATACTCTGTTAGCTGCCGTTCTGGAAGCATTCCCAATGGTGCAGCCTCAAGAAAGGTAGTCCACCAATCGAGCAAAATCGGGTCTGTAATACGATTTGTGATGGCTTCAGCCGGGATGCCATTTACGACTTGCTGCACCATGCGGTGAAAAAATGTACCGCGTTCCATGCGTTTTTCCTGCTCGATAACGGGGGCTGTCTGTACAGCTGGCCATTCAAGATGCAGAAGGTGGCGCAGTTGAAAACGACGCGGGCAATCCACGAAATCCTGCAGGTTATATTGGCTGAAATGGAAATTTGCATCAAGAGGCATGGTCTTGCTCCTTCCAATATCGGTAAAGCTCACCCAGTGCGCGTGCGGGTTGGCACTTTTCCCGCAGACCCAGATTCCAAAGGATATGGAGTTCTTTTCGCGCGCGGGTAATGCCGACATACAATAATCGAAGACGTTCTTCAGTGATACCGATACGGGCTTTTTCCGAGGCGGTGCCTTCGGGTTGGGAAATATTTTCATTATTGCCAGTCACCACAGCTTTGAGCTTGCTGAGCATTTCTTCCTGCAGGTTCAGCTTTTCGCGGATGAACCATTTTTCAGAATAGTAGGTATCATACGGATCGAGCGAAGGAAAGTCGTAGTTATTGACAGAGAGCAAGTAAACCACATCCCATTCAAGCCCTTTGGATTTGTGTATTGTGGCAACTGTGACTTTGCCGGGGTATCTATCAGGATTAAAACCTGTGTCGTTGTCAGAAAACCCGCTGAAACCACGTCGCGAAGTGGCGATGTCGTGGAGCTGAGCTGCGAAGTCTGATAACTGCCACTCACGATGGCTGCGGCTATAAAATTCTAGCATCTGAGCAAATTTGTGGCTGAGCGCCAGATCAATAGTATTTTCATACAGGTCATTGGCAATTGTGAGAATCAACTGGTCAATCGGCAAGAGCACGGCTTCCTGCCAGCGAACCAAAATCGTGCGCAGCCATTCCAATTCTGCGATGACGGCCTCATCCTGCGTGCGGGACATCTCAGCCAGCCAGTCTTTTCCGCCGAGGGGGTGTAGAAAATCTTCCACCTTTGTAGCACGCCGGATAAGATCGGCGGCTGCCTTGATGGTGGATTTCTCGTCGGGGTCTTCCACCAGGCGAGGTTTTCGCATGGCGGCATAGGCACGCCGCAGTATTTTTTGATGGCCTGGGTTGGCAAGCGAAAGCAGAATGGCTTCGAGGTCGAGAGCGGTTTGACGGGTTTCTGCGGTGTTTTTCAGAAGTTCGATGTATTCGATTTGATTTTCTTTGAGGGCTTTAATCAGTCTTTCACCATGACGATTGGTCGGCACCAGCACAGCCATGGTTTGGTTTTCCGATACGGGCTTTAACTTCCACCGCTGAATGCGTTGAACTACTTCTTCTATCTCGGCTTTTGAGGTGCGTCGCTCAGTTGGTTTTGCAATACGGATGATGCATTCTTCATCGGGTGGATTAGGCTGTGGATCACCGGGCGGGGTGGGTTCAATGTAAGCTTCAAAGATGGCGTTCCGCAGGGGTTCAATAGGATGCTTGTGGGTGGTCCACCTGACAAGGTGGTTGGCTAGTTCAATAATAGAATGAGTTGATCGGCCCGAATTTGGCAGATCAGCACGCACAACATCCTCTCGAGCAATGAATTCACGCAGTAGTTCCGGATTAGCGGTAGTGAAAGTTTCAAATATAGCCTGGTTGGGGTCACCAACTCGCACCCAGTTGCCATCGTCACCGGTGAGGAGTTCTAGAATTTCTTGCTGCAGACGGCTGGAGTCCTGGGCTTCATCTTCGAGGATATAGGGCCAGCGGCGGCGCAGGCGAGCGAGGTATTCGGGATCTGTTTTCAATGCAGCCAGTGCATAACGGATCAGGTCATCGAAATCGACGCCTTCACGCAGGCTGAGTTTTCGGGTGTAATCATTATAGACATCACAACCCAAATTCAGGAGCTGATCTTCGTACTCCATAGCTCTCATGTGGGCTCGGATTTCAAAATCATCAACCTGGAGGTCTTTTGCAGTTTTGATGAAGGCACCGCACAGGCCAATGATATACATGTTCCATGTCTGGGCTAATTTATGATCTACGCGCATATCATCGGCCATATATGTTTCTTGAAATTCAGGATGTGTGAGCAGCCAGTCGCGCACAGAACTTTCGAGCATCAGGTATGACTCGCGGTCGTCGATGATATTAAACTGCGTGGGCAGTCCCACCAGGTCGGGGCGTTCGCGCACAATATCATGCGCCAGACCATGCAAAGTGCGCACACGAAAACCCATCCTCGGCAGGAGACCAAAATTTTCGATGTATCCACTGATCCGCGATTCGAAATTACCCACACCAGAGTTGGTGAGCGTTACAACCAGGACTTCTTGGGTGTCGTCAAGATAACCCTCATGGATGAGACGTGCGGCAAGAAATGAGAGCGTTTGGGTTTTACCGCTGCCGGGAACGGCTGCCACGCCCATACGTCCCTGTGTAAAATCAACAACGACCTGTTGTTTGGGTCGGGGTCTAAACATGATCGACCTCATTTTCCTGTGTTTCGACCAGGAGCGGTAGGCGGCGCAATATATTTTGGAGAGCCGTCAACAGCAAACCGTGAGACTCGTAGCCCTGTTGATCGATTTGCAGGATATAAAGGAACACCTGTTCTTTGCATCGTGCAAGAAGACCCTGTGTGAGACGAGAGAGCGATTCTACATTGAAAGCCTGTTCGTTGAGATCGGTCCATTTTTGACCGATTTCCCAATTACGGCTGAGAACGACGGGATGGGTGAGGGGTTGATAGACGCGCTGCCACCAACCTGCTGAGCCGATATCAAGCCAGAATTGAAAGCGTGCAGGACGATTGCTCATCAGAAAAGTATAGGCTGGGGCTAACAATATGGTGCCAGTCGGTTGGGGTTCCCAGTTTTGCAGGTATTGCGCGGCTATTACTCCACGTTCAAGCATGGCGATATATTCTGCTCCCATGCGATTTTCATCTTCTTTAAGAAGGAAATTGGTGCCGCGGCGGAATTTTTGCACCGATTCGATCAGGCGAGAGGTAAGTGCGGCTGCCTCGATGTCGTGATGAAAAGCAAAACCAGCTTGCGAAAGCACCTCTCCAAACAAGCGTGAAAGAAAAACATCCAGTTCTGGTTTCTCAGAACTTTCGAGAACCTCCAGAAGCCAGTCCCGCAAGGATTCATAATTCTGCCCGATCTGGTAACTGATACGTTCCTGCATCTCTGATTTAATGTCAGTAAAACTACTCAAACGATCGGCAGGAATTTTGTTGGGACGATAAAGAACGCGGCGCATTAAGCTGGCACGTACCAGATCAAGACCTCCGATAGACTGCATGAGGGCATAACTGAAGGCCATCTCTGAAGGGGGAGGTCCCCAGATAGGATTAGCCAGCTTGGCCAGCGCCAGCAGGCATTGGGTAACTGGTTCGTCTCCCAGACTGCGTGAAGGACGGGTGGTGTAACTCACCAATCCAGCCTGAGATAATTCGCGGTTAAGGGCAAAACGTAGTGAGTCGCTGAGAAAGGGTGAGAGAACCACGATTTCATCTGGTTGTGCGCCATTATTTTCAATTAATTGACAGATTTTTTTGGTGACTTTTTGAATCATTTCAGGATGAAAACGGGTGGGTTCAATATTGAATGCTTGATGGAGTTCTTCAGATAGAGTTTCTTTCTGTGGTTGATGGATGCTGGCATCCAGAACAGAAGCGAATTCTTCGAGGATAGGAGAGGTAACGAAAGAATGACTGAAGGATAGAATCGTCTGGCAGGCATCTTTCAGGCGGTAGCTGGATCTGGCATCCGCACCGAGAAAAAGACGGTAACCAGCATGATCGTCGGAGATACACAGTGCTCCTTCAAAGTCTGGCAGCCATTCAAGCATCACATCGTGTACGACGGGCACATCTTCTTCGAGGTTGTCGTAGACCAGATAGCGATATTGGCGTTGAAGATATTCATGGCAGTAGGAAGTCTGCCACAAGTGGCGAGTGAAGAGTTCTAATTGCAGCGAGAAATCGAGTAAATTTTCCTGATAGCAATATTCGCGGAACTGGTTGGCGCATCGCTGGGCGGTTTCATATATGCGAACCTGGTCAGCCTGGTCGCCAATCCAGGCCGCACTGAGTAGTTCACCTACATGCTGATGATTGATGCCAATTGAAGCAGCTTTGTTGAGGTTGTCGATGATTTGACTGAGCAGGCGGTTAGGGTCAAGACTGACCGAGAGAAAAAAATCTTCGTCAATGAAAGGCTGTACAATGCGGTTCATAATGTATTGCGCGGTTTCGAGGGTGAGAAAAGAAGGTGCCTGATCAGGGTTTTGGAACCCTGCCTCCTCTGCCACGATAGGCCAGAAGAGGGAGATCATGCGTTGTCCTAAACCGCCCAGAGTGAGAATATCAGTTACACCGCCCGGGGGCAATTCGGGGGAGCGCAGCGCTTCATAATAGGGAATCGCGAGGGAACGCTGGGGTACAAGGACGAGAATCTCCTCTGCGGGTATACCTGCGTTTATCCATTGCAGGACACGCTGCACACCCACTGTCGTTTTGCCGCAGCCAGCCGGCCCGTGCAGAAAGATACTGTGGTCAAAGGGTTGAGCCAGAGTTTCACTCTGCGAAGATGTCAGTTGAAAAGTCATTTTATTCCCTTAATCAGATTGATTAGAATCTGAATATGTGCTATCTTTGGTTGAGTATGGAATACAGGTTCCACATTCATCAGTATTCCATGTTGTTAATTATAAATCAACCTTATATCATTTTATAAATCTGTCAATCCTGGATATTGCCAGGATTGTGGTGAAGGTTTTTTCTTGAAGGAGTTATTCAAATGACAATAATACATGTTGAAGATACGTTTAAAGCGAAAGATGGTTTTCGTCTCTATGAACAATGCTGGATGCCGGAAGATGTTGAAAAAGCAAAAGGGGTACTGGTGATTGTGCATGGTCTGGCAGAACATGGCGGACGATATGCGCATGTGGGAAAATTCTTTGCAGAACATGGTTTTGTTGTGGGCGCTTTTGATCTGCGTGGACATGGAAAATCGGATGGTGAAGATACATTTTTCAACTCAAATGATGAATGCGTAGATGATGTAGAAGTGTTTGCGGCACGAATGCATGAACGCGTACCAGGTAAATCACTGTTCGTGTTGGGGCATAGTATGGGTGGTCTGATTGCTGCTATTTATGGAATTCAAAAAAATCCTGATCTAACAGGGATTTTATTAAGCGGTGCTTCTTTGAAAATCAGTGATACTATTTCACCCATCCTGGTAAAAATAGCTGGAGTACTGGCAAAAATTACACCTCATATGAAAACAATTGTTCTGGATGGGAACACCGTTTCACGTGATCCTGCTGTTGTGGAAAAATATAATACAGATCCATTGAATTATCGCGGCGGCATTCCTGCTTCAACAGGTGGCGCAATCAACTCGGCTACAATATACGTCCGGGAGCATTTTGCAGAATTCAATTTGCCGGTTCGGATTATGTTTGGTACGGAAGATCGTCTGGCTGATCCCGAAGGGAGCAAGAAGTTTTATAGGGAGATAAGTTCAACCGATAAGACAATGGTGCCCTATGAGGGTCTCTATCATGAAATTTTGAATGAACCCGAGCAAGAACAGGTGATGACTGAAAGTCTGGCATGGATGATTGAACGATTGTAGTCTGCGTTGAACAGTAACTGGCTTAAAGTTGAGTTTTTTTCTAATACAATTATATGTCCATACTGCGGGTTAAGCAGTAATTAGTTCCAATCCCCGTTAGCTTGTCCGACAGGCAGGGTCGTGATTAGTGAGCAAGGTAGGTAAAAATACGATGCCAAATCAATATCAAACACTCGTGAATATACTTGATCAGATCAGAAAAGAGGCACCTCCAGAGTACAGAAGATACCACGTATTGGACTCAGAAGCGGAGAAACTCAATCAAGCCCGTTCACGCGCCTTCATTCACCTGTTCTTGCAAGTTAGATTCGGTCTACTTAACTTCCTTGATAGAGAAAGAGTCATAACTGATGGAGCTTATGATGGGGGGATTGATGCATATTATATTGACGAAGATACAAAAAGAGTATACTTGATCCAATCCAAGTTCCGTACAACAGACGATAATTTCTCCGAAAAGGAAATCTCTCTTGATGAAATTCTACGGATGGATACAGACAGAATTACGAATGGCGAAGAGGTAGACGAAAGCGGAAATAAGTACAACGGGAAGATTAAGCAATTGCAGCGTGAGCTGAGTGAAGTGCCAGACATAGGACGATATTCGTATGAAGTAGTAATACTAGCCAATCTCGAGCAAGTTAACCAAAGCCAACTTCGCAGATTGACGGGAGGATTCACCACGAGCGTATTCAATTACGAAAAGACATACAACGAGCTTGTTTTTCCTATTGTGTCAGGGACTTACTACGATGCGTCAGAACTATGCATAACTCTAAATGTCTCAAATAGGAGTTCTTCTGGCGCACGAGTTAGCTATACCGTTGACACAGACTACAAACCATGTGACATCAGCTTGGTGTTTGTACCAACTAGGGAGATAGGAAAAATACTTTACAAATATAAGAACTCTATTCTCAAGTACAACCCAAGAAGTTATCTTGAGCTTGCAAACAATACGGTTAATAGAGATATTGCGGAGACTATAACGGACAGACAGACCAACGAGTTCGCTCTATTCAATAATGGAATCACAATGTTATCTGACGAAACAAGTTTTAATGAGAGAGTTGGAGTTATAGATCGTGCACAGGCCATTGTTACAAATCCCCAAGTCATCAACGGCGGACAAACAGCATATACTCTGAGCAGGCTTTTTGAACACGTCCTAAAAGGCGAACTCTCAAAAACCGTCTTTGATAACAAGGAGGTCCTAGTCAAGATTATCACCTTTGATATCGACCTTTCTGATGATCCAACACGGCGGCTTCAATTGATTGAAGATATATCAAAAGCAACCAATCAGCAAACTCCCGTTAGTGAAGCAGACAGGCGTTCAAATGATAGAATACAGATTCAGATGCAGCAAGTAATCTTCAAATCGTATGGATACTATTACGAACGAAAAAGGGGGGAATTTGCGGACGGTGTTCATAACAACTACATCCAACGAAGCCAGATTGTTGATCGCGAGGTTTTCTTGAGAGTGTGCATGGCATGTGATTTTCGAGTTGCTCAAGCACGAGGGACCAATGCAAAGCAGATATTCAAAGAGAGCAACTTCAACCATACACTCAATGATCTGTCACGGCATCCTGAGTATTTCTTCGCTTATCGTTGTTTCCTCAAGTTGAACCAAGTTGAGAGGAGTTTCTCTAAAGAACACAACAACAAATACGGTGTGATCAATTATGGCCAGGCACTACGTTACGGAAAGTATGCAGTCGTAGCTGTGTGCAATCACTTGTCGAATGATAAAGTATTGTCCACAGTGGATAAACTAGTTGACGATATGCTTTCTAGTTGGTTAGACTTTGAGGCATATGCTATTTCACAACAGACCAGTCGTAGGTATTTTACGTTTTTAAAAGATCCCGAAACAGGGAAGGAACTTCAGAATCTAAATTTCTCTGGATATTACAAAGGTGCAACTCTGGATAATGATCTTGAGAAGTTCTTCTTTGAACAGGATGCAAATCTCGGGTCTTAGGGCAAGCTAATCAATCGCTGCACCCACCTGCTCTACGCGAGCACAAAGCGGAGGCTTAAAACAATTTATACATTTGGATTTAGAACCTCAAAAATAAAATCGGCAGTGGTTATCGCCAACGTTAACCAGTTTAAAGATAGCGGCATTGGTTGAGAGTCGCGCTGGAGGTTTTATATTTCTAAAGGGAGCACGAGGAGTGTATTACCAGTCGAGGCACTTGAAAAGCACATTCGCATTGGTGGTCCTGTTTGGAGTTATTTCACTTGCCTGCAATGCACTCAGTTTTCGTACCCAGGATGTGGAAACCTCTGAACGAACAGAACCAATCGGCTTTAACTTCACCCATTTCATTCCCGAATTCCCAGAGGGCGACAAAGATGCACCGAACCATGTTTTCATTCACAGATACCCTATGCCCGATGACGGTTTGATTACGGGCGTAATATATCTAAATGACACCGATGAAGTTTCTGAGACAATTACCTTACTCATATTGCGCCCGAGCAGTGATGGCTGGGAAGTAATTCACTGCGTTGCTTTGTTAGGCGATGATCTCCCTCCCGCGACCACAGGACTTGCGATGCTCGAATTAAAGCCATCCTTAGCTGTCAAACAGGGAGACATTTTTGCTCACTGGCAACCAGAAACAAGACCAACCGGGCCTATTCCATTAAGTCTTGATAGCACCTCCGTTGATGGACTCAGTACTGGTAAGTTTGGTTTTAATTTAGTTGATATCGAAGTAGGTCAGATCATCCCGGACAGTGGGTTTACGGGACGACGCGATTATTTAATGGATGTCATCTTTAAGCCAATACCATAGAGGACGTATAGGCAAGAACATAAATTCAGTTTCTACCAACAGCAGCAAACTCAAATGGTGTGAGATTTTCGATGCCTTAAGGGGATATATCAAAAGATTTTGAATGAACCCGAGCAAGAACAGGTGATGACTGAAAGTCTGGCATGGATGATTGAACGATTGTAGTCTGCATTAAAAGGCAGCTGGCTTAAAGTTGAGGGCCTTTCTTTTCAGACTTCATAATTGTCAGGTGTAGACTGTCTTCTTGTAGCGTGTAAAGAAAAGGAAGGATTGTTATACTTTCTTTATACTAAATAAAACACTACTCCTTAAAATTTGTGGTGACCAAAACATCCAGAACGGCGATCTGGATATTTTAATTTAAGTTAATGTGGGAGTGAGGAAACGAACACCAGAACAGCAAAAGGGATTTTTTTAATGATTGCTATTCATTGGGGGTTGAAAATTTTCCAAAAATTCAATCGTGCTTTCATAGCCTGAGCGCAGCAGGCAATCAAATTCGGGAGAAGGCGATACTGCGTTGAAATTGACAGAGCTTATGCCGCAATCGTCAATTTTGACGGAACGGCGCTGGTCTGTGGTTGAAGCAGTCAATGCCTGCACCTGCTGGGCCTGCATAAGGTTCTCTAACACAATGGTGAGGTAGTCCAGGAAATTTTTTGGCTTGATCTCCTTTTCGTTGTTTTCATTGGGATAGAGGTAAAAGCCCAGAGTTTCATAGTTGATGCGATTGAAATACCAGGGATTATCTTTAGCATATTCCTGTCCATCGAATAGATGGATTGGGAAATTATTAAAAATTCCACCATCCACAAAGTATTCACCCTCGCCAAAGTGACTGCCATCATGCTGCAGGGCGCTGAAGTAAAGGGGAATCGAGATCGACATGCGTACGGCATTGGCGACGGGAACATTGGGTGTTGTCTTGAAAGAGTATACTTTTTCTGATTTCGTATTCAAACTGCTGGCAACTACTGCGAGATCAAGATGTCCACACTTGCGGAAGTCTGTGAAGGTTGCCAGGCCATTTCCGCCGCATCGGGAGGCAATGATTTCTTGCAGCCAAATATGGAAGCTTTCACTCGAATACAATCCGAATTCGCTTTCCAGGCGGCGCAGGTTATGGAACTTAAATTTGCGTTCATCACGGTTCATTACTGTAGTAAGGTCAAAAGAACGCAGCATTGTTGCCCATTCTTCAGGATCAATGCGCAGGCTGTTTAGAGCAGCGACGATCGCACCAGCAGAGGTGCCTGCTACCCGCTCTATCTGGGGAGTGATGCCTTTTTCATTGAGCGCACGCATTGCCCCAATATAGGCCATGCCGCGTGAACCGCCGCCTTTAAATACCAGATTTTTGAAAGGATAATCAGGCAATTCATTCAGGTCAATCATCGCTTTTCGAGGTTTCAAGGAAAAGAGCATCCGGTTGCGGTAATTTGTGTAATAACCCCCCAAATCTTTTTTCAATTGATTAGCTTCAGCATTGATTAATAGCCAGAATGCGGTCCACCAAATTGGCTGTAGCAACAAGGCAGTAAGTGAATCGAAGATTAAAATAATACCAAGGGTGAAGATTAATTCTGCCAGCAAAAATGGATAACGGACCATGCTGAAAATGCCACCGGTCTGTTGCAGCATTCGGGTGTAGATGGTTTGATGTTTTGAGCCAAACAATGCCACAAAATAGAGCCAGGCTGTGATCATCTGCGCAATGGAGATTCCCAGCAGAGCCAATCCAGGGATCAGGCGCCAGGGACCCAAACCCAGAGATGCCCCCTGTGTGGAGGGTATCACGAGCATGAGTTGGCTGGTGAGAAAAATTAATACGCTCAGACTATCAATGATGAGGCGAGTCTTGTGTTTGAAGAGGTTTGTAGAGGCAGCACGCAAGAAAAGCGCCCCCATACTGATCATTGCCCAGAAGTAAGGGTTATGAAAAAGTGACACAGTCACCCTCCTTTGTAACTAAGGTATATATTCTAATAATCATAACATTTCTTTTCTTTCACGCTCGAAAGACGTTCATAAATTCTATTCTATGTTAATTACGGAATCGGGAATGTTTTGTTGTAAAAACTTTGTAATGCAACTCGGAGCTATCGATTAATCTATTCTCAGAAAATTTGCCTATCGTTTTTTTAACTTAAATTTTGTATACTAATATTACCTAACGCTTATTGCCCTGACCGGACAAGGAGTGAGTACCATGAGCAAAAAGATGATGGCCTATTGCGGGATTATCTGTTCAGATTGTATGTCCATGGTCGCAACACTGAAGGATGATCAAGAAGAGCTTGAAATTGCGGCTGAATTTGCCCGACAGGAATGGAATGTTTTAGATGCCACCTGGAAGAATATTCGTTGTGAAGGTTGCAAGGGGGAGGGACCTCTGCCTGATAGATGCGTCAATTGCCCAATTCGTTACTGTGCAATTTCAAAGGGAGTGGATAATTGCGCGGAATGTGAGAATTATTTAGGCTGCGAGAAATTGCTGGGCGTACATCGTGAAGTGCCTGAAGCAAAAAGCCGTTTGGATACTATCTATACCCGATTGAACGCATACTGATTGAATGAGCCCCGCTGGGTGATCAAAGCAGATGGATAAGCCAGTGTTTGATGACGAAGGCACTGATCACCTGATTGGAGTTGTTCTTGCGGCGCACATTGGAATATGATATGCTTAGTTATAAGAATATTTGTTCTAATAGTTGAAGGAAAAAACAATGACAAACAAAATGATTGCTTATTGTGGTCTTATCTGTTCAGACTGCCCCTCACTGATTGCGACCAAGGCGAATGATGTCGAAGCCCTGAAAAAGGTAGCTGAAATGGCTCAGAAGGAATGGGGTGTGGAAGACGCAACCTGGGAAACAGTGCAATGCACAGGCTGCAAAGGGCAGGGTGTACGCATTTCCTATTGCAGTGAATGCAAAATTCGTTCATGTGCAGAATCACGAGGGTTGGAAACTTGCGGTCATTGCGCAGATTATCTCAATTGCGATATCATCGCTAAGTGGTTTGAGCAGGTGTCTGAAGCAAAAGTTGTGCTGGACGAGATTCATACATCTTTAAATTAGGTGAAAAGATAGTGCCTTCTTCCCTTCAGAGAAGGAAGTTGAAGGGTTCTGGCACCAAATGAAGAACGATTAAAAAAACATAAAACTTCTGTGAATTTATTCATGGCAGGCCTCTGGTTTTGTCTTTCCGCATTATAATAATTAGGTTCCACACCAATCAATTCGGAGGAAAGCATGGCAAATCCCTGGCATTGTATTCAATCTCCTACCTCAACCGTCCTACGTCATGCAGCCAAAGTTGTCTCGATGAGTCAGTTTTCATTATCAGTTGCGACTCGTGGGGAATTCCGCATCCAGGTTGATGATCTTCCGCTGATTTTTGACAGTATAAACAGTACGGAATCGGTGGCTGTTTTCACTGCATCATCAGATAATTTTGCCATTGATCTTCGCTTTTATCTGCAATCTCCGATGACGTTAAACGTAAAACTTACTCCTCTCACCCGTCAGGCTGTTCTTGTAGAGTGGGTTTCTCTCGGGATGGAAAAAGTGATGGTTGGGCCGCATGGACGGCGTTTGCGGGTGTTTAAACATGGGTATCAATCGTGGTCTGAAACACGCAGCTTTGGTGTGGATGAACGCGAGATGCGTGCGCGACTGCGTTGGTTAGATGTGCTGCAGGCCAACCCACGCAACCGTGCCAGCAACAAGCGTGGAGAATTTACTTCTGAAAGCTATACCCTGATTCAGAACCAGGAACATGATGTGGTGCTTCTGGCTGGACAGCAGGCTCCTTTCAAGCAGTACGTCAGTTTTCGGAGTACCTTCAATCCAAAATCACTTTCCCGCAACCAATTTCAATTGCAATGGCGTTGGGATTTTGGTGGACAGCGCCTTCCCCTGGGCCAGACCAAAGAGTTGGATCCCTTATTGTTTTATGTCGGACAGGACGTGAATGAGCTGTTAGAAACGTATCTTCATACACTTAAACCTGCCAATATTAAACAGCAATCGTTACCGAGTGGGTGGTGTTCATGGTATTACTACTACACAAAAGTTACCGGAGACGATATTGAAAAAAATGCAGCCTGCGCAGTCGCCCATAAAGTAGATTGGCAATTTTTTGTTCTTGATGACGGTTATCAAAATGCGATTGGGGATTGGCTGGTTGAGAATGAGAAATTTTCCTGTGGCCTGCCTCACATCGCCGAAACAATTAAAGAAACGGGCATGCGTTCCGGCATTTGGACAGCTCCCTTCATTACGATGAAGAAATCCAAACTGGCACAGGAGCACCCGGATTGGTTATTACGACGAGAATATAAAGATAAACCTGTACTGGCGGGATGGAACCCGGGCTGGGGTGGCAATTTCTTCGCCCTTGATATCACACATCCAGGAGTGCAGGATTATCTGCGAAAAGTATTTTCAACATTCACCAAAGAATATGGTTTCCGATTTCTGAAACTTGACTTTGTTTATGCTGCTTCTCTGACGGGTAGTCCCTATAATCCGGCTTATTCCAGTGCGGAACGACTTACTCTGGGTTATCAGATTATTCGCGAGGCGGCGGGGGATGATACTTTCATTTTAGGATGCGGGTCACCAATCAGCTCTGCTATCGGTTATGTAGACGCAATGCGGATTGGTGCAGATGTAGCCCCTTACTGGTTCGATTGGAAGCGCGCTATCCTGACAAGAGATTCAAATGCGCTCTCAACAAAGGTTGCCATCCGCTCCATCCTGAATCGTGCGCAACAGCACCGTAGTTTGTGGATCAATGATCCGGATTGCCTGATGCTGCGTGACACAGAAACGAAGTTAAATTCAGATGAACGTTTTTGTCTG
>Ga0255364_10103_pt1 | contig 20997 bp, 14 predicted proteins | sample ANMaggSSYBR01G12_FD_182087 | JGI IMG/M metagenome (GOLD analysis project Ga0255364, IMG submission 182087) | Sediment cell enrichment communities from methane seep in Santa Monica Basin, California, United Staets - ANME aggregate JGI... | ecosystem: Environmental > Aquatic > Marine > Cold seeps >...
TACAGCCGAGAACCTGGTAAATCTCAGAAACGTGTCAGTGGAACCGGCTGGTCCATTTGAAATTGGTCCTGGGGAAACAAAAACGATTGTAGTCTCCTTCCAGGTTTTGGTGCTGGAGCCTTATTCATTCGATTTGCTGTGGGAGCACAATGCTTCCAATCCATCACCTTATCAATTTGAAATCCTGGGGGATGCGAATTTATATTTGGGAGATATTACTGAAGATTCCTGGTTGTATGATTATGTGATTTCATTGATCGAAAAGGAATTCTTCCTGAATGTACCTCAATGGGTGTTGGATACCATCCTCGAGATTTTGATCAATAATTGATTCTTGTACCTCGATTCAGTCTGAGAGCAGAATCAGATAAGAATTAATTGATCTTCAATCAACATTCGATTTACATAACACTCCTGGTTTTATCCAGGAGTGTTCTTGTTTCTAGAGAAACCCGATACCAGGATGTATCTACCAGACAACTCGAATAACGAGGAATTGCACACTTAAAATTGCAATTTAAATATTGTATAATGACAGAAGAGGGGGAGATAAAATGGATCGTAAATTAGTTCTCCAGCATTATTTGAACTATTTAAACTCTTATATAGTGAAAAGGGAATCGATTTACCTGTGGTCCATTTATATAATATGGTCAATCAATTTCCGAAAGCGATATTCCTTAATATTCTGATCTTACTGATACTCTTGATTACTGCAGCCAGTCCTCAAATGGCGTATGCAGATGGCGACTCACCCCGTAAAAAGACTATAGCCGTGGTCTACACAGAGTTTGAGTGGTGGCTTGTGGGCTGGGAAGATAATATTCAGGTCTGTGAGCTGTATATTGACCATGCCGAAATACCTACTGCCAACGAGATTTATGTTCAGTGCGGATCGAATATTTATGATCTGTGGGCTGGCTTAACCCCATGTGATGATAACAATACCAACCAGGATGAAGATTGTTCAGGGGTCTATTTATTTGAAGCCGGTTATTCAACAAAACAGAAGCAGATAACGATTGAACTTCCACGTTCAGAGGTCTGGATAGAATTATTAGATTGCATTTCAACCAGGGGGACTGACCTGTGTGTTGATATACCAAAACTGTTGATTAAAGCTGAAGAACCGCTTCCTAATGAAACTGTAGTCCAAATCCAGGGCACATATAATGAAATTCCTTTCATTTGTCCGGGAAATACTTGTGAATTAAACTTGCGACAGACTGGCAGCAACGGGATTAAAATCGAATTCTGGGCTGACTCAAGTTATGGAGACAGCTCACAACATCATCAAGGGAGAGTAAGGGTATACGAGGGTTTGCAGTATGATATTCCTTTTAGCGATGGTTGGAGGGTGGACTTCGTCAGTGAGCAGAGTGATTTTGATAATATAAAAGGTTGCGCCCAAATCTGGGAATCTTTTCCTCCCATCGGATTCCCACCCGATTGGCTGAAAAACCCAACTACAATTTCCTCATTGGAAACAGATGAGCCTTATACCTACCTGGCGGGGCAGCTGATATTTAAGGGTTTTGTAGATCCAGCTGATTGTGAGAGCTATGGTCTGATGGAAAATGGCTATGCCTCACCCTGCGGTCTGGAAAAATCCCGGCCGGCCGTTAAGTTGTGGCAGAATATTTATGACCCTTATATTTTACAATCAGCGCATGAAAGTGGAATTCCATCCCAATTGCTAAAGAGAATTTTCGCTAGTGAAAGTCAATTCTGGCCGGAAACCTCACAACATCTCTATCTGGAATATGGTTTGGGCCACATCAATGAATTGGGGGCAGATACGGCCTTGCTGTGGAATAATGACTTTTACAATCAATTCTGTCCCCTGGTTTTGTTGGAGAACGTTTGTGAGGCAGGGTATTCCCAACTGGCTGAATGGAATCAGATCTTGCTCAGAGGCGCATTATTATCCGAACTGGAGATCGACCTGCCGCTTACTGGCGAGGAAATAGATCCAGAGCAGGCTCAAGCCAGTGTGGAGCTCTTTACCGAAACGTTATTGGGAAATTGCAAGCAGGTCGGTCGAATGATTACCAATGAGGTTGACCAAAATCCAGGCGAAGTCATGAGTTACGAAGACCTCTGGCGGCTTACATTGGTTAACTATCACGCGGGACCTGGCTGCTTGTCCAGTGCAATTCTGGATGTTCTAGAAGCTGATAAACCACTAAACTGGAAGACGGTATCCGGGTCCCTGGGGACACTCTGTCCTGAATCGGTGGAGTATGTATCAGATATCGAAAATTAGATCAATCATTAAAAACAGTAGTACACTGAATTCCAATATTCTCTCTGGTATTATTAATAATCATTTCCCATCTGGAAAATATTTACCGATAATTTGAAAGGTAAAGCTGAAAAGTTGTTGAGTTTTCGTAAAACAAAGGGAAATATCATGAGTAGACGGGCAATTTGAAGATAGAATTTAGAAACCCTTTTATTCTCAGATAAATAAACTATAATAGGCAACGGTTTGTAAATTAAACCTAGGAGGATCATTGAAGTACGACGTTGTAATTATTGGAGCATCCTCAGCCGGTGTATATGCCGCTGAAATCCTGGCAAAAAAAGGCAAAAAAGTTGCCGTATTTGAACGCGCCGTGTCATTTAATCCTGCCCGCAGAATTTATATCATTACTCCAGGTTTGAACCGGGTAATGCCTGATGTTGAGCCGGATCTTATTGGGCATGAAATCACTTCCTTTCACCTTCAAACAGGAGAAAAAAATGCTGTCATTGAGCTATCCTCCCCGGATTTAATAGTTGAGCGCAGCCAATTAATCAAAACTTTATTGAATCGTGCCAAGAAAGCCGGTGTTGATATTCATTTTGGTAGTGAATTCCTGGATTTACAAACAGAAAATGGGAACACACTAATAAAGGTCAGATCAAGTGCTGGAGAGATATTAATTGAGGCGGATTATTTAATTGGCGCTGATGGTGTAAACGGCGCAGTTGGAAAAGCTGCCGATTTACCAATGCCTATAGTGGTTCCTCTCCTGCAAGCGGAAATAAAACTCCCGGAGAATTGGGATTCCAGTGTTACAAAAGTTTGGTTCGATGTCAAGGATACACCTTATTTCTATTGGTTAATTCCGGAATCAACAGAGAAAGGGGTCGTAGGGCTGATTGCTGAGCCGGGAGCAGAGATCCGCAAACTGCTGGAGCACTTTCTGGAAGAGGGCAATTATCAACCCCTGGGTTATCAGTCCGGACAGGCAGCCCTTCATACTCCAGGAGAAAAACTCGAAAAAAGAGTAGGTGATCTAAATGTCCTACTGGCCGGCGATACGGCAGGGCAGGTGAAAGTTACAACCGTGGGTGGAACAGTCACTGGATTATTAGGTGGCCAGGCGGCGGCATGCGCTATCCTTGAAAAAGCGCCCTACAGGAAAACACGACTGGGGTTAACGAGAGAATTGGATTTACATTACTTTATTCGGCAGCTGCTGGAAAAAATGGATCAGCAGGATTATGTAAGATTAATGGGATTATTGACACCCTCTGTATTGTCATTTCTAAGCCAATACGACCGTGATACTATGCGCCAGCATTTTTGGAAGCTGCCTTTCAAACAGCCGGCATTCATTCCCTTTGGATTGAAACTATTCATTCGGAAATTGTTTCATTTAAAACATTAAAACTGAGAATAATACAATGAAAAATATATTTTCAAAACTAATAAAATTTTTTACAGATCGATTTACAGATACTCAAATCAAGATAATTAGTTTGGTATTGGTAATCCTGACAGTGGTGGCAGGCGGTGGGTATTGGATATTAACCACCTGGTATCAACCTTTGGGCCCCAGCCTGGGTCTCTCCCCCTCGACACCAGGAGTTTTTTCCCAGGAAACCCTTCCCTCTGAAGGTACTTCAGTTGCTGGAGAAAACTTAACACTGGGTGTGGAACCGGTTTGCGGCGCTCCCCCGACGATGACGATATTGATCTCAGGAGTTGCCTCAAAAAGCTACACTTATGGTTTAGCGGATGCGATTAGGTTGGTTAGGGTCGATTTTCAAACACAAACGATCTCGGTTCTGGCCTTACCGCGGGATTTATGGGTAGAGATTCCGGATGTAGAAGAGGACAATGGTAGAACTCATGGAAAGTTGAATCAGGCCTATTTTTTCGGTACTGAAGGAATGGGATATTATGATGGTTCTGGTTTTGGGTCGGGTTTGCTGGCTTTAACGCTCCAAGAAAACTATGGGGTTTGGATAGATCATTATCTGGCAGTAAACTTGAATAGTTTTGCCCAGATTATTAATACAATCGGTGGTATTGATGTCTTCCTGGGTAGTGATGTATATAAAAGGGACCATGGACAGCCCAAATTATTCTTAAAAGCTGGATCGCATCATTTGAATGGAAAAGAGGCAGAAATACTTGCCCGCCAGCGGATTGAAATCGGTGATTTTGGTAGGATAAATAACCAAACGGTGATTCTAAAAGCTATAGCAGCTAAGATGTTAACTCCTTCGGGAATCAAATTGATCCCAGATCTGGTTAATCAGCTGAAAAAGAATGTGTTGACCGATCTCAACCCGGATCAAATCAGCCAGCTGGTCTGTCTGGCAGGGAAAATTGATTTTCAGGAGGATGTGATATTTGAAACTTTGCCTGAAGAATTGATGGACCAGACTATGGTCTTGGATCCGGCCAGGGGATTTAATACCTCTGCCTTGGTAGGAAATAACCCTGAAATCAGGGATTTAATAGCTGACTTCCAGGCTGGCATCTGGCCTTAAGTCAGACGAAATCGTACTATAAAAAGAAAACAATTCTGGTTTCTTTCTTATTCACACTTCTTTGAATTTTGTACAAAACGTACACAATGAAAACGGCTTTATGAGAAGCATTAGAGCTGGTTCTTTGAACCGGTTAGAGAAGACAGAATTTCCTTGTCTGCCAACCTCCTTTATGATATTATACGGCGTGTGTGTCAGATTATCATTAATTATGAATAGGATTAGATATGCTTGATTCATTAAAAAATTCCCCATTCAAGATTGGGATTATCCTGATCATATTAACTGTGCTAAATGTAGTGGGCTGGTTTTTATACTTAACCTGGGAAGAACCTCTTAGTGAGAGTATAAATCTCCCAACTTCGACACCAATCACAGAGAATCTTTCACCCACAGAGACTCCAGAAATTGGGGAAGGCGATTCTGCAACTGTTACTCCGGAAATTGTCATAACACCCACAAATGCCCCTGTATGTGGAGCTCCCCCAACCTTAACGGTGTTAATATCTGGTGTTGCCTCAGAAGGATACTTCTTTGGATTGGCAGATTCAGTCCGGGTTGCTCGGGTTGATTTTCAGAAGAAACAAATCACTGTATTGGCAATTCCCAGAGATTTATGGGTAGACATTAGCCCTACCTCCGGGTATAGTGTTTACAATGCCTCCGGGAATGTGGTTACCAATTCGAGACTTAATCAGGCATATTTCTTTGGTACGGAGGGGATGGGATTTTCTAATGTACCGGGTTATGGATCCGGTATGTTAGCTGCAGTGATTCAGGAGAACTTTGGACTGCGGGTTGATCGCTATCTTGCTGTCAATCATTATGGGTTCAGGTATATTATTGATGCCATTGGTGGAATTGACGTCTATTTTCCACAAGATGTAAATATCAAATGGTTCAATACACCCAAACTGTATCTTGAGGCTGGACTCCACCATCTGAACGGGAAACAGGCAGAGCAGGTCGTCCGGACCAGGATTGAAATTGGTGATTTCGGACGCATTCGCAATCAGACCTTGGTATTGAAAGCAGTTGCGTTAAAGATGCTTACGGTAAATGGAATAAAACAAATTCCAGACTTGGTGAGCCGGTTGAGTTCTTATGTCCTGACAGATTTCAGTCCATCGGATATAAGTCAGATGTCCTGCCTTCTAGCCATGATCGATTCCAAGGAAGACATAATTTATCAAACGATACCTGAGGACCTGCTTGTGGGAGCATGGGTCATGGATGATTTCCAGGGATATCAGGTTTATGCATTAACTCATGATCAAGAGGTTATCTCTGACCTGCTGGCGAAGTTCCAGGTTGGCGAATGGCTGGAAGAATAATTTTCTTGATCAACTAGGACTTCAAAACCGGATGCACAATACTATGCATCCGGTTTTTTTTTATATCTCATAACGATCCGTTATCTAGGGGGTATTAATAGTTAAATCATCTCCGGTATCGTCGCCTTCACTTCCCAGAAGTTCCTGATACACCCCAGCAACAGCCTTGGAAACTGATTTCCAACTGAAATTTTCCTCAACATAGGGACGGGTATTTCTTTTCAGCTCTTTATTCATCATCGGCTGATCTTTAAGTATTTTTATTTTTTCAGCCAGCTGCTCAGCACTCCGGGGTTGAAATAATGCGCCGACTATATTTTCCTTTACTGTCGATTTGAGACCTCCCACCCGGGATGCGATTACGCTGCTGCCGCATGCCATGGCTTCTATTGCAGTCATCCCAAACGGTTCATAATAGGATGGGATTACAGTAACATCTGCCGCACTGTAGTACTTGGATAATTGGTCCTGGGGTTTTCCCCCGGTAAAGGTCACTTGCTTTTCAATCCCGTATTCGTCTATTTGGGACATATACTCCTGATATGGTTCTTCGGATAGTTCTTTCCAGCTGAGAAAAGGTTTATCAGTAGGAGGACCACCTACGATTACCGCCTGGACCTGGGGATCATTGGTGAGGTGGATCGCTTTTAAAAGGGTATCTATACCTTTCCGTTCTTCCAATCTCCCAACATATGTGATGAGGAAATCATCGGCAGAGAAAGCAATTTCAGTCCTTGATTCTTCCTGGGGTAAGGGCTGAAATAAATTTAAGTTCACTCCACAGGGAATCACAGTTATCCTTTCCGGATTGGTCTGATAGTATTCAACCAAATCCACCTTTTCCTGGGGGCTGGTAGCAATGATCCTGTCGGCTGCGTGGCAAATCTTTTTCTCAATTTCAAACCTGGATCCCGGACTTTGATCTTTCCCCCCCAATGTTTCACCCTTTACGGCTCCCAAGGAATGGAAAGTATGTACCAGAGGTATTCCCCAGGTATTCTTAAGATGTACTCCGACTGCTCCACTGAAATAATAGTGGCTGTGTACTAATTTATATTGAAGGGCTTTTTGGATTTGATAGGATGGTATCCAGGAGGCCAAATCTCCCAGAAGGGATACGATCTGTTCTTTTTGAATTGAGTCGGCAGGACCAACTGGGATCCTGATTACTTGCGTACCACGAGAGTATTTCTCTTCAAGGGGCTGCTCGTCATTTTCCCAGCGAGAATAAACATCTACTGTTAATCCAAGGGCACCCAGGTAGCGGGACAATTCCTTTACATATACATTTTGTCCACCATGATGTGAGCCGCCCAATTGCGCAAGAGGATCCCCATGAATGGATATAAAAGCAATCTCCCATGACATGACGCCTGCCTTTCCTACAGTTTGATCAGGGTTTCTTCTATTTGATTATAAAGCAGTTCCTTATTTATAAGCTGTTCAATATGGCCGACATTTTTTAATTTTAAACCAGCAACCTGGTGAGCAAAACAAACAGCTTCTTTCCATGATTTTCCGTCAAGATTCGCTACCAACAGACCTGCCCAGAATGCATCACTCCCTCCAATTACACTGTCTACTTCTACCAGGGGCAGGGGCCCCACACGTTCTACTTCACCTCCGGTTGATATGGTAACGATTCCTCCGCTGCGGGTTACGATAACAACATCTGCTCCCAGGTCATGGAATCGATCCATGCAGGCTGCTTCCAGTTCTGTTTCGCTCATATTCGGATCAAATAGAAGTCGAGCGTCATTTAATGAAGGTTTAACAATTGTTATATAAGGCATAATTTGAGCCAAAACTTCCCAGGCCTCAATCTTGTCGGGCCAGATCCGGGGATTGTAATTTGGATCAAGAGAGACAATTTTTTGATGACGTTTGGCAAGACGTAATGCCCGGCGGACTGCTGACCGGGATGGTTCTCTCGATAGTGCAAAACAAGATGTATGTACAGCCTGGGAATTTATTATTAATTCCTCTGGGGTTTCCCTTAACGTGAGCAGAGTATCTGCACCGCGGTTCACCTGGAAATCTGGAACTCCCGTCGTTTTAGTGATAAAGACTGAAGTAGTCGGCAGCTGATCTGTTTTTAATAAATGAGTTGTGTTTACACCATGATATTGAAGTGATTGCTCAACAAACTCGCCAAATCGATCCTGGCTGATTTTGGAGAGGACAGCAGTCCGGGAACCAAGTTTTGCGGCATTTACAGCCACATTTGCGGGCTGCCCTCCCAGGAATCTACGGAATTCATCTGCTGTTCTGAGGGAAGACGACTGCCTGGTGGAGATAAAGTCAATCAGGGTCTCACCAACACACAGGATTTCATACTCCATGTAAAGCGTTTTTAGCTCATCAAGGCTGACATCATTTTTTTCTTCAGGATTCATGAAATAGGATGGGATTGGCAGCAGGGATTCGATCCTCTGATTATCCTCATTTGATTTTTGGGTTAGGAGTAGATTTTCCAGATAGCCTTCAGCAGTTCTTTTCCAGATATAACGTGATAATACACGTTGATAACCTGCCTGGGAGAATTTGCTCCAAAGCTCAACATTGGCCGTTAATTGGAATAATGCAGTACTGATTTCATCTTTATCAGTGGGATCAATCAAAAGGCCAAATTCCTGGTCTCCTTCAACCATACTCTCGCTGGGTCCCCCAAATTTGGTCACGACTACCGGCATTCCCGAAGCCATTGCTTCCAGGGGAGCCAGTCCAAAAGGTTCATATAAGGCAGTTAATGCAAAGATAGATTTTTTAGAAGCAAAGTATCGGTAGGCAGCGCCGAGAGGTTTTTGTCCATGAATGGCAAACATTGACACTTGCCCTCGGAGATCTGCTTCATTTATCACTTTCAACAGGGCGTTCAGCACTCCCTTTTCTGTTGATGCCGCATTCTCAAATCCGTTGAGCGGGTCTTCCTGATTTCCCGTAAGGATAACCAGATTGGCTTTCTGTCTTAATTCTGAACTGGCAGCAAAAGCTTCCACCAAACCTAAATGATTCTTTTTGGGATCAAGCCTGCTGGAGGCGATGATGCAGGGAAAATCAATTCTTTCCTTGCTAATGTCCCGAGCTAATTTATCCTGGATGAATTTAACAATTTCGGTCTCGTCTTCAAGCAGGGAGTTTTTATCAAATATGTCCAGATTTACACCAGGAGGAACCACAGCAAATTGATTATTATCAGTCCAATCGACGGCACCTCGATACGCGTTATGGCTGTACTGAATATAACGCTCTTGTTTTGTGCTGGTGATATTTACCGCTGACCGATTCATGGATAATCTTTCAGCTAACAATCTCCGGCGAAAGAAATAATATTCTTCCAGTTCCTGGATATTCTTACTGTTAAGATTCAATTTATCCATTTTCTGAGCAGACAAAGAATGGGCGGTATAAGAGAATGGAATCTCGGTTTTGTCTTTCAATAATACGCCGCAAAGACCGCCATCTCCATAATGCGCGGAGAAAAAATCCGGCAGCAAATCTTCCTGCTGGTAAAAATCAATAATATTTGGAACCCAATCATTTATTAGATGAGGCCAGAGCAGTTCTTTTCTTAAAAATGTTTCTGGGCCGGCTGGAAGGCGGACAATCCGGACATTTGGAGCATCTTGATATGTATCCAGTTTTTCTGAAAATTCTGGCCACTCCGGGTCAATAATTTTCCTGGTCAGGATATCAACCTGGTGTCCAAGTTCCCCCATCGCTAAAGCTACTTGCTTAACGTAAACAAGTTGACCACCGAAATCTGGGTGTTCAGTCCAATAACTGTCCTTTGGGTCAAAGTTCCCTTGGGGATTCAGGAAGGCAATTCGCATATAGTCAACCTTGAATTTTTTTACGGTTTAGCAAAGTCTACGGTGTAAAATTTGCGAATTGTACCGTTATGTTGATAATAAATTACTCCCACGCCAAGCCGGGTGGAATATTTAGAAAGAATTGTCCGCTTGTGGATATTATCCTCATAATTTGGATCTTGAGAATCATGATTCATCCACCAATTAAATGCATGCTGAGGAGAGAGATAACTCCCTCCGCCATAAAATATTTCTGAACAACAGCAGTGATTATAGCACCAGCTAGATCCGTGACCGAGGGCAACTGAAATGCGTTCCCAGGCTTTCCTGCCGTCAGTTGAAGTATGACTGTATGTTCCATGGCAGGTCATATCTCTACCATGATCACGGGCGGCTTCTACTAACCTCAGGTCGATTTTTAATTTCGGAAGACCATGATCAGATCTGGCATCGTTTATCAAGTTTTTAATTAGTTGTTCTTCCCCTGTTAGCACTGATGTGTAGGAACAATAGCTTGAGTTTGGAATAGGGGTATTTGACGGAATTGGGGTGTCGCTCGGAATGGGTGTATCAGTAGCTGGTCCGGGTGTATTCGTGAAAGTTGCAGGAGTGAGATTCGGTGTTTCTGTCGGCAAAGGAGTTTTTGGTGTGTTCGAAGGTGCTGGTGTTTTTGAAGCAGGAGATGTGGTTTTAACAACAGTTGGGACGGGTGTTGAGGATGCTTTTACGGAAGGTTGTTGCGGTGCTGAAAAAACCTTTAGATCCTTTGTATTCCCGGTAGTGGATGCATAATAACCCCACAACCAGCAATTTTTACCAGTTTGCCCTGGATCTTTGATGATCCAATAGGTATAACTCTTATCCCTGCCAATCAGTGCGGTGGTTTTACCAGCAGTCAGGGGACTAAATTTTGAATAAGATACGCCGGGACCAGTCCTGCAATTTGTGGTTATTGAAACTTTTACTATCGCATTGTCAGGTATATTGGTATTTTGGATTTTAATGACAGGTGTTGCTGAGGGAGGAAGAGGAGTGGGGGAGGATGCTTCTGCAGTTACGGTGTCCGTAAAGGCATTTGTTTCAGTGACAGTAGAAGTGCTGGTTAACACCTCTGTCGGCGTTGGTGTTTTAGACGGAGTCAAGGTAGGCGGTGGTTCTTTTGTAGGAGTGAAAGTGGATTTGATGTTGAAAGGTGTTTTTGTTGAAGTGCCTTTCAGGGTATATTTTGGCACGGTTTGCACTCCCTCGCAAGCACCCATCAGGCCAGCGAGAATGAGAATAAATAAAAGACCCTTCAAATACTTATTTCGGAACATAAATAGATACTGATAAGTTTGATCTCTTATTCCAGTACAAATCTTGTTAATGGATAATCCCCTAAGCCTGGGGGTATTAGATGAATACCATCATTATAACGGCTCAATCTGCATCGACCCCCCTTATACCAGCTATTTGATACCTAACAGAATTGAAAGGCGTTAGCGTTGATCACTTCAAGAAAGAGGGTGCCCCGGTCCAGAAAGGATTAAATAATCCTTTGATACCAATAAATCTGCTCTGGATCGGATAGATTGGATAACTTCGTGTTCCCTTTGAAGAACTTGGAAACGATATTCATTGGGCTCTTCTTTCCCCCTTTCAAACTGGGCTTTTTTTGTTTCATGATAGGTGAGATCAATTAATACTTTTAGGTCTGCTTCCGCCTGGATGGCATATAAGCCCTCGATGACCAGGTATTTCAGTCCTTTAAATGAGGTTGATAAAAGATCTTCCTGATCGGTAAGTAGATCAATACAGGGCATAGTAACCTGTTCTGCATCTTCTCTGAATTCGTTTATGTTTCGGTTTATTCCTTTCCAATCATACTCAGTAAAACCAATGCTTTCCAAACCATGCTCTTTTCGCCAAGTTGTTCGTTCAGTTGGTGAGGTCAGGTAATAATTATCAATATGCATCACTTTTGCCGGTGTATTTCTACTTTTAAGAATTCTGGCAACTTCATGGGCAATCTCTGTTTTGCCTGATCCGGATTCACCACCGATCGCAAGCACGATTTTATTTCCAGATAAATGATCCAGGTGAGATATGAGCTGCTTTGCGGCTTTTTTGTGATTATCTGTAATTAACAACACATCTCCAAGCATATATACTCCTCTTTATTTCTCATCCTTGATTGGACTAGATTTAATATTTTAGCTCTTTCCATTCTCCTGGTAGTAGAGAGATTTCCTGATCTTTTATCAGGATTTTCTGAGTCTGCTTGCCAATAGTTTTCACTTTGATTTGCTCGGGAGTTATCTGGAAGAAATATCTGTTTCTCCGGAAAGACAGATTAAATTCCATACCTTTCCAACCAGATGGGATATGGGGATTCAATTTTAATCTTTTTCCAGTCCAATCTAGCCCGGCAAAAGTTCTCAAGGCAAATAAGACTGTACCGGTCATCACACCCAGGTGAATTCCTTCCCGTGTGGTTCCTCCCTGAATATCCATATAATCGCTTCTAAGGGATTCCCGGTACAGCTTCCAGCTCAACTCGTGATTCCCTACCTGAGCTGCCAGGGTTGCATGAACGAGTCTGCTCAGGGTAGATCCATGGGATGTTCTATGCAAATAATAATGAAGATTTTTTGTTAATAAATTGGCGGGAGGTTTGTACCCCAGCTGGGATAAGAGTGTAGTAATGGCAGTCTCTGGAAGGTTATAAAACAACATCAATGTATCTGCCTGTTTGGCAACCTTGTAATCATTGGGTGATAAACCTTCAGATTTTAGAATGCGGTCCATCCTGTGAATATCCTGATAGGTTTTTTTATAATGATCCCAATCCAGTTCATTTAGATTGAAGTACCCCTGGAATTGTTCAAGGATCCCTTCGTCCGAGATTGATACAGTGAGATTGTTCTTAACATTCACCCATCTGTCTAGATCGCCATCCGTGATTTTTAACGTTTCAAAAACTCTGGGTTTTTCCTTTTTTGGCAATTGATCCAGGATATCAAAGGCGCGGTTTATTACCCAGGTCACCATAAGATTCGTATAGGCATTGTCCTTTAATCCCGGATCATCTGCGCCGGGAAGAGATTCGTGGAACTCATCTGGTCCCATCACATTCATAATGTTGAATCGTTCGGATGCAGGGTTTTTCCGGGCGAGATCAACCCAGAATTGAGTAATGCTCAAGAACAATTCTGCGCCGAAATCCTTCAGGAATTTTTCATCATTTGTTATCCAATAATAATTCCATAGGTTGTAGGCGATCGCCAATGATACGTGCCGCTGAAGATGGGAGTGGTCTGGACCCCATGTTCCGGAGATGGGATTTAAGTGCAGGCGCTGGCTTTCTTCACCTCCATCGCTGCCACTTTGCCAGGGAAAAAGCGCTCCCCGGAAACCTTCCTCTGCGGCAGCATGTTGTGCAGCAGATAGCCTTCGGTAGCGATACATTAAAGAGGATCGGGCTGTTTCTGGAAAATGAAAATCATAAAATGGCATTACATACAATTCATCCCAAAAAATATGACCTCGATAGGCTTCTCCATGCAATCCCCGGGCGGGAATCCCCGCATCCAGGCTGGCTGTATGCTCCGAGACACTTACGAGGGAATGATACAAATGCAGCCGAAGCATTTTTTGAACCAGACGATCACCGGTAATCTTCAGGTCAATTTTATCCCACAACAATTGCCAGGAATTTTTACTTCCTTTCAGGAGATCGTCATAGCTGCTCGATTTCTTGATTTTTTTCTGGGCCTGCTGCAGCGGATCATTTACCCCGGGTATTGTGGAAGAGTAGAGAGAGACGATCTTTTCAACACAAACAGGACTATCTGCCCTTGCTTCAACTTCAAAGGTTGTGGATACTTTTCCAGGGACTGTGCTCACGATAAAATCTGGAGTGATTTTCTTTTCACCGCTGAAAACACGAAGTTTTGCGGACAACCCAATCTTTATTTGGGATTGATTGGTAATGACATTCAAATAACTGAGATTGCCATTTCCCCCTTCCGCAACTGGAGATAGATGGCGAGAATTAAGCTCTCGATAGCGTTTAACTCCCTGATTGGTTATTGTGCCATCCAGTTCTGATCTGACGGTAATCACGCCGGAATAATTTAAGGGTATTATCTGATAACGAACAGCTGCCAGGTTGGGATCAGCCATGCTGGCTAAACGAGAAGATTGGATTCGGGTTTGATGACCTTCCTGATCCCTGACAACCATCGTCCGGAAAAGTACCCCGGTTTTGAAATCTAGTTTGCGATGGAATTCCAGCAGCTTTGATTCGTGGGGGCTAAACCACTCTCCAGAATTTATTTTAAATGTAACCGGAAGCCAATTGGGGCAATTTACAAAATCCTCATTTGATACCGTTTTTCCGGCAACATCTGAATCCAGGCGGTTGAATACTCCTGCGATATAGGTGCCGGGATAATTCTCATCCAAGACAGACGGAAGTTCTTCAAGCGCTCCCCGGGTGCAAAAATATCCATTTCCAACTGCGCAGAGGGTTTCCCGGGTTCCTTCCTGGACAGGATCGTAATCAAAGTATTCAATACCCCATTGCTTCTGCTGGCTGCCTCCTGAGAACCAGTTTCGAAGATCCTCCAAGGTGATCTCAAGAAGATCTTCAACAACAAGATCAGCTCCATGCAGCTCAAGCTCCTGCTTATTATTTTCCCTGGCCACACCAAGTACTAAACCGAAATGTCCCCTATATCCGGCCTGGACACCTGAGTTGGCGTCTTCAATGATCACGGATCGATCATAGGCAGCTCCCAGGCGGTCACAGGCAGTGTGGAAGATATCGGGAGATGGTTTACCCTCCAGACCTAACTCAGCAGAAACAATTCCATCTACCCGGGTCTGAAAAAGATCAATCAATCCGGTTAGTTCTAAAACTCTTTCAGAATTTTTACTGGACGTCGCCAACCCTAACGGAATACCTGCGTCTCTCAGTTCATGTATGAATTCCACGCTGGTAGCGTAAATTTCCACCCCTCGTTCTGTCAGCATCTCATTGTAAAGTTCGTTTTTTATATTTCCCAGTCCACACACTGTATCCTGATTTGGTTCTTGGGCGGGATCACCATAGGGTAAATCAATTCCCCGAGATTCCAGAAAGGATTTAACACCGGTATATCTTGGTTTGCCGTCCACATAGGCCAGGTAATTTTCTTCATGTGTAAATTCCCTGAAAGGTGTACCGGTATTTTTCGCCCAGGATTTTAGGAATTGATCAAACATCTGCTTCCAGGCGAAACTATGCAGCGGAGTAGAGTTTGTGATCACTCCGTCGAGGTCAAAAATTACGGCGTCGATTTCAGGTTTTCTCATAATAGGATCAGCACTGTTAAGCACGGTCGAAGTAGAGGGCTCTCTGGAATCCTTCGGCTCCCATCAAATGAGCGCAAAAATACTCCTATTTCTATGTCTCAGGCGTGAAAGCCGGGCTCAGCACAGGTCAACTCATGAAGGTAAAATTCTGTATTGTTTAAACTGTTACAGCGTTATTTTTAATCACATTTTTATACCAATATGCGCTTTGTTTTGGAATGCGCTTCAATGTCTCAAAATCAACCCGGATTAATCCGAACTTCTTTGAATATCCCCTTTCCCATTCAAAATTGTCCAGAATACTCCACACATAATAACCTTGAACGTTGGCTCCTTTTTCGATGGTTTCATGTAAGGCAAGCATATGGGCTCTAAGAAAACGAATACGTTCCAGATCATTTACAAAACCATCTTTATCCGGGATATCAACGGCTGCGCAGCCATTTTCGGTCAGCATTAATTTAGGGTGTCCATAATTATCAACGATATTCATCACTTCTGCTTTTAATCCAGCCGGATTTATGCCCCATCCCATCTGCGTTAAGCCCCATCCAGGAGCTGAGTAAGGTTCCAATCGGGCTTTTAACCATCCGCCAAATTGATCAAAATAAACTTTATCTGAGTTGTAGTGGTTAATTCCCAAGTAATCTGAAGTTCCAGTTAACTTCTTTAAATCTCCAGCCTCGATATGAGGTTGATTAGGACCTAACCAACGAAAAAATTCTTCTGGATATTTTCCCAGAAATATTGGATCCAGAAACAGACTGTGGGTTTCATCGTACACTCGCTGAGTAGCTGCCTGGTCTTCATCCCTATCTGATCCAGGAATCAGGTGGTTGAGGTTTAAGATTAATCCAATTTCTCCACCGTGGTTACCCGATCTGTAAACTTCTACAGCTTTAGCGTGGGCTAATAATAAATGATGTGCTGCCTGGTAAGCCTGCGTAGCATCGTTTATCCCGGGGGCGTGGATACCAGCTCCGTACCCGAGAAAAGCAGCTACCCAGGGTTCGTTGTGAGTAGCCCAGAGCTCCACCCGATCAGCTAATTTACTAAATATGACTGAAGCATATTCGCCATACCATTCGATGCTGTCCCGGTTTGGCCAGCCGCCTTTTTCCTGGAGAGGAGCTGGAAAATCCCAATGATATAAGGTTGCTTTGGGCAGAATTTCCGCTTCAAGTAAATGATCCACAAGCTTGTCGTAAAAAGCAAGCCCCTTCTGATTAACCTTTCCAATTCCTTCAGGCAAGATCCGGGGCCATGAAATAGTAAAGCTGTAACTTTTTAAACCGATATCTTTCATTAATCTGACATCATCCGGCATCAGGTGGTAGTGATTGCAGGCGGTATTCCCAGTATCACCATTCTGGATTCGATCCGGTAAACGGACATAATGATCCCAGATACTTTCTCCTTTCCCGTCTTCATCCCAAGCGCCCTCAATTTGATAAGCCGAGGCAATTCCTCCCCACATGAAATTATCAGGAAAAGTATATTGTTGTTTGTCCATGATAAACCTTGATCCCTTTAGGGTAGAGTTTGTGATAGCTGTTATTTTATCCACGATCTGAAAACTAATATTCTGAATAAAAAACCTGGGAATGAAAATATTCCCAGGTTTAATTTTACAATATACAACCAGACTTTGTAAGTAATGTTTTAGCCTTTTACAGATCCTGCCAGCATACCCCGGATGAAGAACCTTTGCAGGCTGAAGAACACAACCAAGGGTAGCAGCATGGATACAAATGCTCCTGCTGTCAGCAGATGCCAATCAGCGCCCCGGGAGCCAACCATTTCAGCAATCCGCATGGTGAGCACTTGGACATCCGGTTTTGCGCCAATGAAGACCAGCGCCACCAGGTAGTCATTCCAAACCCAGAGAAACTGGAAAATCGCAAAGGAGGCCAGAGCGGGAAGGGAAAGGGGGATTATCAACCTCACAAAGATTGTAAAGTGGGAGGCCCCGTCGATAAAGGCGGATTCCAGAATATCCCTTGGCAAACCTTTGATGTAGTTGAAGAGCAGGTAGGTAGCCAGAGGAAGACCGAATCCAGTATGGGCCAGCCAGATTGAAAGGAAGGTGCCATTCAGGTTTAATCTCACATAGTCTTTTAGGATCGGAACCAGCGCAATTTGCAAAGGAATAACCAGAAGCGCCACAACTATGATAAATAGCAGTTTCCTGCCAGGAAACTTCATCCATGCAAAGCCATAAGCAGCAAATGCGGCGATTAATATTGGGATGATTGTGGCCGGGATTGCGACTGTAACACTATTAAGAAAGGCTCCTATAAAGTTATCTCCTTCGACCGTTCTAATGTCACCAGAAGACGTTTTAATCTCATAGGTTTTACCTGCCAGTACCTGGCCATAGTTTTCAACTGTTAATCTCGGGAAAATGACCCATTTATGTTCATTAATCCTGATTGTTCCTAAGCGTTTATTGCCAGACCAGGTGATTTGACGACCGTCTTCAACGGTGATACCGGCCCGAAATTCTTCAAAAGTACCTGTCGCACCCTCAATGGTCATGATTTCGTCTGGATCTACATTTTCAGGTATATCTAATTCTTCCACCTGTACCCATTCCCGGTGTGGTAAAACTTTCCACCATCCGGAGGTTTGGATATCGAACCTTGTTCTGAAAGAGGATACTAATAACCCCATTGTTGGGATGGTCCAGGCTATAACCAGAAGGAGCAGGGCGCCATTGACAACAATATCGCGAATTCTTTCTTGACCTTTTCCAGTTTTCATTTAGAAAGCCTCCTCTTCAGCGAATTGCCGCAGGTTATAGATCATAACGGGTATAACGCAGATTACCAGAACGATCGCGATAGCGGATGCGTATCCTTTATTCTGATAAGTGAAAGCCTGGCGATAGAATTGGGTCGCGATAACATGAGTTGCAAACTGCCCTCCTGTCATCACCATGACCACATCGAAGATTTTTAAAGTAAATATGACTACTGTAGTTGAGACCGTGATTATTGTACCCATAATATAGGGGATCATAATCCTGAAAAATACCTGGATCTCTGTAGCTCCATCCACCCTGGCTGCTTCCAGCAGTTCCCCAGGAATTCCCTTAATTGCAGCAGAGAAGATAACCATGGCATAGCCGGTTTGGAGCCAGATGACGATAATAATCAGGAACAGGTTGTTCCAGGGTTGCAGCATCGCAGTCCAGGCTTGGGGCTGTCCACCCAGTCCAACCCAGACAGCATTAAGCAGACCAATTTGAGCAGATCCGGCTTCTTTTACTTCATAGATGAAATTCCAGATTACGCCCGCGCCAACAAAAGAAATCGCCATGGGTAAAAAGATCATAGATTTAGCAAATTTTTCAAATCTGCTTCTATCTGCCAGGACGGCAACCAGTAATCCGAATAGAACCGAGAGTGTTGCACCAAAAATTATCCAGAGCAAATTGTTCCTAAAAGCCACAGTCATTATTCTCTGGGAGAATACAGCGATATAGTTCTCAAATCCCACAAAAGTTTCGCCTGTGCGATCCTTCAAACTGAGAATGAAAGTTCGGACTGTGGGAATTGCCAGATACCAGGATAGAATGGCCACTGCCGGGCCGACAAAAAGGAATGGCTGTAATCTGGTCATCCATTTTGAGGGAAGTTTTTCAATCAACCAGTTCGTGATGTAGTAGATCAGGGCAACGCCGCCAACTCCCCAGATAATAGCAACCAGGGCGATGACATATTTTGGTGCGTCTCCATCCCTTAGAAAAATGAATCCCCTAATCATAACAAATCCCGTGATAACAGGAACGATAAATGCCACCAGGATCTGTCCGATTGTGGTAGTAAACCACTCCATGATAGACTTTATTGAAAATTTCGATTGGGTAGCTTCTGCCATAAGGGTCTCCTTTTTCCAAGAGAGTTACCGGAAAGGGAAGTAATAATCATGATAAGTAGAAATAATTATAAACCAAATAAATTTCCTTGACAGAATAACTTGAGCTCCTGATCATGTAAAAACAATCTGGTGTTATGAGAATATTGCCTGGGTAGTGGAATATGTTAAACTTGAATAAGAACCTTTATTACGATGGTTAAGAGGAGTTACCCCCATGCCCATGACCTCCAAAGAACGGATAGCAGCAGTCCTGAATCATGAAATTCCTGATCGAGTCCCTATTATCATCGGTGTAAGCAATGCTACCGGGATAAAGATGAAAACATATCAGGGTATAAAAACGATTGCCGGCATCCAGGCACCGGATGAGTACATTTATGATTGGCCGGAATTAGGAACTGCAAAAATAGATGAAAAAACTATGAAACGTCTGCATTGTGATGTACGAGGTGTTCGTGATTCTCATCCAGCAATAACTTTGGAGCGTAATCAAACCCGGGATCCCCACAGTCCATTTATTGATAGTTGGGGAACCGGCCAAAAAGAAATTGAACCCGGTGAATGGTTTCCAGGGATTCACCCGCTTTCTGATGCAACAACAATTGAAGAGATAAATAATTATCCTAATTGGCCTGATATGTCTGATCCAACCAGGATTGCGCATGTTAAGGCTTCGGCCAAGGAGCTGTCAGAGCAGGGTGAATACGCGATACTTGCCACGCCCTGGTTATTATTTCCCCTCGAAAGGGCATTTGCCATGCAGGGCATGGATAACTTTTTATTAAATTTAGCAATCTATCCTGATTTTGCCCGGGCTATGCTGCAAAAAACAGCTGAACTTTGTAAAGCATTGATGGGACCATTTCTGGCTGAACTTGGCGACAATGTGGATATGATTAAAATTGGGGATGACCTCGGTACCCAGGAGAGTCTGTTAATGTCTCCTGACATGTACAGGGAAATTCTAAAACCTATTCATGCTGATTTTATTCAATTTATTAAAAAAAGAACAAAAGCCAAGATTTTTTTCCATACTGACGGTGATGTTGTCCCGTTGATTGATGACTTTATTGAAATGGGAATTGATATCCTGAATCCGATCCAGACCTCAGCTGGAAAAATGGCTGATCTGGCTAATCTGAAGAAAAGGTTTGGAAAAAACATTATCTTTTGTGGGGGAATTGATACTCACAGAATCCTACCTTCCGGTACCACGGGTGAAGTGCGGGATGAGGTAAAGAGAGTGATGGAGCTGTTAGGAGTGGGAGGAGGATATATGATAGCTTCCGTTCATACGATCATGAATGATGTGCCAGCAGAGAATGTATTAACAATGGTGGACGCGGTGGAGGAGTTTGGCAGGTACTAGAATAGATAAAAACAGGCACAAAAATAATAACACCTCTCATACACATAGACATGGACATGGGAGGTATTTTTGTTTTAGTTCGATATCCAGCTGCAGGCGCTCCCTCATCCGTCCCCGGGTGAGGGCACCATACTAAACGCGCCCGGGGACGGGCGCTAGAGCATTTGTGGTTTTTCTATCAACAAGCAATAAATTACCCCCTCACTGAGTGCTTAGCAAAATTAACCAACTACTAAACCTTGATTGGATTCAGAAAAAGCAAAACTGACGCCTTTGGAATTCAGACGCCAGTTTGTATAATTAGCTACGAGAGGCCTTTATTTTCTTGAATATTTACTCTTTTTCGTAGGGTTGCCCATCCGCGGCCGGCATTTGACCTCGTCCAACAACGCCAGCTAGGATTACCATCGTGGCAATATAGGGGAACATCAACATCACCTCTGACGGGATTGGAACCTTCAAAAATGACATTTTGGATGCCAGCGCATCAAAA
>Ga0255364_10104_pt1 | contig 20949 bp, 16 predicted proteins | sample ANMaggSSYBR01G12_FD_182087 | JGI IMG/M metagenome (GOLD analysis project Ga0255364, IMG submission 182087) | Sediment cell enrichment communities from methane seep in Santa Monica Basin, California, United Staets - ANME aggregate JGI... | ecosystem: Environmental > Aquatic > Marine > Cold seeps >...
AAACTTGAAGCTCTCTGGTCATTGTTAAAGGAAGAGTTTAATTCCGAAGCTGCCTCAAATTGGGCTTATGGCGTATTTGTTCACCGGTTGGGTCGATATCGAAAGGATTTCCAATCTTATTTGCAGGATGAATTTGTTCTCGGGAGATCTGTTTACGAATTATCATTCCTGAGTTTGCTGGTTCAACAGCGCGGGAAAGGGGATCAGGACTTTGATCTCTCCTCGGCGCAAATATCCTCTTTAGTGGAAAGATTCCATCTTAGCAATCAGGAAAAAAACCGGTTGGAGAAAACAATCAGCGCGGTTCGAGCGTATCAGAAATTCTCTGACCTGGACGTTAAAAATAATCCCATCGAGGTCTACCGATTCTTTAAAGAACCTCGCGAAGCCGGTTTGGAGGGAATCATTTTAGTATTAGCCCTTTTCGTAGCAGAAGAAGAACAATCCTCCCTTCAGATCTCCTGGCCGGAACAACTGGATAAAGCCAGATTCTTACTAGAAGGCTGGTGGGAAAAGAAGGAATTATGGGTTGATCCTCCCCCATTATTAAACGGGGACGATCTGCAGGCTGACCTAAATCTTGATCCAGGACCCGAGATTGGCAAACTCCTGGAGCTTCTCCGTGAGGCACAAGTACAAAAAGGAATCCAAACCCGGGAGGATGCACTTGAGTATATTAAGCAGCTAATAACAGATAAAGGCTCTTCTTGATGATGGCAAAAACTAAACCTGTACCCAGCTTTGAGGAGCTGTATAAGGAATTTTCTTTGCCGTTGTCGGGGATAGACTGCGGTGAGAAATGTGGTCCTTTTAACGATTATGGAATCCCGGTTTGCTGCGATATTCAATTAGTGGTTCCCTCAGCCTATGATCTGGAATGGGAATATTTACAATCCGAGACAGATTTATGGCATCGATGGCAGGGATCTTCTGAAATTGACAAAGAGGAGCTCACCAGACAAGTTCAACCCGGGCAGGTTTTGCTTCAATGTCTCGGACACAAACACTGTCAGAGAGAATTCAGATCGCTGACCTGCAGGGCTTTTCCATTTTTCCCCTATCTGGACAGTAATGGTAATTTCCTGGGGCTGTCATATTATTGGGAATACAGGGATCAATGCTGGATTATCAGCAATCTCTCCCTGATTAATGCTGATTACAAAATCCAATTTCAGCGGGTTTTTGAAGAAATATTTTCCCATTATCCAGCCACAAAAGAGAACTACATCAATTATTCAGACTACATCAGGGCTCAAGCTGTTGATATCGAGAGAGAAATCCCCCTGATGTTTTTTAACGGCCGGATTTATCTAATCAATCCGGGTAATGAGGGAATCCGGGAGATCACATATCAGGATCTGGACAGTTTTGGACCATTTGGAATTATTAAAGATCTGGTGTTTCCGGATGAAATCCAGGATCAGCAGCGGATAGAGAATAACTAATGGATGAGAGTATATATCTCACTACAGAATTCACGCTGCCTGAGGAATACCAGGTCCCTCCTGTGGTCCGTGCCAATCGACACAGTCCGGGCAGGTGGATAACAGCCCACTTTCTGCAATATTGGTATCTGGGTATAGTCATGCTGCTTGGGGCAATAGGCAACGCAGCTCTTGCGTCCGTAGTGCCCTTGGTTATTGGATTGGCGTTAAACGCCATGCTGGAGGATCCTCCCCGGGTTGAGTCCCTATTGAGATTCGCCCTCCTGATTGTCAGTACTCAATTTGTCCGGGGTATTTTACAGTTGGGAAGGAACTTCAGCGCTGAGCTGATTGGCCAACGGATGGAACGTGATATCCGTCATGAATTCTATACCAGTCTGCTGGGGAAAAGTATGACCTACCACAGCCTGCTGCCAGTGGGGGATGTAATGGCCAGGGCAACCAATGATGTCAGGGAAATCAATTTTATGTTCAGCCCTGGTATTAACCTGGTAGTGGGATCAGCGAACTTTATATTTATGCCGATAATTTTTGCCAGCCAATACCATCCCTCGCTGATAGCAGCTCCGTTAATTTTCCTGATCTTGTATATCTTGGCACTCTGGCAGTATTTATATGAACTGAAGCCAATCACCACTGCGGTCAGAAAAACTTTTGGCGCATTAAATTCACGGTTGGCAGAAGCGATTGATGGAATTGAGACTGTAAAAGGCATGGCAGAAGAAGAAAGTGAGGTCGGGCTATTTGAGAAAAACGCCCGCAGGTTCAGGAATAAAGAAATACACCAGGGAGATGTAGAAGCTCGATACCTTCCATTATTATTAATGGGATTAACTCAGGCTGGTGGATTATTCCATGCGATTACTCTCTACCAGCGTGGATTACTGGATATAGGAGACATTGCAGGCTATTTTGGGCTGTTGGGATTGCTGGGATTTCCTACATTTGTATCCCTCTTTGCTTATTCCCAGGTATCCCTGGGCATTGCTGGATCCCGCCGTATCCTGGAATTAATCAACCGGGAAACAGAGCTGGATCAAAACCAGTCTGGATATTCAGCTGAGATGAAAGGCAAAATCCGGTTTGAAGGTGTTACTTATGCTTATCCAGATAACGATTCCTCAATTTCAGGGATTGATTTTACGTTAAATCCGGGACAAACTGTGGCTGTCGTGGGTCAAACCGGATCTGGGAAAACAACCCTGGCCAAACTGGTAAATCGGACCTACGATGCTACTTCAGGTTCAATCATGATTGATGATGTAGATGTCAGAGATTGGAATTTATCCGTTCTTAGAAAACAAATCTCGATCATCGAACAGGATATTTTCCTGTTTTCCAACAGCATCGCTGAAAATATTGCTTTCGGGAAACCAGATGCAACTCAGGAGGAGATCGAACGAGCAGCCAAATCTGCCCAGGCGCATGATTTTATCCTTTCCTTTAAGGATGGGTATGAAACTATGCTTGGTGAAAGAGGTGTGACTTTATCCGGAGGTCAACGGCAACGATTGGCGCTTGCGCGAGCTTTCTTGACTGATCCCCGCATTTTAATCCTGGATGATTCAACTAGTTCTATTGACAGTGCTACCGAGGACGAAATTCAAAAAGCGATCTTTGCAGCAGCCAAAGGTCGAACAACATTAATCATTACTCACCGTCTTTCTCAAATTCGCTGGGCAGATCATATTTTAGTGATCCGGCATGGAGAAATCACTGCCAGTGGAACTCACGAGGAATTAATTAACAGCTCCCAGGCTTACAGCCAATTATTCAGGGAGTGAACGAACAGCAGGATAGGAAAAGAATAAGGATTTATTGAATGGGATTTTTTTCAGGACTGGATACTGAAGCTTATGATCGCGAATATGGCGATAGGGAATTATTGAGGCGGATTTCCCACTATTTTAATCCTCATAAATCCCATCTGGTGTGGATTTCAACCTTCCTGATGCTGGTTGCGATTTCAGGCGCCTCTCTGCCCCTAATAGTTTCTAATGGCATTGATCGTCTGGCAGATAACCGCGGTGATGTTGCCATCAATTATCTGCTTGGCCTGGTAATCATTGCCGCATTCGTCAACTGGGGAGGGAATTGGATTCGACGACGGATGACAATCCGGATGGTTTCAGATATTGTAATGACCATCCGGATAGATGCTTTTGCGTCAGCAACATCTCATGACATGTCATTTTATGATAAGTTTTCTTCTGGAAGGGTGGTTTCCAGGATCACTTCAGATACGCGAGAGTTTGGAAAACTGATTGTCCTGATTACAGACTTAATCGCCCAGATGATTCAAGCAATTATCCTGGGTGTAATCCTGGCCAGGTTGGAAACTCGCCTATTCCTTTATATTCTGGGATTCTTGCCGGTTCTGTTTTTCCTGACGATTGGTTTTCGAAGAATCGCCCGAAAAGTAACCCGGGAAGGCATGCGGGCGATGGGGAAAGTGAATGCCACTATAAAAGAAACTGTCAGCGGTATCGCTGTTGCAAAAAATTTCCGGCAGGAAGCTGAGATTTTTGATGAATTTGATCAAGCCAATACAGAATCATTCCAGATCAACGTCAGAAGAGGATTTGTACTTTCGATTGTATTTCCTGTTTTGAATGTAATCGGTGGAGTTGGTTCGGCAATACTGGTTTATGTGGGAGGAATGAATGTCGCTCAAGGTATAGTCACCATTGGGTCTTGGTATCTCTTCTTATTAAGCCTTGACAGGTTCTTTTTCCCGGTTCTCAATCTAGCATCTTTCTGGGCTCAAGTTCAAGCTGGATTAGCATCATCAGAGCGCGTTTTTGCATTAATTGATGCTGAACCAGCAGTTGTTCAGAAAGCTGATCTCCAGCCAGAGAGATTAGCAGGACAGGTAAGAATTGAGGGTTTAAATTTCAGATATGCGGAGGATGAATGGGTCTTTCGGGATTTTGATCTGAAGATCAAACCTGGAGAAAGCGTAGCCCTGGTAGGGCATACCGGGGCTGGCAAATCTTCTATTGCCAAATTAATCGCACGGTTTTATGAGTTCCAGTCAGGGAGTATTTTTATCGATGATTATGATATCCGAGATTTAAACTTGACCAGTTTCCGAAAGCAGCTGGGAATGATCTCCCAGGCCCCGTTTTTATTTTCTGGTACAGTTGCGGAAAATATCCAATATGCCTGCAGTGATTCAACAATGGAGGAGATGATTGAGCTGGCAAAAAAGATTGGGGAGGGAGAGTGGCTGGAAACTCTTCCAGAAGGGCTCCAAACGCAAGTGGGTGAACGGGGAGGGCATTTATCAATGGGACAGCGCCAGTTGGTTGCCCTGCTGCGAGTACTGATCCAGAATCCTGTGGTATTTATCCTGGATGAAGCAACCGCCAGCATTGATCCCTTTACGGAACAGCAGATTCAACAAACCTTGGACCTGATCTTACAGGACAGCACGAGCATTCTGATTGCTCACCGGCTTTCTACCGTAAAATCTGCGGATAGAATTGTAGTGCTCCAGGAGGGAAGGATCATAGAGGAGGGCACTCACCAACAGCTTTTGGATCAAGATGGATACTACTCGGTTCTTTATAATACCTATTTCCGGCATCAGAGTCTGGATTATATCGAAGACAGCGGGAAGTTAGCCTAGAGATTAGTTTAAATAAAAAAGCTCCTGGAGTTGTGAAAACTCCAGGAGCTTTTTCTATATTTTAGATCTGGAATTTTCCATTCTTATAGAACAACTCACCATCAACATGAATTTCGCTGTCTTCGCGGATATCACAAATCATATCCCAGTGGATGCTGGAGACATTCTTGCTTCCAGTTTCCGGGTATCCTGCGCCGAGGGCCATATGGAAAGAGCCCCCGATCTTCTCATCATACAGGATGCTTTTTGTGAATTTCTGGATTCCATAGTTGGTGCCGATTGCGAATTCACCCAGGTAGCGGGCTCCATCATCACTGTCGAGCATGGCGAGCATAAACTCTTCATTTTTCTCAGCAGTGGCATTAACTACTTTCCCGTCTTTAAATTCCAGCCGGATGCCAGTAACTTCCCTCCCTTTTTCAATGGCCGGGTAGGTGTATTCCACCCAACCGTTGGCGGAATCTTCTACAGGCCCGGTAAAGACCTCACCACTGGGCATGTTATTGGTTCCATCAGAATTAATGAATGTTCGGCCTTCTACTGATAAAGTGAGATCAACATTTGGGCTTTTCAGAGTTACTTCTTTTTTCCCTTTCAGCCAATCAACTACTTTTTGCTGCTCATCATGGATTCTTTTCCATTCTTTAACCGGATCATCCTGATCGGTATAAGTTGCGGAGTACACAAAATCCTGGTATTCACTCAGGCTCATATCGGCATCCTGGGCATAGGCAGGGCAGGGGTAATTTGTTAAGGTCCATTTTAGATCACCTGATGCTGCTCTCTCCAAGTAAATCTGCAATAGCTCTCGCCGGGCTTGAGCCTGGATTTGTTGTTTTTTTGGATCGATATTAGCCAGATACCTGGTATTCTCAAAAGCTCTTAAAGCAATTAAAACATCTGCTTTTTTATAGAGCATTTTGGTAGTCGGCGATATCCAGGTGAGCTGCTCTTGATTGGAATATTTAAGACTAGTTTCTGATATATCGTCGGAAGTCATAATTACTTGTGGTAATCCACCCGCTTCCAAAACAGCACGCAATACTTCATTGGCTAATGGTTCGGCGATGATGTGACTGTTGATAAACACCCACTCCCCAGGTTGGACTTTAGCAGAATAATTAACGAGTAACTCGGCAAGTTTTTTAATGCGGGGGTCAGACATAAATCTATCCTTATCTAATAAGTATTCTGATTATTATGTTTAAATCTTTTTTATCTTATCATACTGGTTGGTAAGTTCAAGCCATTCAGGAAGGCTCAGGGTTTGGGCCCGTCTTTGCGGATCAACCTTTGCTGCAGATAATAAAGTTTCTGTTTTTGCAGGGGGCCACTTTAACCCGGTAGAGAGTGAGTTCCGAAGAGTTTTTCGTTTATGAAGGAATCCCGCTTTCACCAATTTGAAATAGGTTTCTCTATGTTCTTGAGGGAGGATGGGTTCTGGATAGAGGTCAATCCGGAGAACAGCGGAATCCACCTTGGGGGAGGGATAAAATGCGTCTGCAGGTATTCGGTTCATCAGAACCGGTTCCCCGTACATTAAAACGCTCAATGCCAGGACACTCATTTGACCTGAGATGGCGGTTATTCGTTGAGCAACTTCGTATTGGATGGTAAGTATGATCCGTTTCGGTTTTACTCCTGATTCCAGCAAAATCCTGATGATAGAGGATGTGATATAGTAGGGAATGTTGGCGACTACAAGATAATTATCCTCAGATACCAGGCTACTGGGATTGAGTTTGAGGATATCTCCCTGGACAATCCTGATATTGCTGAAGGGTTTCAAATTATCTTCGAGAGCAGAGATCAATCGTTTATCCAGTTCAACTGCGACAACCTGCCTGGCAGATAAAGCCAGGCGACTGGTAAGATGTCCCAGACCGGCGCCGATCTCAAGAACTGTATCCTGACTATTAACCTCGGCAGCCTTTACAATTTGGTCGAGGATGCCGGGATCAGTTAAAAAGTTTTGACCGAGATTTTTATCTGGACGCAGGTTATATTTTTTCAGCAAAGCTGAGAGGGTTTGTCGTTCGGGTGAGGTCATAAGTTGTAGGGCATTATAACATTGAGTAAATTAGGTAAATGATTTCCTGCGAGAAAACCGTTTCCAGAGAACAATAAAAATGGTAGAAAAACACCCCCCACCAATCTATGGAACAGAACCCGGTTCCTGGGCCCAATTAACTGTCTCTGGCCGTTATTCGGAAATCGTAAATAGAGTGATTGATGAGAACGATTTTCCTCCAGACATTGTTGAAAAATTAGTTAAGCTAAGGGATGAAATCCCTGAGCAGCCAATTCGCCATCTCCATGACCCGGGAGCTCCGGACATTCAAGATTGGGAAACCTATATCAAACCCATGGAAGGGAAGGATTGGATGGTTGTTCCCTGGTTATTTTCTGAACATTATATGTATCGCCGGATTATGGAAGCAGTGGATTATTTTAACCTTCGCCAGGATCCATTCAGGTACCAGAAACAGCAAGGTTTAACTAAAAACTGGGAAGATATTCAGTCTTTTGCATCCGTTCTCATGAGCTGGAGAAACGACAGGAGTAATGCCCAGCAGCAGATCCGGAAAGCGATCTATTTTTCCCTGTGGGGCAACCAGGCAGATTTAAGTCTTTGGCCGGCAGACAAACCCAAGGGACTAAATCATCTCTCACAACAAAACCGGAAAAAGTATCTCCTGGCAGATGATAGCAACCGGATTGTGAAATTATTGAGTCAGAGTGACCGGAAGATCGGCAGGGTGGACATAATGCTAGATAATGCCGGTTATGAGCTGGTATGTGATCTGGGATTGGTGGATACATTAATTAATCATCAACAGGCTGTTGAAGTCCTTTTGCATACTAAGGCACACCCGACTTATGTTTCTGATGTAATTGATACTGATATTGATCAGACCATTAGTTTTTTAAAGAATACCGAAGAGGATGAAACCTGTCAGCTGGGGAAACGTCTGGAAGAATATATTCAAGAAAAAAAGCTCAAGGTTAAATCTCACTTCTTCTGGAATTCTCCTCTTCCGATGCGGAATCTTCCCTCTGATCTCCGGGAGCAGTTATCCGGAGCAGATCTTCTAATCAGTAAGGGGGACGCAAATTACCGCAGATTACTTGGTGACCTGCAGTGGGATTTTACAATTCCTTTTCATCAGGTCGTGGATTATCTGCCGGTGCCTTTGGCAGCTTTACGAACTTTAAAAGCAGAGCTGGCAGTGGGTTTGGATATGGATCAAATCAGGGAAGTCTATAATCAGGATCCGGATTGGATGACAGATGGAAAATGGGGCGTGGTGCATTTTGCACCGGGTTTAAAAAGCCAGGATTAGTACAGAACGTACATGATATTCTCAGGAGGGGGAGCTGGGGCGAGAAAATATACAGTCACATTTTGGCTCCAGGGGACATAATTGTTTACTTTATACCCCAGGTCAACCCAATTTGTGCTCCAGGGTACACCGCCGCCGACATCTTCGATTGTTCCAAAACCATATCCCGGAATATAAACCAGTGCCCCCTTCATATACCGGTACCAGTCAAGTGTTACAGCGATGATTCCTTTTTTCAGCACCGCACCGCTGGATGTGATTGAGTCACACCCGGGACAGGAGGCATTGTACGATGTTGCCCAGGCTGTTATTTTCCGCCAGTACCTGATTTGCCCATCCGGAGTATCTTCGGTCTGGATGTTAATATTAGTTCCGTAACCGAGTACCCTGGGTTGGGGTTCCTTGATGGTCCATTCTTTTTCAATTTCCCGGGATACTTCGATCCCATTTTCGTAAACGATCCTCAGCCGTTGGGCATCGATTCCAAATTCTCCTCCTGACACAATTTGGAGCTGGTCCAGATCCAAGTCGTTGACGGGTTGATATTCCGATGAAAACTGGACTTGTTCCTGGTTCAGAAGTATCTCTTCTTTGACACGAGTGATTTGTATCTGACCATTCTCCGGGAGGGGTTCACCCTCGGGGGGATTACTATAATCCAGACCCTGTAAAGAGTGTCCAGATTGTGCCAGAGCAGCCCCCACTGTGGTCGCTGTGGTCCGGATAGTTATGGAATCTTCCGGCAATAGAACCATTAGCGGTTTAGACCGGATTAATTCAACAGAAAGGGGGGTTCCATCGAGTTTTGTGTTGAGTGGAATTGAGAGCTGATCGGCTTCAAAGAGTTCAATATTTTCTTTCCAGAGGGCCTCTGCGAGAATATCTGCATCGGTTATGAAATGGAATACTCCCTCATCGCTAATGAGTTCAATAGATGTACTACGCAGGATCTGGATCAAGTGAGATGTTTTTCCTGGCAATGAGGAATTTTCCTGGACGAGGATGCCGTCCACGAGCAGTCTGTCTTTGGGAAAAAGCAGCAGGCCGGCTTCCAGGACAATATTTTCCGGCAAACGCTCTGCTGTTTTGAGGGTAATTGTTTGATCATCCGCGGAGATTTTTACCTGCTTTGATATTGATAATAATACTGTTTCTCCACCCCAGAGGATAGTTTTTGAGGAGGGGCTGACACGATCAGAATCCTTAAGAGTGATTCCCTGATCCTCCAGAAAACCATTAACGGTGAAGGCGAAGGTTGTGTGCTCCTGTAATTCTCCATTAATAACCAGAGAGATGGATTTATTAGCTGAAATAACAAGCAGCACGATCCCGATTATAAGGATAATGGCAGCGGATATTCTTTGCAGAAGGGGGTTTTTTACCAATTCACGGATATTCATCTATTGTTGACAGAATCTCGGTAATTTATGGTTTGAAGAGAGAAAAGCTTCGGATAGGCAAACCGGCGGCACCCAGAGGATCCTCCTTAGTGCTGCTTCCTTTCGGATCTGGCACGGTTTAAAGGGCTCTGCCGCGCCGGACCCACCCGAAGCTCGTGGGCATGATACCGCAGGGGAGAAATGGTGTCAATAAATCCATTTTAGCGCCAGTTTCGAGGATTGGGTTACTCCAATTTCTTTTTCTGGGCTGTATGAATGATAATGGCTCAGGATTATTTTGGGGAACCGGGTTTATTTACTACCATTTGAATAAAAACCCCGCCTAGAATAATTATGAAAATTATAATCGCACCGTATATTAAACCGATAGTGTCTCCTGACACAGGCTCCAGAGCGGCTTTTTCAGCCTTGGGAGTTGCTGTTGGTGTAAAGTCAGGGTTTGATTGAATAAATATATTATTCGTGGGAAAACTAAGGCTGGCGAGCAGCACAAAACTTATCAAAATCAGGGATAATACAATCCGGTAGGTTTTCATGGATAAGGATTTCATTCAGAGTTAGGGTGCTTAATAACAGGGGTATTATACCCCAAACTTATCATAGAATTTGATAACAAGGAAGGGCTGAGCGGTTCCGTACTTGAAAAGAAAACAATCATAAGGAATTATTGTTGATCGGGTTTTGGATTTTTGTTATTCTGAAACGATAAATCGCTCAGTATTTACTGAGCGATAGTTTTATGGCGGAGGGGGTGGGATTCGAACCCACGATCCCGTAAGGAATACGCGCTCTCCAAGCGCGCGCACTAGGCCAGACTATGCGACCCCTCCAATATTAATTTAGCGGAGGAAATTATACCAAACCGGGGGTTAACTGACAACCGGAAGCATGGGTAGATTCCTGCAGGGATAATGGAAGCCGGTTGCTGGGGTAGGTGTGTTATCCTTAAACAGACAGGAAATAATTGAAGGACTTGCAGTTATGAAATCAGATCAAACTGAGATTATTTTTTTAGGATTGGGATCGAACCTGGGGGATCGGGAAGCCAACCTGGCGACAGTCTTTCAGGAACTTCCACCGGAAGTTGAAATTACTACCTTTTCATCACTTTATGAAACTGAACCCTGGGGGTTCCGGGATCAACCGGATTTTCTAAATCAAGTTGTGCAGGCTAAAACAGAGCTATCTCCCCGGGAGTTGCTGATATATCTTAAAAAGATTGAAAGGAAGATCGGCCGAAAACCAAGTTTTATCTATGGTCCCCGATTGGTGGATATTGATATCCTCTTGTATGGAAATATGATTATTAATGAGATAAACCTGGTAATCCCGCATAATAAGATTGCTGAAAGGGCTTTTGTCCTTGTACCTCTTGCGGAAATTGCACCGGATTTATCACTCCCTGACTCTAACATAACGATCAATGAATTATTAGAGTCAATTGATTCTTCAGACGTTTCCCTTTACGAAGGTCCCCAGGAATAAAATCTTGGCCAGTATTCCTTTCCTCTCCGCCGGTTTGTTCTTTCTTAACCCAATCTTGCTCTTGGTATTCCAGCTGCGGAAGATAAATCTTAATAAACTGCGGTTCTGGTTTATGGTGACATCTGGAGCAGCCTGGCTGTTGTCCCTGGGGTTCAGTATTACAAATCCCGAGACCAGGTTAAATCTAGATTGGAACACCGGAGCTATTCTCCTTTCCAAGCCGGCTTTGATTTTTGATGGAATATCGATTCCGCTGGCATTGTCTCTAGCGGGAATAATCCTCTATACAACTCTGAGCCAACGATTTTCACCACCTCAAATTGCCTGGACTTCCACATTGGGAGGTATTTGTTATTTGACGGTTCTTTCGGATAACGTATACACATTTTTATTATTCTGGACGCTTATTGAGATCTTTTGGATCACCTATTCGGTATTAAATCAAGCGGTATCTGAAAAAGATATCCAAGTAATCCTTCCCATCGTTGTGCGATTAGGAAGCCCACTTTTATTAATATATGCTGCCTTGATCAGTATGGAAGAAGGAATTAATGCACATTTTTCCGGGTTTAATTCCGCAGCGGGACAGGTATTATTACTTGCTGGTGTATTTGGTTTGATCGTTTTGTTCCTTAGCGCGGAAACAACAACTATAAAAGGGGAGAGGGTAGACCTAGAACGAATTCTCCGGCTTTTACCTGCTACTATCAGTATTATGCTGATCACCCGGGGCGCGGAAATAATTGATCCGATCTTGATTCAACCCGGATGGAAAATCATTATTGCTATTCTCTCAATGCTATTAGGATTTTTATCAATCATTTCAACAAGCCGCGAGCTAACCATTAAGATTTGGAGATATGGCGTTATTGGCTTGATTGCAGCAAGCGCCCTGTATTTTTCATCATCCTCAAGCCTTTCCTGGGGAATGGTTTTATTACTGCCCGGAGTATTAATATACCAATCTTATAAGAGTAAATCGCAATTATTAGTTCCCCTGGTTATTGCTTCACTCGGAACAATACCACTTCCGTTCTTGCCAGCCTGGAATGGATCAGAATTGTTTTCTCACGGTGCGTCCGGAGTCATGTTTGCCATCGCTGCTGGTACTTTGTTCGGCGGAATCTTTTCTAAGAACATATCCCTGGTAAATGAAGATGAAATTCCATCAGATCCAGTTCCATTGCTGTATATTTTAAGTCCGATAATTCTACTAATAACCCAGCTTGTGATTGCCTTTGAATATAACCTGCTGGATTCCAGTAAGAAATTTTTATCATTTCCCATCATAGTCTGGATTCCTGTTTTGTTGATTGTTTTGATTTATATTTTTGGCGAAAGGATTCCCGTCGTAAAATCGTTTAGGATCCAGGAGAATATCCAAAGTACCAGGAGATTAATCTCTTTGTTCGGATCCGGAACGGCCAGGATTGTAAATCAGGCAGTAGTTATTATAACCAATCTATTCGAGGGAGAAGGTGGATTGATCTGGGCTTTATTAATTGGTTTTCTGTTGTTAACATTGATCACATTAAGTGGAGGATTGTAACTCGTGTCGGGCTTATTTCAATCTCTTTCGGTTGCTGTGCTTTTTTTATGTGCTGCTGGGATCCTGCTGGTCAATAATTGGCGATGGATGACAGGAATCCTGGCCCTTCAGTATGTCGGCGTCTTGGGTCTGGTTAGCATAAGTTGGCCAGTGGAAATTGCTGTAGTAAAGCTTGTGGCAGGCTGGATGGCATCTGCTGTTTTGTTCCTGACTTATGTGAATGTCCCCGCATCAGCTGATGACACACCCTACGAATTGAGTCTGCCTGTGATATATTTCAGAGGATTTGCTGCGGTATTAATTGGGCTATCTGTATATTCCCTGGTACCGGCTGCTCTTCGCTGGTTCTTGGGAGCCACCAGTCAACAAACATTGGGAGGATTATTACTGCTAGGACTTGGTTTGCTCCAGATAGGATTATCGAGGCAGGGAATCCGGATCGTGATTGGATTATTAACTTTTATATCGGGTTTTGAAATATTATATGCAACTTTGGAGGCATCTGTATTAATGACCGGGTTGCTGGCAATACTAAACATTGGTATTGCTTTCATCGGTGCTTATCTCCTATTAGCAAGTCACCTGGAGGAACAGAGTTGAACACACCTCAGCTGTGGATCCTGTTTCCCCTTCTGGTCTCAGGTGCCTTCCTGTTCATTATGAACCGGAAGCGGGTTCTTAAATGGGCTGGAACAATAACCAGCTTTTGTCTGGCTGTGCTAGCGCTGAGGATGCCCATTAACCAGGTATTCAATTTTCTTTTTTGGGAATTACGGATTTCAGATGAAATGCTGATTTTTGGAAGGCGTTTTATTTTATCAGATGCCGATCGACCAATTGTGGTTTTGTTTTTCCTGTTATGCACTTTCTGGTTTTTTATTCTCGATCCAAAAACAGTTCCCATCCAGATTGTTCCCCTCGGTTTAGCCGGTACCGTCCTTATTTTAACTGCATATGCCGTTGAACCCATCTTTTACGGAGCTTTGTTTTTTGCTTTTTTAGCATTGATTTATGTTGTTTTATTATCCCCTCCTGGACAAGAACCTACTCCAGGAGTGCTGCGTTTCCTGATATTTCAGATCCTGGGCATGCTTTTTATCCTTTTTGCTGCCTGGTTAGCGAGTTGGATAGATCTCAATACCGGTGATCAGCTGTTATTAGTGAGATCGTTAGTTATCCTGGCCCTGGGTTTTGCTTTCTTGCTCGCTATTTTCCCATTTATCAGTTGGATTCCAATGATTGCTGAAAAGAATCATCCCTTCCTGACAGGATTTGTGCTCAACACCTATTTACTGGGAGTATTTTTATTTGGTTTGCGTTTTATCTCTGATCCGGGTTGGTTTGGTCAAAACATCAACATCCAACAGCCATTACAATATGCTGGGATTATTATGCTTGGTTTTGGCGGAGCTGTAGCCCTGATTTCAAAACATCTGGGGCGGATGATGGCGGCGGTAGTAATTTCGGAAATCGGCAGATCACTCCTGGCTGTAAGTTTGTTCCTGTCGGGCTTTCCCCTCTTTTTTGCCCTGGTTATTGTTCAAAGTTTGGCATTAGGTGTTTGGTCTGTATCTTTATCCCATCTTCGGCAGGTTATGAAAAATTTTGATTTTGATTCTGCTGCTGGAGCAGCCCGTCAATGGCCAATCACTTCTTCTGGTTTATTAGTGGGTTACTTTACTCTGGCGGGATTACCTTTATTTGCCGGATTTCCAATTTACTGGGCACTGGGGACTGATCTCAATCCTTATCCTTTCTGGGTAAATTCCTGGTATATATTTGGGACAATTGGATTATTAATTGGGGGAGTACGCACTTTGGCAGCATTAACCAGAAATTCAGGTGAGGAGAATGTCCTGATCGTAAGTAGTTCATTTTACCGATCATTAATATTAGCCATTAATTTTATTTTAATTCTACTGGGTTTATTTCCACAGATACTGACAGGGATAGCACAAAATATTTCTAATTTAATGATGGGATCATGAAAAAAACACCTTTTCTCATAGCAAGTGATTTACTGATAGGCTTTCAGAATTGGTCATGCTATAATCTCAATGCTTGGAGAAATCCGAAGATAGGAGAATGATTAATGGAAAATGAACAATTAGAAAAGCGCATTAAGTGGCTGGATGATGAAAGAAGAAAGGATAAAGCCATCATCTCAGAGTTAGGGGATCGCCTAGAGGAACTTGAAGGGAAGCTCGACGCCGCAAGTAAAAAGCAGATAGAATTTGACAGTGATATTACCCGGTTAAGGACGTCAATAACCCGGGTTGATGATTTTGATAACGGGTTGGCAGATTTCAGGTTGGAGCGAAAAAAAGAGCTGAAGGATTTTGGAAAATTAACCAAATCCTGGATAAACGATGCTAAAAAGAATCTCCGAGCACAAATTCAAGGGGTAGAGGCGGGGCAAAAATCCCTGTTGGAAGATTATAAACAGGTCAAGGATTTGGATAAGAAAATGACCACGCGGATCGAGGAAGAATCCCGGTTTAATGCTACTTTGCGGGAAATGGAAAAGAATGTCAGTGAAATTGATCAACAATATAAAGAGTACATCCGCTATTCTCGGTCAGCTAAAGAAGAACGGCAAAAAGAAGTTAAACGGATCACGGATTTACAGGGGGAGCAAACAGCCCTACGCAAGAGAGTAGATGAAATGCGCGGGTTAATGGATCTGGTCAACAGCGATAATCAGAAAATAAAGAACCGCATTCAGGAATTAGAATCTATTCGAAGAGATCTCAAAAAAGAACAGGATAGTTTCCTTGAGAGTGCTGTTCTGCAAAATACTGAACGTGAATCTACCTGGAAGAATTGGATGACTCGTTTTGACAGCATTGAAAAACAAGCCTTGGATCTGGATGAACAGATGACCAAGCTGGATTCCACACACCGGGGTGTTAAACGAATGCAGGATGAACTCAAAGATCTATCAACGCTGCTGGATAGACGAGTTAATGAAATCACCGAAATGCAGCGCCTGGCAGATGAACGCTTCCGCCAGGAATGGGGAACTTTCACCGCAGATGATCAAAAACGCTGGACCAATTACACCCTCTCTCAAAAGGAACAATCCAAGATCCTTGAACGTCAATATAAGGAAGGGGAAGAGAGGATTTCTGTCCTGGAAGATGGTATGCAGGAAATTGAAGATCAACTGGGACAACTCAGCTCTTATTCCGAAGCCCAGCTTCAAGGTTTATTGGGTTTAATTCGGGAATGGGCGGGCGAGTTTGAGCAAATCATGGATGGTTTCCGCTGAGAAGTTGGATCCTGATCCCCTAATCCCATCAAACCTGGAATTTCAGTAAAGTTACCCTAATCTAACCATGTATATTATTGGCACAGCGGGTCATGTTGACCACGGAAAATCAACTCTGATAGAAGCGATCACTGGAACTCACCCGGACCGGCTGCGGGAAGAACGCGAACGGGAGATGAGTATTGTCCTGGGGTTTGATACATTTCAACTACCGGATGGGAAAAGAATTAGTATTATAGATGTTCCCGGACATCGGGATTTTATCGAGAATATGCTCTCAGGAATAGGCAGTATCGATGCCACCCTGTTTGTAATTGCAGCGGATGAGGGAGTGATGCCTCAAACCCGGGAGCATTTGGCTATTCTTGATTTACTAGAAGTTGAAAAGGGAGTAATTGTTTTAACAAAGGTAGATCTGGTTGATGATCCTGAGTGGCTGGACCTTGTAGAAGTTGAAATTCAGGATTTGGTATCATCCACAGCTTTAAAGAACGCGCCGGTGGTTAGAGTTTCCGCTAAAGAAAAAACCGGACTGGATCAGCTGTTAACAGCTCTAAGTGATGTTCTGGCTGACCAATCTCCTCGAATTGACCTTGGCCGTCCCCGTCTCTCTGTTGACAGAATTTTCTTGATGTCCGGATTCGGCTCTATTGTTACCGGAACCCTATTGGATGGAACATTTAAAGTTGGGGATGAAATTTCCCTGCTGCCATCAAATAAATCAGGAAGAATTCGGGGATTACAGACCCATAATCAAGAGGCGAATGAAGTTGGCCCTGGTTATCGGGTTGCTATCAATATATCGGGCATCGAGAATGTGGATATTAACCGGGGCGATGTTGTTACCCACCCAGGTGATTACTCTTCAACTCGACGATTGGATGTGCAGTTCCGCTATCTGGCGGATATTGATAAACCACTTACTCACGATCTGGAATGTAAATTCTTTCTTGGCGCGGGTGAAACCATTGCCAGGGTACGATTGCTGGGATCAGAAAGCCTAAAACCGGGAGAGACGGCCTGGCTGCAGTTGGAAGTTGAGGATCCTGTGATCGCCATGCGCGGGGACCGTTTTATTTTACGAAGACCTTCTCCCTCCGAGACCCTTGGAGGAGGAATTATACTTGACCCCAATCCGCCTTATCGGCATAAACGTTTTGATCAGGAAATCCTGAATCATTTAGAAACCCTCTCTGCTGGAGATCCGGTAGACGTGCTCCGGCAAACGATTTCAAGAGGGTTTGTCTTGCTGTGGATGGAAGCCCTGGATCAGTCTGGACTGGACAAGGAAATTGGGGAGGAGAGCTTAAAGCAACTTCTTGAAGACGGACTTGTACAGTTGATAGGGGATGGATCCACAGCCAACAAATATGTGTCTATGCGTTCAACCTGGGATGAAATTAATACAAATATTGTGGATATGATCGAGAAATATCATCAAGAATATCCGCTTCGTTCTGGCATGTCCCGGGAAGAATTAAAAAACCAGTCAGGATTACCTGGACTGGTATATAATCTGGTGATTGAGGCGTTGATAAAGGATGAAAAAATCTCTCAGCTTGGCCCGGAGGTTTTGGTGGAGGGATATCAAATTAGTTTTTCTCCTGAGCAGACAAAATCAATCAACAACCTGATGGAAAGATTTAAACAGAATCCATTCCTGCCACCTTCTGTGAAAGAATGCCGGAAGGATGTAGGAGAAGAGCTTTATAATGCGCTGTTGTCTTTAAAAAGCCTTCAGCAAATTTCTCCAGAAGTTGTCTTCACACCTGAAACTTATCAGAAAATGGTTTCAGAGCTGAAGAAAATCCTTAAAAAAGACCAAACAATTACAGTCGCCCGAGCCCGGGATCATTTTGGCAGCAGCCGGAAATATATGCTGGCTTTTCTAGAGAAGCTTGACTCTGAGGGAATTACTGTCAGGGAAGAGGATGTGCGCCGTCTGAAAGAATGACGTGATACCAGTAATCTATACGCTCATTTGTATTATTCTGAAATCCGGGATAACCCCGGTTCTATCCAGAGAGGATCGGCGGTATAAAATATCCCGTGTTACTTCCTGGTATTCAGTACTATTTTGTGGAATGAAGAAACCTCTTCCAATTTATCAAACAATGATTGACAGCTGGATCCAAGTTTATCGGTTTTCTCATAGATAGATAAGAAATTGCCTGACAGATTCAAGGTTGGGTCGTTATCTCTCCAATTACCGCAAATCGCCAGCAAGACAGTTCATTTCTGGGTCATTATCCTGGTTTGACCCTCCCTAAGATGCTTTGTCTTCTGTGTGAAAATCAGAGTCATATTGGACATAATACTCCGGGTCAGAATCTTTGCGGAAATAATTGCTATCCGTAACAACCCTATCTCAATTTCCCCCATAGCTCAGACAATCAATCTAGGCCCCGATGTTGCTGCAAGCAAGAGTTAAAAGTACCAGCACTATCTGGATCGTTGAATATTTTGTTCTCCGGGTCGGTTCGGGATCATTTTTCCCTCTCCTCTTTTTCTCGACGATGTTCTCTGATTAACTTTCTTTTGATTCCGGATCCACATATATCATAAAAAAACCGTCATGCCCTTTTGAACTGAGAGTTTGTACTACTGTTGCATTCAACCGGGAGTCTCCTGCTACCGCTAAGTTGAATTTCCTGATCCCCTGGACATTTACATCTGCACTATTCTGGTCAATGATTTTTCCCCGGCGGACAACGTTGTCAGCGATGATCATTGTTCCCTTCCGGGAAAGTTTGATTGCCCACTCTAGATACACACTGTATTGGGTTTTCTCGGCGTCAATGAAAATCAGGTCAAACGGACCCTCCCCGGTCTCATAAAGAACCTTCATTGTTTCCAGAGCATCACCAACCCGAATATCAATCATGCTGGAAAACTCAAATTGAGACACGTTTTGTCTTGCTAGAGATGCCCGATCCGGATCAATTTCCAGGGATATAACTTTTCCTCCGGGAGGAAGTCCCCGGGCGAGCCAGGCGGTGCTGTATCCACCCAGTGTTCCGATTTCTAAAACCCACTGCGCTTTTTGAAACCTGACGCATAGCTCCAGAAATTTCCCAAGATTGGAAGATACGCTGATTGGTGGAAAACCTGCTTCACGAGAAGCCTCGACGATTTTGTTATATTCCGGACCTGGTTTAACGATCAGATCTTCATAATATCTATCAACATTTTGCCATACTTCCTCTTTCATTGATTTACCTCTGGATTGTTGCCAATTAACTTGTTTTGGTATTAGTTCTCTATCGAAGATAGGTTATTAAGTCAGGCATTAATATTGTTTATTGTGAGTTTTTTCGAAATAGCTATTCCATTTTATACTTCGATGGAAAATATGACAATAGAGAATCCGGCTGGCAAACCGGAAGAGCAGCTTATTCCTGGTTATTCATATTTTCTGAACCTTACAGTATAGGTCCATAGATTGCCAAATACACCTTCAACATCAAATCCGGCTTTTTCACCCTTTATTGATGTTGTTGAGCTTAAGGGGTAATCCGGATCAGGGAAGAACTCCGTCACAGCCAGGATCCCATTAACCTTTAATACCCGACGCACCTCTGCTAGTATTTTGCCTTGATCAGGAATTTCCGGCAGAACTGTGATCATATAGACCAGGTCAATAGATCCTTCTTCAAATGGCAGCTGATAGGCACTGGATTCATGCAATCGTATATTTTTGATATCGCTGTTCTCTGGTTTACTTAATTTCTTTTCCAGTTGGGCCAGCATCGCCGGTTGGATATCCAGAGCTTCCACAATGCCATCTTCTCCAACTTCGCGGGCTACAAAAGTTGTATAAGCTCCACTGCCGCAGCCGATTTCGAGGACCCTGTCACCTTTTTTGATGCCGCTTCTTTCGATTATCTGGGTGGGGGGTTGGATTCTTCTCCGATAATTACTGTCCAGAAAAAACCCGATAAATGCCGGTGCAGGAAATTTGAAAATCCTCCTGGCTATCCTGGTTAAGATCAACCAACCGATGATAATTCCAATGATGATTAATATTATTTGAAGGATATTTTGGATTAACTGGACCATTTGTTCTTTTCTCCTGGGATCTCCGGTTGTCTTGAGTTTATTGAAGGCTATAGGTTGAAGTGAACCTTATCAAAGTTCACTTACAAATCCTCAGCTATGAGATGGAAATGCAGATGGTCAACTTCTTGAGTTTTACCTCCATTAACAATCAATCGATATCCTTTCGAGTGGAGGTCGAAAGTTTGCACCAGGTCATCAACCACACGAAATAACTCAACTTCAAAAAGCTGATCCTTTGTGGGAAGATCAGCTAAAGATCTGAGTTTAGATTTTGGAATAATCAAGATATGCAGGGGATAGGAGGGGGAGGGATGATGAAATGCCAGTAATGAATTTGTCTCAACCAGGCGTTCTCCTGGAATCACAAAACTAAAATACGAAAAAACCCAGTTAAGGGTCAAACCTCCTATCCAGGTTTTAGTAAATGAGTAAAGTAAATGATTCATTGAATATTTTATTTGTTTACCTTGAACTAACTCCGGGACACTCAAGAAAGAGCTCTTGGGGATTTGTTTTGAATCGATCCCAGAACGGAAAAGTTCTACATTGTCCGGGCCTGCTTTGATAGATTGTACACTGAGATTCTATTGAGTCAAAAAAACAGCAGATATGCTCACCATTGATAATCCGCTCTTGCAGTGAAAGCCTACCGTTAACCCGCCGAAGATACTGCCTGGAAAACAAAACCAGATCCATTTCCATTGTGCTTGCCATTTTCTCCAACTCTTCCATTTTGATCCAAACATAACCGGAAAAACCCCGACA
>Ga0255364_10105_pt1 | contig 20870 bp, 17 predicted proteins | sample ANMaggSSYBR01G12_FD_182087 | JGI IMG/M metagenome (GOLD analysis project Ga0255364, IMG submission 182087) | Sediment cell enrichment communities from methane seep in Santa Monica Basin, California, United Staets - ANME aggregate JGI... | ecosystem: Environmental > Aquatic > Marine > Cold seeps >...
AGATCCATATCCAAGGCGGACAAAACGGACCCACACAATTCAGGAAGCGACTGAGGCTTTCCTGGCGATTGAGAAAGTTCAGGATCATGAACCAGTCCAGGCAACACTGACTGGCAGGATCCGGTCTGTGCGCCCGATGGGTAAGGTCACTTTTGCCCACATCGAGGATGGCAGCGGAAGAATTCAGCTCTTTTTTAGAGCCAATGATATCGGTGAAGACCAGGTAACTTTCTTTAAGGATCATTTTGATTTGGGGGATTTTATCCAGGCCGCTGGAAAAGTCTTCCGTACCCGGACGGGGGAAGTATCACTCTGGATTTCAGAATATGCCATGCTGGCAAAAGCAATCACGCCGCTTCCTGCAGCTAAAGACCAGGTTGTGGAAGGCGAGGTTGTCCAGCATGCGACCCTGACAGATCCCGAAACCCGCTTCCGGCAGCGCTATGCAGATCTGGCTGTGAACCGGGACGTGAGAGAAGTGTTCCGTACCCGGACAAAAACCATCCGGGCTATTCAGCATTTTATGGATTCAAAGGGATTCCTAGAGGTGGAAACTCCGATTCTTCAGCCCATTTATGGTGGAGCAGCCGCGCAACCGTTCATCACCCATCACAACCAGCTTAAACAAGACCTTTACCTGAGAATTTCCTTTGAGCTGTACTTAAAACGATTATTGGTAGGCGGATTTGAGAAGGTGTATGAAATTGGACGGGATTTTCGGAATGAAGGCGTTTCTTTTAAACACAATCCTGAGTTTACCCAGATGGAATTTTACTGGGCTTATGCTGATTATCAGGACGTGATGTCGCTTACTGAAGAGATGTTTTCCTTTGTGGTTGAAGAGGTTTTGGGAACGAAATCTTTTACTTATAGAGGTCAGGAAATCCGGCTGGACCAGCCATGGCGGCGTGTAGACCTTAGAGAAGGTATTATTGAACAGACCGGGATTGATTTTCATCAACATGAGACTGCTGCAGATCTTGCCAAAGCAATGAAATCCCTGGATATGGAGTTTAATCCTAAAGCTCCCCGCGGCAAACTTATCGATGATCTTCTGGGTCATTTCCTGGAACCTACTTTTATCCAACCCACCTTTGTATATGATTATCCGAGAGAAATTTCCCCGCTGGCAAAGACTAAAGAAGAAGACCAGGGGACTGTAGAGCGGTTTGAAGGATTTATAGGTGGACTCGAACTCTGCAACGCGTTTACAGAAATCAACGATCCTCTGGATCAGGAAGAGCGCTTCCTGGAAATGGGCCGTTCCTATTCAGAAGCTGATGATGAACACCATCCGCTTGATGAAGATTATCTGCGGGCAATGCGCTACGGAATGCCTCCCAGTGGAGGTTTCGGCATGGGAGTGGATCGGTTGGTAATGCTGCTTACAGATCAACAAACGATCAGGGAAGTATTGTTATTTCCTCATTTGAGGGAGATCGATAAGTAAGAAAATAGACCGATAACGGATCGAGTCCCCCAGAGGGACTCGATCCGTTTATGATTAACTCAACGGCCACAGCAGGGGGAGCAGCAGGATTGTGATTACCATTGAGATCAAAATTAGCGGGACCCCGACTCTTAAGTAATCCCGGAAGCGGTAATTGCCAGATCCCATTACCAGTGTGTTGACGGGGGATGCAACTGGCGAGGCATAAGCAGTGGATGCCGCAATGGCAACCAGCATCAGGAATGCCTGGGGTTGATATCCCAAACGGAGAGCCAGAGAGAATGCAATGGGGGCGATTAGCACAGTTGTGGCTGTGTTGGATATCACCTGGGTAAACAGCGCAGTTATCAAGAACAAGGTTGCCAGGGTAGGCAAATTACCTAATCCTCCCAGTGTGGTTGCCATCCAATCTGTGCCAACCTGAACCAGCCCAACTTTTTGCAAGGCAGTAGTCATCGGCAGCATGCCGGCGATTAGGATAATGCTTTTCCAATCTACGCTGTTATAAGCATCTTTAATGTCCAGGCAGCCAGTGACAATCATTAAGAATGCGGCAATTAACGCTGTAGTAGAAAGTGGAAGCCAACTTGTAACTAAAAAGATTAACATCCCGACCAAAATCAAGGATGATAGGATCATTTTTGAGCGTGGTGGGGTACCTTTTAACGCATCTGGTTGACCCACAACCACAAAGTCACGGCGCTGATCAGTAAGCGCGCGGATATTTTTCCAGGGCCCCTGAACAAACAAAGTATCACCAAATTGGAGTTTCGTTTCTTTGAGAGATAAACTGATATCAGCTCCGGGGCGGTTGATCCCTAATACCGACAATTGGTATAAGCTGCCGAATCGGGCTGATACGAGCGTTTTTCCTATCAAGCGGGAACGGGGCGGCAGTAGAATTTCAGCTACGCCTACTTCATTATTGACCAAAGCTTTCTGATCTTCTGCTTCCGCAGGCTGCACACCGAGCTGGAGGGTTGCGGCAGCGTGGGTGATATCATTGACTTTTCCCTGGCAGATTAAGATATCGTTTGGATAAACAATTGTATCGGGAGATATTTTAATACTTATTGAGTCATCCTCAAGCAGGTTTAAACGTTTGTTTCCTGTCCTTGACCCGGATCGCAGGATTTCCAGCACTGTCACTTCAAAGATTTTTCGCAGGTCGCTTTGTAGAAGAGTTTTTCCCACCAGGGGTGATTGGATTCGTACCCGCAGACGGTAAAGGTCTTCCGGAAGCTTATAAACCTGGACCAATTCTTCCGGGGAATCCACTCGCTGCAGTTCCATCCTAGATTTATGGTCTGGTAGAAGCCAGCGGCTGGTGAGTGCCAGGAAAAGGATCCCGGAAATCAATAGTGTCAATCCAATGGGCGTGAAATCAAAAAATTGAAAAGGGGCGTAGCCATTTTCCATTAGGAGATCACTGACAACGATATTGGGAGGTGTTCCAATTAACGTCATTGAGCCGCCAAGCAGTGATCCAATGGAGAGCGGGATTAATAATTTTGAAGGATTTATGCCTTTTTTCCGACTGATGCTGATGATTGCCGGCGCCATTACTGCTACTGTCCCGGTATCACTGATAAAACCGGAGAGTAGAGCAACTGTACCCATGATCAGAACCAGCAGCCGGAATCTGCTCTCTCCGGCAAATTGAACAATCTTTTGGCTGATGGTTTCCGCCAGCCCGGTTTCCATCACAGCACCCCCAACGATGAAGAGGGCGGCTACCGTGATCACGATCGGGCTGGAAAATCCAGCCAGGGCTTCATCGGGGGTGAGGATTTCGGTCAGCATTAAACCTATCACCACTCCCAGGGCAACCAGATCCACTTGCAGCCATTCGGTGATGAATAGCAGGATTGCTCCAGACAATAAACCAATGGTGATCCACATCTCTAAAGTCATAATATTCTCGCAATGGTGGGAACTTGTTTTAGTGTACCAAATCTTATTCAGGAGATAAAGAATGTTCAGGTTTGAATATCTGAATAAATTTGGGGATAAATAAGGAATAGTTGTGGATAACCGCCTTGAATTGGGGATAAACTGGGGATTACTGGAGGATAAATAACATTCTGATGTGGAAAATGATTGCAATGAGCAGGCTTCCTCCCCAGAGAATATATGCCAGCACCCGGTTTTCCTCGTTTCGGAAAAGGAACAAACCTAAAACAAGATTACCTAGATACGCCGTGGTATTGATGATTGGGAACAGAATCAGGCGCACACTTTCCAGAGGTTCATGTGGTATCCCCCCCGGCGTAAACCCGAGTGATACCTTCTCCCTGGAGGGGATGATCAGCAGAGTCCAAATTAAGAGAGTGATGTTTAAAATCGCCCCGGTCAGGAATGTCCAGAGCAGAGGTTTTTTTCCAGAGATTTCAGTCAGGATAAGAGCAGGACGGGATGATTGGGTAGTCAGCAGAGAAATTGATCCAAGTTCGGTGAGGGAATTGTACGAGAGGATAAAGTCTTCTATCTGGAAGGGGGAGATAGCGAAGTACCCTTCCTCGGTGGCGATAATTACCAGCCCCTTTTCCCTCGAAGCCATGAATTCTACTACCGGGCCCCGCAGAAAACGTCTGAATCCGATTACTGAACCAGGCCAACGGATCAGCGGAGGCTGTGGTGGAATCTCCAGATCTTCCGCCTTGTGGACCCATTTCACCTTGTCCATAGGTATTTTTTCCGATCTCCAGCCCCACTGCAGTTGAATGCCCCCTCTCTCCAGGGAGTATTGGGAGCGGTGCAGTGCATATAAACGATAAATCAAAAAGGGAACTGTGATTAGGGAAAGCAGTATCAAGGCCAGGTACGGCAGCAGTTGAGGAGCAACCTGGACATTCGATGCGCCCCAGATGCTCCAAGCTCCTCCACCAGAAAAGAACAAGATCAGCAGGAGGTGGACAATTGTACCAATCCGTTTAGGGGGGTAATATATTCTACTTTCCTCCATGGTTATTAGTTATACCACACCGCTAAATGGAGATTTCTTCTTGATTCTTATGACCTGGATCCATGGTTTTAGGTGTAAATTATCATGAGGTGGGATTGCACATTAATCACTTAGATATATGAGTTGTTTACTTCATCAGGAAATATTTTTGGGAAGGATGCAGGCAGTCCACTGGGGAAAAACACTAGAATGCAATCCTTGCACGAATTAATTTTTAACATATAATTGATTCATTGGGGGAAATTTGTTCTTCTGGTTTCTAATTGATAATCAAATAAAGGAGGTTTTATCAGCCAAGATTCTATCTGATCTTTTGTTATTTCTAAAGCCAAAGGAGATAAACATGTATCGAAAGTATTTTCCAGTCCTTGCTATTTTCATAGTTTTAGCGCTTGTTCTTACCGCTTGCGGAAGTACTGCCGCTGATGAACCAGCAGAAGTTGTAGCAGTAGAAGAAGATATTCTCAACCGGGTCCTGGACCGCGGCAAAGTTGTCTGTGGAGGCCGCACAGATTTAGCAGGGTTTGGTATGTTAGACGCAGACGGTAGGAATGAGGGATTTGATATTGATTTCTGCCGGGCCGTTGCCGCCGCAGTTTTGGGTGATCCCGAAGCTGTTGAGGTAGTTCCTCTCACAGCATCAGACCGAGGACCAGTCCTGCAGACCGCTGAAGTCGACATTTTATCCCGCAATGTTACCTGGACCTCAAGCCGTGATGCTCAGTGGGGTAATTTCACTAATGTTATGTTCTATGACGGCCAGGGCTTTATGATTCGGAAGGATAGCGGCATTGGGTCCACAGACGAATTTGACGGTGCCACAGTTTGTGTGACCAGCGGAACCACGACAGAGCAGAACTTGTCAGACTTCTTCCGCCAGAACGGTATGGAATATGAAGCCGTAATCTTTGAGGAAACAGCGGCAGTCTATAGCGCGTATGAAGAGGGACGCTGTGATATCACCACGAGTGATAAATCCCAATTGGCTTCAGTACGAAGTGGCTTCGCGAACCCGGATGACCACATCATACTTGATATCACAATTTCCAAAGAGCCGCTCACTCCTGCTGTCCCACACGGAGATGACACCTGGTTTGATATCGTTAAAATTGTCTCCTTTGCTTTGATTAATGCAGAAGAACTTGGGGTTACCCAGGCAAATGTTGAGGAGATGAAGAGCAGTGATAACATCAATGTTCTGCGTCTCTTAGGAGAAGAGGGTGACTGGGGTTATACTGACCTGGGTCTTGCTCCTGATGCATTGGCAAAAGCTATCAGTGCTGTTGGAAACTATGGAGAGATTTACGATCGCTATATGGGGCCAAATGGAATATCCTTCACTTTGCCCCGTGGACCAAATTTGAATTGGTATGATGGTGGTTTGATTTACGCCCCGCCAATTAAATAATGTTTTAGCTACAAACATATAATAGAAAGGATGCGGCTCCAGCCGCATCCTTTTTATAAATGGAAGCAGGTGATGACTAACAATCAACCATTAATTTCTGATAAAGCAAATATCCCTTTTTATCGGGATGAACGTATCATCAAGATTTTTGCTCAAGTCCTTTCTGCTGTGATAATCGTAGGCATTCTCATCTGGGCGATTATTAACTTCTTCAAGGCTGCTGATGCACGCAATATGACGCTGACTTTTAGCTTCCTTAAAGAATCTGCGGGATTCCCCATCAGTAATCCCCCAATAGATTATGACCCTTCTATGTCTTTTGCCCGGGCCTTCCAGGTTGGACTTGTCAATACTTTGTTGGTGTCTGGGCTGGGGATAATCTTTGCGACAATTTTCGGCACTTTAATTGCGCTCGCCCGCCTATCTTCGAATTGGATATTAAGTCGAATCGCGCTAGTCTTCATTGAATTTCACCGTAATATTCCCCTCCTGGTTTTGCTTTTTCTTTGGTATTTCGTGGTCTTCGGAATGGTTCCACAGGTGAAAGAAAGTATCAAATGGCCTGGTCCGATTTTCCTTAACAAGCGAGGAATTTATATCGCCTGGCCGCGTTTGACGGAGACAGGGGGCATTTTTGTGATAATGGCAGCTATCGGTATTTTGGTTTCCATTATCGTTTTTATCATACTTCGCAAACGGCGAAAAATAACCGGAAAGGCCACATATTATTTGCCTGCGAGTCTTGGTTTGTTAATCGTTTTTTTCCTATTCGGGTGGTTGCTCTCAGGGGGAACCCCATTCCAAATGGATATACCTTCTTTCACGGGTATTAATTATCAGGGTGGATTAAGGTTAACTCCTGAATTTGCGGGCATGTTCCTCAGTTTAAGTTTGTATACAGCAGCTTTTATCGCTGAAGTTGTCCGGGGCGGGATCCAGGCAGTTGATAAGGGTCAAATTGAAGCAGCCCGGGCAATTGGGCTTCCTCCAATGCAGGTTCTCAGCCTCGTTATTATGCCGCAGGCTTTGCGAATTATTATTCCCCCGATGATCAGTCAATATCTCAACCTCACCAAAAACTCCAGCCTGGCTCTGGCAATAGGTTTTCAAGACGTTTTTGCTGTTGGAAAAATTGTCATCAATCAGGCTGGGCGGGCAGTACCGGTTTTTGCCTTGATTATGCTTACATATCTTAGCTTAAGTTTATTGACCTCATTTGTTCTCAATATCTATAACCGCAGGATCCAATTTGTGACAAGGTGATCATGATTAACACAGAAATTGAACAAGAAATGATTAAACCCCCCTTACCTCCAGGACCTCTCAAGTGGGTGAAGGAAAATCTCTTCAGCAGCATCTTTAATTCCGTGATGACAGTCGCTTTAATCCCGATTGTCTTCTATCTCTTGTTTTCAGTAGTTAGTTGGGCGTTGTTTAGTGCCGATTGGCGTGCAGTCACCCAGTTTCCATTGTTGTACACAGTTGGTCAATACCCACGGGATCAGATTTGGCGGGTGGGTGTTATTCTCTCAAGCATATTCCTTTTCCTTGGTATCAGTTGGGGTCGATGGGGGGGATTGCTCCGATCAATCTCACTCGCAGCCGGGCTTGTTTGTGTTGTCACTGCTCTTCTGCCAGTTCAACATCCCCAGCTTGACCAGGGTATGCGGTTGTTTTTAGGATCAAATACAGTCATGATCCTGATAGGTTATTTCATAGGGCGGATAAAAGCCGTTAAAGCCAGCGTTATTGTTGTTGGTTGGCTCCTCATCCCCATCTGCGCCGTTGTCCTGTTAGCGGGAATCGAGAATAGTGAGCTAATCCCGAATGTCCCCACAACCCTCTGGGGAGGATTATTAGTGACCTTCCTGCTGGCGGCGGGAGGAATATTGCTCTCCTTTCCTTTAGGTGTTGCTTTAGCCTTTGGACGCCGTTCGGATCTGCCTGTATTGAGCGGATTCTCAACCATTTTCATCGAAGTTATCCGGGGTGTTCCGCTGGTCACGATTCTTTTTATGTTTTCCATCATCCTGGCTTTGTTCTTGCCTGTTGAATCCCGTATCGACCGCCTGGTTCGAGCCCTGATGGCGGTAACAGTTTTTAGTGCAGCATATTCTGCGGAAAATGTACGTGGTGGTTTGCAATCTGTTCCCCTGGGGCAAATAGAAGCCGCAAAAGCTCTTGGAATGAGCAACTTAAAAACAACGGTATTTATCGTATTACCCCAGGCATTACGAGCGGTACTTCCCGCCATTGCAGGGCAGTTTATCAGTTTGTTTAAGGATACTACTCTGGTGGTTATTATTGGTATCAATGATTTTCTGGGCATTGGACGTTCAATTATCAATTCTGATCCTGAATTTGTTCAATTGCGGACGGAAGTATATATTTTCATTGCCCTTATCTATTGGATTTTTAGTTATTTGATGTCCCTGGCCAGCCGAAGATTAGAAACTGCAATGGGAATTAGTGACAATTTGTAGGAGAACACAATATGAGCGAAGAACCGATCATCTATTGTAGAAATGTCCACAAGTGGTTTGATGAATTTCACGCTTTGCGTGGTATTGACATGGATGTTTTCGAGGGAGAAGTAATTGTAATCTTTGGACCATCCGGTTCTGGTAAATCCACTTTTATTCGGACCATCAATCGTCTGGAAGAGCATCAGGAGGGTCAAATTGTCGTAGATGGCATTGAACTTTCACATGATGTGAGGAATATTGAGCGTATCCGGATGGAAACGGGGATGGTTTTTCAACAATTCAACTTATTTCCTCATCTTTCAGTGTTGCAAAATGTCACCCTGGCGCCGATTTGGGTGCGGAAATGGCCTAAAGAGAAAGCTGAAAAGGTTGCCATGGAGCTTTTGGAACTTGTTGGGATCCCTGAGCAAGCGCTTAAGTTTCCTGGAAATCTTTCCGGTGGACAACAACAGCGGGTGGCCATCGCGCGAGCATTAGCTATGCAGCCCAAGATTATGCTCTTTGATGAACCAACGTCTGCTCTCGATCCGGAAATGATCAAGGAAGTTCTTGACACTATGACTGATCTTGCTGAATCCGGTATGACCATGATTGTGGTTACTCACGAAATGGGGTTTGCCCGGGCAGTAGCTGATCGAATGTACTTTTTTGATGAGGGGAAGATAGTTGAAAGTGGTACGCCAGAGGAAATATACAACAATCCTCAAGAAGAACGCACGAAGTTATTTTTGTCTCAAATCTTACAGCATTAAATTAGTTTCCCTGGAAATTAGCTCAAACCTTCCTCTGTTCTATAAGAGAGGGAGGTTTTTGTTTGGGTATCAAGTTTTTATTGAGTTTGAGGTATCGCTTAGCGTATGATTAGAAAAAATCCAATTACAACTAAAAAGCCATAGACAATTTTATCGAATTTTCCCTGGGGTATGATCTGGTTTACTTTTTCTCCCACCAGAACCGCCCCGATGATGATAGGCAGACTATATCCATAGAGGCGAACTACCTCAGAAGTCCACATTCCCGCTAAACCATGAGTGATTAAGATGGCGAAGCCGGTAGGAAGAAAATATCCCTGCAGGGTAGCCCGGAATTTTTCTGGGTCCCAACGGCGTAAAATGCCATAGACAACCACCGGCGGTCCATTTGTGTTATATGCGCCGCCCAATATTCCTGCAATGAGCCCGGTTAAATAAGCCCATTTTTCATTAAGTAATCTGGGGAGAGTAGGGACAAACAAATTGTAGGATCCAAATCCTATCAAGAGGATTCCTAAAAGGGAATTTACGAGAGGTTCTGGGGCTGCTTTCAGGAAATATATTCCGATTGGGATTCCGATCCAGGTTGAAAGGACCAGACGCCAAGCTGCTTTGATTTCTACTTTTCGCCATGATTTCAGAAGGATTGTAAAGGCTATTGTTGATGCACCCATCGCTACCAGGGGGGTTGCTACTTGCAAGCCAACTACCAGTGCCAGGAGGGGCATTGCGATCAATGCGTCACCAAACCCCAGGGCTGACCGAATAAATGTGGACAGGAAAAGAATTAATAGTACTAGAAAAGTTGTTGAAAAAAATTCCATGTCTCAAAGAAAAGAAAATAGTTTGGTTAATGATGAACTTGTTAATCCTACCATAAGAGTCCTATTCTGAAGGAGTTACGCATTATTTGAAAAGCTGGCAAACCAGATGATTTCAGAATAGGGCTATAGTATACTGTCTTAACAACTTCCAATATTATTTGGTTATAAATCCCATGACTCAAAAGCAGAAAATATTTCAGCGGCAAATCTTCATCACTAACGAACACGGATCCTGGGTTTTTCTCCTCAGTCCGCTATTCATCGGGATATTTGCCGGGCAAAGCTGGTCTTTAGATGCGGTAATTCTTGTTTTAGGTGCACTGGTTGGATTTTTAATCCGGCATCCGATTACGATAGCAGTGAAAGTCTTAAGCGGCCGAAGATCGAAAGCAGATCTGCGACCGGCGGGATGGGCGATACTCATTTATGGTTTTGTGGGGTTATTAATGGTTGGGGGTTTAGTTCTTCGGGGGTTAAGTTATTTGTTGATTCTCGCTGTACCTGGCATCTTTGTTTTTATCTGGTACTTGTATCTGGTTTACAATCGGGCTGAGCGCGGACAGATGGGTATTGAACTTGTAGCCAGCGGTGTACTGGCACTCTCAGCCCCGGCAGGGTATTGGATTGGCGTTGGCGGGCTTTCCGGATTGGGCTGGTGGCTTTGGGGATTGACCTGGTTCCAGTCAGCAGCATCCATCGTTTATGTTTATTTGCAGTTGGTTCAACGGGAACAAAAACAAATCCCTTCTCTCAAGGATCGCTTCCGGTTGGGTTGGCGGGCTGCACTGTACTCAAGTTTTAACCTCCTGGCGGCAATTTTGCTATCTGCTGCGGGCATTATTCCGACCTGGATTTTTGCCCCTTATCTTCTTCAGTGGGGTGAGACATTCCGGGGAATTTATAATCCGGCTGTAGGGGTCAAACCTACGAGAATCGGTATCAGGCAATTAATCGTCAGTAGTTTGTTTACCGCACTTTTTATCCTGACCTGGCGGATCTGAGGCTCTATTCGTAGAATTCAACACTTCTCATTTTTACTAATTTCCTTCACCTGGCTTAAGATTAACTTTCCCTGCTTTCCTGCCATAAGAACCTAGTCAGCTGCAGCATTTATTGTTAATTGGATATGTTCGTCTTGTTGAGCGGGTGTGGATCAGCGTTCTCTAGAAAGAATATTGTTGATTGTCATTCAGTGATCACAGAAATTATTTGTGGAGGTTACTCAGCAGATTCTGCCGGGAAAAGAAATTCTGGTATGATGAATGAGAAATTATTACAGAGGAACCTGATGAGTGAATTAGATGTCATAAAAAGAACCGAAGATGGACCGGTTACGGTTGATTCAATCAAAGAAGACTTGGGAAACCTTGGTGTATTGAAGGGAATGGTGCTGCTGGTTCATTCCTCGCTCAGCTCCCTGGGTTGGGTAAGCGGCGGACCGGTAGGGGTTATCCTGGCTCTAGAGGAAGCGCTCGGTCCGGAAGGAACACTGGTAATGCCAACCCATTCGGGAGATTTAACCGATCCCGAGAAATGGGAAAACCCGCCAGTACCTGAGGAGTGGAAGGAAATTATCCGCCAAACCATGCCGGCCTTTGACCCTGACTTTACACCTACCCGCGGGATGGGAAGAATATCGGAAACTTTTCGCAAGCAAGCCGGCGTGCTCCGGAGCAATCATCCTCATGTCTCGTTTGCAGCTAGAGGAAAACACGCAGAGTTCATTACCGGGAGTCATGGACTCCATTTTGGATTGGGTGAGGATTCGCCATTAGCCAGGGTCTATGACCTGGAAGGTTGGATTTTACTTCTGGGTGTGGGTCATGAAAACAATACCAGCATGCACCTGGCAGAGTTCCGGGCAGATTTTCCGGGCAAAAAAGAAATTCAGCAGGGAGCGCCAATCTTTCAAGATGGGATTCGATGCTGGGTTAAGTTGGACGAATTGGAAGAAAACAGCGAGGAATTTGAAGAAATAGGAAAAGCTTATCAGGAATCAGGTGGCAAGATCCTGGCCGGGCAAGTTAGAAACGCCCAGGCGGAATTGATTCCCCAGCAAGATCTGGTTAATTTTACTGTGGGTTGGATGAATGAAAACCGAAAGTAAGTTATCTACAACCTACCTGAGTACTTAATTGGAATCCGGCGCTCTTAAAGTAGATCAGTGAGATTACCCGGTTATAAGATGTAAAAGGAAGGATATATATGGGTTTTTTAAACTATGTCATATTTGAAAATTCAATAAGTACCTGGTTATTTGCCTTGGGGATTCTGGTAGGGGTATTTTTGATATTGGCCATTATCAAACAGATCATTAATAACCGATTATTAAACCGGGTTAAAAAATCAAAAACCGAGATAGACAATTTCATCATTCCTGTGCTGAATCAGACCCGCTGGTTTTCTTTCCTTGCCCTGGGCCTGTATCTTGGCATACAGGTATTGAGTTTACCTGCCGAAGTTCGGCAATGGGTGGTGTTGGGAAATCAAGTGATCTTAACCTTGCAGTTGGGTTTCTGGGGTACAGGTTTAATCTCTTATTATGTCAACCGGAGTGTTGCTAATAAGGTTAAAGAGGACCATGGTGAGGATGCAACCACCCTGGATGCCCTGGGATTAATGGGAAAAATCCTCTTGTGGGTAATCTTGGCCTTGGTCATTCTAGACAACCTGAATATTGAAATCAGCAGCCTGGTTGCCAGTTTGGGTATTGGCGGTATCGCGGTTGCCCTGGCGCTTCAAAATATCCTGGGAGATTTGTTCGCTTCGCTTTCCATTACGCTGGACAAACCTTTCGTGATCGGTGATTTTATTGAGGTAGATGATTTTGCAGGTGATGTAGTAGATATCGGATTAAAAAGCACCCGGATCCGAAGCTTGTCAGGCGAGGAATTGATCTTTTCCAATACCGATTTATTGAGCAGCCGGATCAGGAACTACAAAAGACTGGAAAAACGACGGATTTCGTTTTCGATAGGAGTCACATACGGCACATCGGCGGAGAAACTGAAAAAAATTCCGGGGATGATAGAAGAAATCATCTCTCCCCTGGAAAACATTCAATTCGAGCGAGCTCATTTTAAGTCCATGGGGGATTATTCCCTGAATTTTGCGATAGTCTTCCATGTTCTCGACCCGGCTTATACTTCTTATTTAGAGGCCCAGCAAATCATTAATCTGGAACTATACCAGCGCTTTGAACAGGAAGGTATCGAATTTGCTTACCCGACCCAAACGGTGATCGTGGAACAGTAAGTTGATACTGATTAACTTAAGAGCGGCTGGGAACCCCAGCCGCTCTTTTTTTGTACGGCAGGAAGGAGGGGAATAGACAAGAGCAAATTTGAATTCAAGGTTTTTATGCAGGAAGAACCCGGGTTGCAATCACCCCCCAAGAGCCTCTTGACGGTGTTTTCTGTCTGTGATACATTTAGGTTTATCCCACCTAACAGAATTGTAAGGTTATAGCGAACAACGGAAAATAGCTCTATGGATGTATTTCATTCCTTCTGGGTTAAGGATACCTACACTAATTATTCATTATCCCGCTTATTTGACAGCTGCAATTAACCCTGCGGCTGTTTTTAGTTAATGCGGGATTTGATTCGCCAGGATAGAAAAGGAGGTGAAACTAGCATTTAGAGAGAAGTACTTACTTTAATAAAAATTGTTTATTATTGACCAGATCTATTAGTAGGAGGATATTGTGAAAAGTAAATATTTTGTTGTATTGATTATATTGGCTCTTTTAGTGGGTAGCGCAACTCTCGCCTTAGCCGCGCCGCCACCCCCGGACTACAAGCCGGTGGATGTGGGGCCGGAATTGCGGGAATGGGAAGCAACCCCTGGACGCATCTTGGGTGGATTAGAAGCGATAACTCCAGAGGAAATTGAAGCTCTGGAAGCCGAGGCGATGGATGCTGCCGCAGGCACTCCTTATTATGATTGCGTCCTAGATGTAAAGGTATGGTTAGTGTTGGACAACTATTATGGAGTTTATTTCTTTGACACATATTATATGGTAGCTGAAACTGATGGATCGGAAATGTGGGTTCAGGCGGATTTAAGCTGGCCTGCAGGTGACCCACGGGATACACCGATGGTGACTTGCGAACAGGCTGTTTATCTCCTCAGTGAATTTGATGACAATATGTATCCAACTGAAACTGCCTTCTTTGGACCTCCAGATCCCCACGATGGCTCTTCTGCACTCCTGGAGGCCTGGGGTTATGTGCCTCCTGGATATTATGCCAACTCAGCGGGCCGCCAGGTAGTTCTGGTTTCCAATGTTGAGGATGATAATTATTACGATCCTACTTATCCCAACTACATCGCCGGTTTCTATTCGCCGACCTTCGAAGCTTACTTCGACCGTAATATCATGTCAATCGATGCCTACGATTGGGCGAACCGGGTTGGACCGGACGGCTCCCGTCCTTACCTCTATGAGGGTGTCTTCGCTCACGAATACCAGCACCTGCTGCACGATGACTACGACAGTGATGAGGAAACCTGGTTTAATGAGAGCCTGTCGATGTTTGCAGAATTTTTGACAGGTTATATTTCCGGCAATGATGCTTACAGCACATTTGAGGAATTGCCAGAAAACTCGCTAGTTGCCTGGGGTGACCAGGGCGGCCGCGAGATCGTGTCCGATTACGGCATAGTCTTTCTATACCAGGTATACCAGTATGAGAAGTTCGGGCCAGAATTCATCCAGCATGAGTTCATGAACCAGGATAATGGCATAAGCAGCGTTAACTCCTCACTGGATGCCCTCAACATTCAGAAGGATTTTAGCGATGTTTACCACGATTTCTCTGTGGCAGTGCTGATTGACTCGAAGCAGGCCAATTATCGCTATGGTTTCGAAGCCCTGGATGTGGCCATCGACATCGGCACGCCTGCAGATCCTAACCTGGACGCCTTTGACACTCCCGGAGCACCTCCCTGGGGAGCTGACTACATCTGGATCGAAGGTGACGATCTTGCCAAGTTCACTTTTAATGGAGTTGATTACACGATTTTTGACACCGCTTGGACTTCCGATGGCGACGTGCTCTGGGGTGGTAATGGAGATCTAGTTGATAACTGGGCTATCTTTGAGACCACAGGTGGCGGTGTATTGAGCATAGACACAATCTGGGATCTGGAGGATTACTGGGACTTCGCTTTTGTCCAAGTCTCCACTGACGGAGGTAACACTTGGACAAGTCTGGAGGATAATGAAGGTTACTCGACGTATGATTACGATCCAAATGCACACCCGACAGTAATTGCCAATCTCCCGGGTTTGACGAGTTGGGTGGCTGATTGGGTTACTCTGTCGTATGACTTGACAGCCTATGCCGGTCAGGACATCCTCGTAGCCTTCCGCCATGTGACTGATTGGGCGACCCATTATGGTGGTTGGTGGATAGATGCAGTCTACATGGATGACCTGGTGATCTATGATGGCTCCGATGCCTCGGTTTTCATGGATATCACGGAGCTTATCCCCATTAATAACGACTTCACCGTAACTTTTGTGGGGATTAAAGGCAAGAGCAACGGCAATCAGTATAAAGTCCACACTATGAAGTTGGAAGATTTGTCCAACACAGGCATGCTTGCACTCAATAAAGTGCTTAGTTGGTCAGATACGGCCGTGATGTTGGTTACCTTTGACGCCCCCGAAGGCTTCAACGGTTACGCCGACTACACCTACGACTTCACTTACACAGATGCCGGGCCCAAGAAGTAATCATTGGCTGCAGTGTTTTGTGTAGAATCAAGAACCCGCCTGAAGCCAGGCGGGTTCTTTTGTTAAATAGCAGGAAGCGGAATCCTGCCAGTATCCCGCTTCCTAACAATATTTACTGCTTTTTCGAATCTGGATCAGCGATTATTTCCCCTTAACGACTGTGGGAATAGGATCTACCGGCACCCAGGGAATTCCATCCATGATCTCATCCGGATTGACGGGAATGAGCGGCAGCCGGGGACCGTCATCTGCGCAGAGAATTAATGCCCTTCCAGTATTTGTGTGATAAGTGTAGGTTTTTCCTTCCGCCTCCAGGGTAATCCGGTAGCCCGGAGTGATTACCTGGGTGTAGTTTATGCCCAGCAGCGGGCAGCCCAAACCTCCATCTGGCCAATCCATACTTACAATTGAGAGGACTGTTATACTTTCTAATTCAATTTTCAGCTGCAGCGCCAAATCTCGAACAGCGAGAGTAAGAATCGGCAGATAGGACTGTTCGCCTTTTGTTCCTTGTATCTCGGTCTGGGTTGCAGGGGCTGAGGGTTCAGTTGAAGGGGCCGTTGGCGTGGGGAATCTCGGGTCAGCAGCAGGAGGTGATGATGAGGGGAGGAGTGTGGAACTGTTATCCGCTTGATCTGCGGGTGGCGCACAACTGGATAGTAAGAAAACGATAACTAAGGATATGAGCAGGATTTTCTTCATAAGTTAAGGACGAAATAGAGTTATTTTTAGTTCCCTTATAGATCGGGATTTGAGAGGGGTTTCTCCTGTTCGGATTCAGACTATAGACAGGTCGGGAGAAGGATCACATTTCAGCGACCAGGTTCCCAATATTGGTGATTACCTGACAGTCTGCATCCGGGAAGGTATTCCGGGGGTCAATTAGAATGGGATAAATACCGATGTCCCGGGCGCCCAGGACATCCGTATAGTAATTATCCCCGATATAGGCAGTTGACTCGGGGCTGCTCTCTGCCAGATAAAGCGCGTGTTCAAATATGCCCGGATCGGGTTTCCAGGAATTGACTTCTCCCGCTGTAAAGGAAAAATCAAAATACGGCAGAAATCCCAATTCGTTGATTTCACCCTCAATCGAGCTTGACCGGTTGGATACCAATCCCATAACGTAACCTTTTCCGCGGAGAGTCTTCAAGGTGGGTCGAACATCATCAAGAACCAGTTTTTCCGGTTGGTGTCTTTCCATCAGTTCAGGCTGGAGAATAGGGGCTAAATCAGCAGCTTGAAGCTCGGTCAGGCCTGCAGCCCACAATTTTCGTTTCAGATAATGGATCCAGAAACTATCAGTTAACTCACCATACATCTCAATATCTTGAGCGACCTCGTCTGAGTTTGCCCAGTACTTGTAAACGAACTGCAATGTATCTCTGTGAGCGGATGCCATTAAAGGAAGTTGATGTTCATCCAGGACGGTGAACAAAACATCCAGAGAAGTTGGGTGCTGGTGGGTTAATGTTCCATCCAGGTCAAACAGGAGGGTAGTAATATTGAGGGGGATGGTCATGTTTTCTTATCAGTAAATTCAGCTAAATTTCCGACCAACAGCTTTCGACTGTGCCGTCAGGTAGAATTACAATATAATATATACGATTATACAATACCATTGGCGCAATAGAAAAATTTAGAGAGCATATTTTTCAGAGGAAACTTACGACCTGGATGTCTGAAAGTCCCTATCTATGAGCTATCCAAATCAAAAACAAAAGCGTTTGCAAATAATTTTTATAATCCTGATTGGAGCAACCATTCCCTGTTATGGATTAGGGTATGCCTTTGTGAAGATCAAACAGAGGAATGAACCCCCGGTTACCGTACAGTCCACCCGGACTGCTACCTATACATCTACACCGTTTATTACTACTACTCCTGGAAGGATTATCCCTACAAAATATCCCACTTTCACACCAACATTGACAGCGACAATCACTCCCACAAGAACGCCGTCTCCTATTCCATCAGACACACCCACACCGAGCTGGACACCGGAACCGACTGGGACTGATACCCCAACGGCAACCCCAACTGCTACCGAGCTTCCTACGGACACCACTGAACTGACAACAAACCCATAAAAATTTTTATTCGTAAGGATTTCCTTTTTTTTATTTAGCGAAGGCATTATTTTGGATTTTATTGATCAAAGGGCAATGTTTGCAGGTTGTTGTGAGTTGAAACAGTTCCCTTGACCAGTTTCATTAAATCCATAGCAAATGAGTTCCCACTGGAAAAAACTGTGGTTTAATGGGGTTTCTTTGAAAGAGAAGGAAAATTTGATGGACAAGATTGGAAAAAAAAGTCAACGATCGATTTTTATGAAGCTCATCCTGGGATTTGGTATCCTGATCCTGCTTGTGATGGGGATAACCTCCTGCAATTTCTCGGATATTCAGGGGTTACTCTCACCGAGCTCCCCTACGGAAATTCCCAGCGTGTCCCCAGCTACACCTACACCAAACCCCTCGGCGACACCCAATGTCCCCGTTCTGGGATCCGAAACCCTGATCCTCTGGGTCCCGCCGCAGTTTGATCCCCTGGATGGGTCTACTGCCAGTAATTTGTTTTTATCCCGATTGGATGAGTTTAGCTCACGCAGACCGCAGACTAACATCCAGGTGCGGGTAAAGGAGCTTTCTGGTGAGTATGGCCTGCTGGAGTCTCTCCGTACGACCCGGATCGCAGCTCCCATCATCATGCCGGATTTGATTGCTTTACCGCGTCCATTGATGGAACAGGCGTTTTTGGAGGGGTTGGTTTTACCCCTGGATGAAATCACCGAAGTGATGGATGAAAAAGATTGGTTCAGCTATGCCCAGGAATTGGCCCGGATTGGAGATCAGACCGCAGGGATTCCTTTCGCCGGGGATGTGATGATCCTGGCTTATAAAAATGACACTGAAGATCCCCCCCCGCCGGATTGGGATTCTGTTCTTGCTGTCCAAAAAGCGCTGGCTTTCCCGGCTTCAGATCCCCAGGCTCTGGTTACACTAGCTTTATATCAAAGTTTGGAAGGTGATCTGGTAGATCCCAACGGGGATCTCATTATTGGGGAAGAATCATTACTGGAAGTTTTGACTTATTACCAACAGGCACAGGCCGCCAATGTGATGCCTTATTGGCTGACCCAATTTGAAACCGATCAGCAGGCCTGGCAATCTTACAAAGAACGTCAATCTACCCTGGCTGTTACCTGGAGTTCAACCCTTCTGGGCTCGGATTCTCCTAATACTACTCTGGCTGCCGTGCCGACAAAAGACAGCAAACCGTTTACTTTTGCCGACGGCTGGGTTTGGTGTGTGATTCCATCTGATATTGAGACAGAACAGGTAGCTGTAGAGTTAGCAGAATATATCACGGCTGAAACTTATTTGTCTACCTGGTCTCTTGAGAGTGGGTATCTTCCCACCAAGCCATCTGGGATGGATAGCTGGTCAGAAGTATCTTTTTATTCCACTCTGCAGAAGCTGCTGCCCTCGGCTGTCCTGATTCCAGATAGCCATTTACTGAATGAGCTGGGGCCTGAAGTGCGGGACGCAGTTGTAGCTGTGCTAAAAGATCAGGTTGAGCCGACGAGCGCACTTGCTGACCTTGTAGAAGCTATCCATGGTCCCTGAGGCGGGATTCCGGAATCGTGATATTAATTCATAAAATCCTCAAGCTCCTCTTAGTGAATTGATACGCAGGGTAATTCAGCAACCTTCCTTCTCAAATCAAACCCCCCGTGTTATAATCACCAGCCGTGTTTGAAGTTGATTTGTGATTTACGAAGAATTATGAGTTTTACCAAGAAGGATACAAAAGATGAATGACCTGATGAAGATCTTGGAAACACCAAAAAACCCCAATGTCCCTGATATTCGCAGCGGGGATAATGTGACCGTGTTTGTTCGGATTAAAGAAGGCGAAAACGAAAGAGTCCAGCAGTTTAAAGGTACAATAATCCGGACCCATGGCATTGGGAACAGCGAAAGTTTTACTGTAAGGCGAATTGCCAGCAATGGTATCGGTGTGGAAAGAAGTTTCCTTACTCGGTCTCCCATAGTTGAGAAAGTAACCGTACAGAGCAGTGGATTTACCCGACGGGCCCGATTGTACTTCCTGCGGGATCGCAGTGGTAAAAAGGCCAAGCTGCGGCAAAAATTTTCCTAAAGATTTATCTTCTCTAGAAATCTACCAGGGTGCAGTGATTATCACTGTACCCTTTTTGGTTTAAAGGGAACTTTCCGGACAGGGTAATAAACCTGAGTATAATGTTGTTATGAAGATCAATAAATACCACAGACCGATAGGGATATTTGATTCCGGCGTAGGCGGATTATCCGTCTTGGAGGAAGTTCGCCGGCAGTATCCCCTTGAGGATTGGATCTATATTGCGGATCAGATCCATGTTCCCTACGGACCCCGGTCTCGGGAAGAGGTGTTGGGGTATTCAGAGGGGATCGTCCGCTATTTGCTGGGCAAGGGCGCAAAATTGATCATCGTGGCCTGCAACACTGCCTCCGCGGTTGCCCTGGCTGAATTGAGAAAGAAGTACCCTGATGTCCCCTTTGTGGGTATGGAACCGGCGGTGAAACCGGCGGCTGAAGGAACCAGCAGCGGAGTGGTAGGGGTGCTGGCTACCCCGGCGACATTTCAGGGAGATTTGTATTCATCGACAGTAGAAAAATTTGCCCGGGGTGTGGAAATCTTAAAAGATACCTGTCCAGGTCTGGTGGGTCAAATTGAGGGTGGAAAAATCGATGATCCTTTAACCAGGAATATACTGGAAAAGGCTTTAACCCCGATGCTGGAAAAAGGAGTAGATGAAGTGGTGATGGGCTGTACCCACTATCCATTTGTAATTCCTATCATCAGGGAGATTGTAGGAAAGAAAGTCCGGGTGATTGATCCTGCACCGGCAGTAGCCCGCCAGGCGGGAAGGTTATTGGAAACCTTTGATCTCAAAGCGGACAGAGACCGAGAAGGAGAAGGTCATTTCCAAACCACCGGGGATCCCGGGAAATTGGAAAAATTAGTTGGGGAGCTAATTGAAATTCAGACAGAGGTGAATAAGTTAGTTTGGGATGGGGGAAATCTCCAGGAGGAGTAAACGGATTCGTATTAATCTTTCTTCTTGAGGCTGAACACTAATGCAGTCAGCAAGGTTCCGCCGGAAATGATCACTGCCAGGATAATTATGGTCGGGTTTTTGCCGCTGCTCTGAAACCGGGGCTCGACAAGAAGATAT
>Ga0255364_10106_pt2 | contig 20567 bp, 20 predicted proteins | sample ANMaggSSYBR01G12_FD_182087 | JGI IMG/M metagenome (GOLD analysis project Ga0255364, IMG submission 182087) | Sediment cell enrichment communities from methane seep in Santa Monica Basin, California, United Staets - ANME aggregate JGI... | ecosystem: Environmental > Aquatic > Marine > Cold seeps >...
TGCCAGGTAGAGAGGCAATCCCTCTGCGCTGTGGCAGCGGGCGCAGCTGCCAGGTACTTCTCCATCTTCATCCCAATGCCGGAAGGCTTCTTCTGATCCGGCAAAGTGACCATGATCATCGCGTGTCTTCCCTGCAACGAGAGTTGAATCCAGGTCTGCAATCGAGTCAAACAGCAGCTGCATGATGTATTTTCCACCATGAGCAAAGCCGCCCGGATCTTTGAGGGAGACCTGGTAGTTGTAAGCAGCCATTAACAAACGAGGCGACCAGGAAGCGTATTGATTTCCATAGTTCGCTTCATCTTCACCAGCTACACCATCAGCATTGGTATCAATGAAGAAGTAAGGATAGGCATGGCTGTCATAGGCAATCGCGGTACCTGCAACGTCAGCTGCATAAGCCTGCAAGGCGCCATAAAGAGTTTCCTGGAGACCGGCAATCTCTGTAGCAATACCTTCCCCAAGATCACCATCGCCATCATAATCTACAGCGGAACTTTCCATACGGAAAGTGCTCGGTTCACCATCACCATGGCAGACTGCACATTCTTCAACCTGTACTTCCAGGGTATGGGGACTGTGGCATTCAATGCAGGTATCAAAAGAATCTACGTGGGCAAAATTCCCATCATAGGTTTTACCGGCATATTCATAGCCACCTTTCGCTAAAGTTCCATATTTTGAAGCTGCTGCTGCATAATAATGGACATTCCGGAATCCCAAACCCTCGGTGACTGCATCAAGATCCACATCCTTAAGTTCTTCTGCACCGGTGGTTTCCAGGATACTAGCGTTCACGCTAACCATTGATTCGCGTCCCTGATGGCATTCCATACAGCGGGCTTCATCTCCCAGGCCAGTAAGTTCCAATCCTGAGGGCATGATTACACTGTCTTTCTTGACCACTTCAGGGTTGTGGCAGGCAGCGCATTGAATACCCATCACTTCAACGGCCACAACTTCATTCTCGATGGATCCTGCTTCAGAACCATCTCCACCATGAAAATCGATGTAACCTTCAGTTGAGTGGCACTTGGCACAGCTTGCGGCCACCAATCCATCGTCTTCCTCATCCCAGTGGCGGAATGCCTCAGCGGTGCTGTCAGCATGACCAGATCCCGCCCAGGCACCTTCAAAAGGCACTTCTCCACCAAGTGGTGTGGGGCAATCAATTTCCGGACATTCGGGACATTCCCCAACTTCGGGGCAATCCGCCGCTTCCGTCGATGCTCCGCACCCAGAAAGGATCATCACACTAACGAGTAAAAAACCAACAATTAGTACATTTCTCTTCATACTCTCTCCTTTTAATGACTTTCTGCATCTGAACGGTTATATCCTGAACAAATACAATGATTCATGGGTTTATTGCACACATCTATAAGCCAAACTTTTTGAGAAATAAATCACTTAGTATTGTGTTCCTAATTCCCTATTGTGTCAAGTGCCCTAGATACCCATTTTACAGGCTAAACTTATAGGACTTTCTTATTATCATTAGTGTTTTTTATGATAGGTTATCTGGTTTTATCGTGCCAAAGACCGTAAATATATTCCTGGCAGGTTGTAATTTATTCAATGAGGTGCACTTTTCAGATTGTCAAAATCAAATCTTTTATCTCTACAGACATGTGAAATAAGTCTGGTCAGAGTATTTAACTTAAAAGAACCACTGAAATGTGAGTGGTTCTTTTTTATCCTCGGATGATTTTTTTAACTAAGGAATCTAATCGATCTCAGTCTCGCAGCTGTAAAAGGTATCGGTTCCGGTGCCGCCGTCACATATATCATGATTTCCCGGACCACCAATCAATACATCATTGCCACCCTCGCCATAAATCCCCGGGATCCAATCTTTATCCGGTTTTTGTCTTTCATTACCTTTGCCGCCCAGGATGCAGTCATCCCCGGCACCGCCTCTGATTTCCTTATCATCCTTATTTGTGCCAAGGATCAGATCGTTTGCGGGGGTGCCAGTTTCTCCTGCCCCGATGTCTACAATATTAGTGAGTGCAATCTCGGAACATTCAGAGGGCTTTATCGTATTAGCAGTAACGCTAATCGAATTTTTATCTGCCCTGGTATTTGGCACTGTGTTAGCTGCTGTGAACGCTCCAAGAACACTTAACAACACTAATACAAAAAACAATGCTATCAAACTTATGATTGGTAATCGCCAATTCTTTTTCATAGCATCAATCTACCTCTTCGGAGGGATTCTCCAAAGTGTATTGAAAGAATGTTTTTTCGTCCTGAACCGTATAGCGGTTAACCTTTTCCCCTGCTTCATGCAATATCATTGCCCCATAACTTTCAGCCATCCTGGCTAATTCCTGAATTGAAGCTACTTCTATTTTTGTAAATCCCCGGCCGGGCAGGGATCCCTCTTCCACCTCAAGCATCATCGATTGATATTGAACTTTAATCCTCGACTCTTCTGATTCTTTCCAATCTCTATATAAGGAATAAGCCGGGAAAACTGCTCCTGTCAGAGAAAGAACAAAGGCAATTACAGCTACCTGACGTATCTTTTCAATATCAAAACTGCGTCCCAAAATCATCAGGGAATTATTCACTTCCCTTTTATTAGGCAAAGAGCCCTCTTGATCCAGTACCAGTTCTTCCACCCCGTCTGGTATTCGCATCACTTTAGAATCAATTTGGAAAAGAAATTCAGGGCGATAAATATCCTCAAACGAAATTTCAGATACTTTTCCAGCAACAGATACCTCAGGATAAATCGTCAAATTATAAATTCGATTTCCAGTTCCAGTCTTCTGCTCTTTTTTATTTATCAACGATTGAATAGCGCAGATATCCAAATCCAGACTGGAATCAACCGTTGTGCCAGAAAAACCGGTTTCTGGTACAAGTGAAACGGATCTGTTCCAACCATCAGAATCACTTACGATTGCATTAATTAAATAATTTCCATCAAAAGTTACTTGCTCAAGCATCGATTGTCGAGGGGAATAAAACTGGTAATTAAAGTCCAGATCCAAAACACAGGTTAAACGGAGATAAACAGGATCCCCGGTTACTATTGTAGCCCGGTCATAAACTCCCGGATCTTCTTTGGCAGTGTATCTTAACTCTCCTCGATGTGAATACAGAACATCATCCGCTGTTTTAATAGTAAGAGGTCGGGAATAGGCAATCCAACCCAGAATCAAAGCTGCAACTGCAATGATCCCAAATAAAAACAATAATTCCTGCCGGTATTCTCTTGTGTTTTGAAATTTATTATTTTCCATAATCTTTCTACTTTTCTTTTTTCCAGTCTTGCCTTCTTCCTCATTTTTGAAAAATATCAGGGAACCAATAATTAACAAAATTACAAGTGTAAAAGCGGTGAAATAAACTGGATCTCTTAAAATCCGGATTACTTCCCCTCCGCCGGGAACCTTAAACCAGAATTTACCTATAAGTTCTGAGGCGGTAGGATAGTAAGTGTCCAACCACTGATTATTATCTCCTTTAAAGATAAAGGCTTCACTATCTCTATCAACTATACGATGAAAGACATGGCCGAGTTTGGGATGATTATAGACTACACGCTGGCCAACCTCATAAGTATTTTTTTTCCGAGTTATGACCAGGTCACCAACATGAATGGCCGGTTCCATGCTGTTCCCACTAATGATCACATAGGCAACCTGACCACCTAATTGTATCGGACTAAATCCAAACCATATGACAGCAATTAGCACCAACAATAATATACGAGATCTATATTCTTTCCTTAAGAGCTGAGTCATAATCTGTCTCGAAAAAAAAGGTGCGCGGTATTTAATTTTACCACGCCCCTTTTTACAGTCAGAATTAGAGCAGAGCATTGATCCTTGCAAACAATACTTACTCTACAGATGATACATGGAGAGAAATTGAAGATGTAACTGCGCTAGTAATAAGACAATCGTAATCATATCCTCCACTTCCAGCACCGCATGAAACCCAGGTAACCGTGGGTACACTATCGCCCGTTCCGGCATAAACATCAGAAGCAGCTGCAGGATTTCCAGTAATTGGATCTACTAAATCGAACTGGACTCTTGAGAACAGAAGTGGATTACCAACATTTAATGTATATTTTACATTAACAACCTGATAACCTGTAATCGCACCCTCTCCTTCACCTGCGCGACCATCAGGTACGACATTTGCCGCAGCAAAACCATAAGTTGCGGCTCCCAGGACCAGGACCAAAATGAGCAGGGCTAATATCCTGAATTTGTTCTTCATTAAGTTATTCATAATATTCCTCCATCCAATAATTGATTGATAAATTGATTTATAGTTCTTGATAATTTCAGTTTAATATGGATTTATTATTGGTCAACCCTCAAAAACTTTCAGTCCTGTTAGGTGTGGTTTCTACCTGCCCTTGATCGAGAAAAACTCTCATCAGGTCCAGCCGCCAGGTATTATCATTCTCGATAAGTTTAAACCATATCAGAGTAAAAATATTGCATTTTCGCCACATTTAGATATTCACTTGGCAGATGAAAAACAAAAAAAGTGCCCTCAAAATTGAGGGCACTTGGTATGATCCAATTGATCAAACCCGTTCAGGGGTCAGGAGTCCAGGTTTAGTGGCAGGGCCAAAGAGGATCATCAAATGGACAAGCTGGGGTCCAGGTTGGGATCGGCGTATTTGTCGGCGGAGGCAGCGTATTTGATGGCGTAGGACTCGATGCTGTAGTTGGACTTGCCACTGAGGTCGCTGTTACCGGAATGGGTGTATTTGTCGGCAGTGGTGTGAATCCAGTCGTTGCAGTGGCGGTAGGTTCTGGCGTAAAGGTATTTGTCGCTGTCCAATCTGGCGTATTACTCGGTATGGGAGTATTACTCGGTATGGGTGTATTGGTTGGCAAAGACGTACTGGTTGGTGGAATGGGCGTATTGGTAGCCGTTCCAGTAGGAGTTGGTGTGGGTGTACTGGACGGCAGCGGGGTTGCAGTAGGCGTCCAGGTCACCAGCCCTTTATGAATGGACTCCTGGACAATTTGACATCCATTCTCAAAATCAATGATTAATCCAAAATCTTCCGCCTTGGCTCCTACGATGGATCCCCCTCCCGGACCTCCGTCAAAATCAATCCTGAGAGCGTATGAACTCCCGTGATTAAACTGGAGCGGTCCTTGCCAGGAAGAAGGGGAATCTGATGAAGTATCCGTCCACGAAAGCCCGTCTTGTGGTCCACCATCTCCTCCGCCCCAGGCATCGGCCCCAGTCCATTTAAACCAGTCTACATATATATCTTCCCAGGCGCTATCTTCAGCCCACTGTTGAAAATAAGTCCAATCAAAGCGAATGCGGGTTACCCTGGTATCATTCCAGGGATCCCCATTGGTGACTAAAATCTCCTGCTGATGACTGTTATGAAAAGCAAAATCGCTTAATGTATACAGGTTGCAGTCCGGCGTTGGGGTCGGTGTTGGTGTTGCAATATCTACAGAAGCACCTTTATGACAATCGTCATCAAATACCAGGTCTGCCGAAATTAATCCAGTCAGGGGCACATTTTGCTGCAAAAACAAAGCGATATATTGACCTTGTCCTCCAGCGCCCAATTGTACAGGCGCCGCGGGTACCCACAAGGTATCCGGGAAATCATCAAAGAGTATACTCCAACCGCTGGTATCAAACATGGTAGCCCAGACCGATCTTCCGGGATCAGTCTTCTCCCAGACCTGGTTGACATTATATAGATGAATTGGCACAGGATTGTTATTGCGGATGGTGACCGAGTTGATGTAATAACCCGACATCCAATGTCCCGCATAACTGGTCACAACTTCGATCAAATCACACTGTACTGGTATGGGAGTGCTGGTGAGTGTTGGTGTCAGGGAAGGTGTTGGTGTTGGTGTTATGGTTGGAGTATCAGTGGGGGTAGGGGTCTGGGTCCAAGTCGCAGCAGCAAGAATGGGACCAGAAACACCTATTACTCTAGAGGTCCGGAATTTTTCAACTATTCCATCTCTTTCTGCATTTAGTGAGATAGCCGGCCAGAAATTGCTTAATATAGGAAGAAACAACGGGTGTTGATGCTGTACTCTGACCTTAACACGATCACCGGGTCCACCCGCATCATCCATTAATATTCCACCGATACTCTCAACACAAAGCGGAATTGAGTAATTGTTGTAATCAACCACAAACTGGTTTTCACGATTGCTGCAGATTGTGGTGTGGAAATACCCACCTTCGTTAACATCACCAATCTGGGCTTCATCATGTAAAGTCAGATATTGTTCGTAATCGCCGGAGACAGCAGGATCCAACCATAGTCCTGACCCTCCCCCGGTTGCAGCGTCCTGGATGGAAAAAAGGCGGGCCAGGTCAATTAATTCCCTTTCTTTATCATTACCATCTGTTCCGGAGTAATCGTCTGGGATTAAACAATCCTGGGGATCTCCTCCAAATACATCGGCGTTTACATGATCTGCACCAAGGAAACTACCTGCCTGGACACAATAAATTTCTTTAAATTCTCCGGTCACTGCATAACGGATCCCAAACCGGGCAGAATTTTGCAGTGCCATCCAGGCGAAGGTTAATCGGGCGAACTCAATAATGCCAAAAATTAATAATAGCAAAACAGGCAGAGCGAGCATAAACTCTACCATTGATTGTCCATTTCTATTCTTTGTTCTTGGATTCAACCCTTTTCTATTCATGATTGCCCTGGATTCGGTAACAATTTCTGCTTTTGTTATCCTCCTTTCAACGGATCTTTTTCAACTATCATTAAGAAACAAACTGTGTGGGTCTACCCTGATCCACGCTGTAATATTTTGGGGTTCCTCTCGTTGGGTTCCACCTTGGAGAATGTCACCCAATTTTATAATTATTGGCTGGTTGACACGTGCAGCCAATCGGCTGAAAGCACATCTCTGCTCTCTGAAAAAGTACAAGTCCAATTAGTGCCTGTTTTCTCACATCCATCCGCCCAGGTGATCTGCCCATTCTTGGTTGCTGAAACACCGGCTACCACGACAGATCCTTCTCCATCAAGATTAAATTCCACCGCAGTAAACAAACCAGGATCTTCGATATCAAGGCTGTAAATGACCCTGGAAACATCAGAGGCGGATACGATCCCATAGCCCACATCCAGCATGCCTGCACCATGAATAGTGGTATTCATTGACGCAAAACCATAGGTTGCGGCAGCGATGACCAGTGATATTGATACCAATCCCAGGATACGTTTTCGAGTTCTTTTTTCTTTGGTCATAATGTTTTCCTTATCTGGTGCCGAAAATACAGGTCATTTCCCTTTAGTTAGTCTCCAGTGTAGCACCAGGTCAACTCCCCTAAACTAACAGTCTTGTTAGCCAAACAGCTGTCTTTTGTTTTAGGGGGGTTTCCTCTACTCGGAGCTGGTGTAAAGGACTTTCAGTGCTGTTAGGTCAGCTAAATTTCAGCCATATATTACTGAATCTTGAAGGTATATTGCTTGATTTTTGAAACAAACTAATCATCCGAAAACAAAAAAATGCCCTCATCAGAAGGCACTTTGATTGTAATAAATATAGAAGTCTTGACCAAGTAGGTTTATTGAACAGAAGTCACATGCAGCCAATCCGCTGCCAATACATCAATACTCTCGTCAAAAGCACAGGTCCAATTAGAATCAATTAGAGTACAATCGTCAGCCCAGACAATATCCCCTTTTTCAGTTCCGGAGACGCCCACGATTATCTCAGTACCATTCTGATCAAGGGTAAATTCCACGGCTACAAAGGAGCTCGGATTCTCAATATCCAGGGTATAGTTTACTCTGGAAACAACAAAAGAAGATTTTATACCAAATCCGGCTCCAATGACACTGCCTTCAGAGATAGAATCTGCTTCTGCAAATCCAAATGTGGCAGCAGCGATAACGAGGGACAACGAAACGATTGCCAGGATCCGGTTATGAGTACGTTTATGTTTCGTCATGATCTTCTTCCCTTGTTTGAAATAAATAAAAAAACTATTGACTTCGCTTCCAGTGTAGCACCTCCCAAATATCCTTCAACCCCTCTAAACTAACAGTCCTGTTAGTTAAAGATGGTTCTCCGAAACGCAGGGGGTTTTTTGGGGGGTTTCACCTTACAAGATAGTTGGAAAATCCAGAAATATATAAATGCCCTCAAACGAGGGCATTTATATATTATTAGTTTAATTTATGTATTCCTACTGGAGTTAGTGTCCAGGTTTAGTGGCAGGGCCAAAGAGGATCATCAAAGGGACAGGCCGGCGTCCAGGTAGGAATCGGCGTTTCTGTCGGAGTAAGTGTTGGAGAGAGTGTCACTGTAGGAACGATAAGAGTAGGGGCTGGGACCAATGTATTTGTGGCAGTTGGTGTAATTGGTGTATTAATTGGAATGTCTGTGGCGGTTGCTGTTGAGGTATCCGGTGGTATTGGTGTATTTGATGGCGTCAATGAAGGCGTGAACGTGGGTGGTGGAGGGGGTGTATTTGACGCAGTTTGTGTTACTGTTGGTGGTGGTGAAGTATTCGTGGGAGGAATCGGCGAAGGCGTCAGGGTCGTAGTTGGCGTGGGAGTGGGTGTCCAGATAATAACCGGTCTGTCTATTGCATTTCGGCTCAGTTGGCAGCCGTTAGTAAAGTCAATAATGACACCAAAGTCGCTGTTTACAACGCCAGGCAAGGGCAAACTCCCTCCCCAGTTTCCATCAAAATCCAAGGCCCAATTATAGGTACTGCCGCTGTTGAAGGACCGTGACCCACTCCAATCTGCAGAGGAACTATTATCAAACACTCCATCACCTTCCCCGCCCAGGTGGAAATAAACCCCATTCCAGGCGAACCAATCCACATTCAGGTTTGGATACCCGTTAGCATTTCCGTATTGTTCCGCATAATCCCAATCCAATTGGATCTGGCTTACTGTAGCATCAACCACATCGTTATTGGTGACGAACAAACTCTGAATTCCAAAAATACTAAAATTAAATCCGGTCATGCTGTATTGGCTGCAGTCCGGCGTGGGTGTAATTGTTGGAGTAGCCGTAATTGTTGGTGTATGAGTTGGTGTGGAGGTGGGCATATTGGCGGTGATCCCCTTGTGGCAGTCGTCCTCAAAGACCAGGTCAATTGAGGTGCCTCCCTGCACTGGTTCAGCCACTGGTTTGAATTTCGTGATATGCTGGCCTAATCCACCTACTGCCAATTCAATCGGCGTCAGAGGATTCCAGGTAGTTGGCGGTGTAAAATCATTCAAGATAAATAAGGGGCTGAGATTAAACTGCATTGTCTCCAGGTAGCGACTGGGGGGTATTACCTCCCAATTTACATTGGCCTGGAATAAGTGGATCGGGACCGGGTTAGTATTTCTAATCCGTACGATGGTCCCATAATTTCCCCCACCTAAATCCCCAATAAAACTAGACTCGACCAAAATCAGATCACAATCCACAGGAATGGGTGTATGAGTAATAGTGGGAGTTAAGGTAGCGGTTGGGGTGGGTGTTTCTGTTGGCGTGTTGGTAATCGTGGGAGTCTGGGTCCAGGTAGCTGCAGAGAGGATAGGACCAGAAACACCAAGCACTCTAGACGTGCGGAATTTTTCAACAATGCCATCCCGTTCAGCATTTAATGTCACAGAAGGCCAGATATAATTTATTAAGGGTAGGAATAAGGGATGTTCGTGTTCAACATAGACTTTTACCCGATTTCCGGGACCACCGGCATCATCCATCAACTGGGTATTATCAATGTCAAAACAAAGGGGAATTGAATAATTGTCCCTATCCATTACATACTGTTGATTATTATTAATATTAGGACGATTGCTGCAAATGGTGACATGATAAAAACCTTCTTCATCGGGTAACCCGATAAATGCCTCATTATGATTAGCAAGGTACTGCTCATAATTTCCTGAAACATTGGGTCGCAGCCACAGACCCGTTCCCCCACCGATTGTAGCATCCTGGATAGAATATAACCTGGCAAGGTCAATCAGATCTCTTTCCAGGTCATTGGAATCTGTACCAGTATAAGAGTCCGGGATGTCGCAATCTTGAGGGTCACCTCCGTCAATATCAGCGTTAACATGTGTGGCGCCCAGGTAATTGCCTGCTTCCACACAATAGATTTCGTTAAACTCACCGGTAACTGCAAAACGGATGCCAAAGCGGGCTGCATTTTGAACTGCCATCCAAGCAAAAGTCATCCTGGCGAATTCGATAATGCCAAAGATCAAAAATAACAGAAACGGGAGGGCAATCACAAACTCTACCATCGCCTGGCCCCGACTCTTCTTTTTTAAGTGCGAAATATACTCTTCTTTCATCTTTTCCTGGATTTTACTTAAAACAAGTACCCGCAGTATAACATATAACTGCTTTATTTATACATTTCAGAGGGAAAAAACCCCTTATTGACTGATTCGAGTAAAGATACTTCCGGCGATTTTTTCGAATATTTGGGTTAGATAAAGCCCGCTGGGGGCATAATAATACTGACCACAGGATGTTTGTGGCGCAATTCCATCACAAGGATCTTTAGTAAAATCATCTGCTACAATGTCCGGCACCGGGTTGCGGGTATTGTCATCGCCTATATTGGCTATATAACGCAGCAGGACCTCTCCGTCATAATCCGGCGGAGCTGCCGCTTTGCCAAGACCTATAGAATAAATAGCTATTTCTTCTCCACTCAGCACCGGTTCACTGCCATTAGCCGAGCGTAATAAACCAATTCGGTCTGTGATATCCCTGGCATAGTCTTCTGCATCGTATGGCGGAGTGGTAGCGAAATAGACTGCCCCAGGAGGGCATTCTGATTGATTTGCATGGAATGGTCCGCAGTGGCGTGTGGAGGGGATACTATCCGTGCACCAGGGACGATCCCACATCCGGTTTGGATCGGGAAAAGTTGAAACTCCACCGCAGAATCCATTTGTATAGCCTGGACCAATATCGCCAACGGCAACATCCGGGGGTATTGGTACTGGGATAGGATTATTTACATCGCTGGCATCCGGCAAGTCGCTGACATTGGTAGCTCCATCGGAAAGAATCACGATCACCCAAACACTGTCAACTCTGCCCTTACTTCTGAGGATATCTCCGGCTACCCGCATCCCGCATCCAGTACAGGTAGAAACAATCGCATCGCCAAAACCTATAGGAACACCAGCAACATATTCGGCATTACCATTAATATCCAGCGGATTCAGCTGGCCATTAATAGGGTTTTTTCCAGTAGCAATGATAATATCCAGATCCAGATCATCGTGCAAATTGATGGCATCGATTGCTGCATTAACCGCGGTGTGATCTGTTTCTAAGAATCTTGTTTTTAACGGGTTCGGGTCCAGGTCAAAGTCAACCGGGTGAGCGCTGAAATCATAGCTTACAATTGCAATCCGGTCATAACCATCAAAAAGTTTGTCGATCATGGATTTTGCAGCATCTTTGGCATCGCGGAGCGGCTGGCAGTTATTTGCACCATTACAGGCAGATGGATCAAAATTCGCATTGTACCCGGGTGTGGAGCTGCCCATAGATTCCGAGGTGTCAATCACCAGAACCACATCAACGGTTGCTGCTTCTCCCACTGAATGAATAGTCAAGGGAACTGATTGAACCCCAAACAATTGCAGGAAATAAACTGGACTATTCTGACTGGCTTGCACCCAGGCCAATTTACGTTTATCTTCTCCCAGACCAGGACATAAACTGGCGAAATCTGCCGGGAGTCCAGCGTCATCACAGACATATGTTTCCAAAGAAAATATATTTTCAATTTGATTTAGCGCCAGCATCTCCCGGGCTGCCTCACGGATATAGGTATCCCGTTGAATTTTGGTTAGTGAGCTGTCTTTAATATTATTGGCAGCTGCGACAGCGGCTGCATCTAATCCTCTCTTTAACCTGGTGAAATTCAAATACAAAGTCCCTGCATCGGTAACCAGGCCCGCAAAAGCCAGCATCGCCAAAAAGGCAATCGCGGTGATAACGATTGCCTGTCCACGCTCAAACTGATTTCCCATTCTGATTTGTTTTTTTATTCTGGGAAAGAACCGTTTGGAATTTCTGATAGGAATATGTTTTTGTCTTCTCATGGGAACCCTTAGATTATGGCACAGGTGTAGGTGTAGGAGCGACAGCAGGAGCCGGCATGAAAGAATAAGCATGCAGTGGAACCGGATTGGGCAGCAGGTCGCTCAGGAGGGGCAAATTCAACAACTGCTCATGACAGTAATAAATCTCGACCAAAACACTGCCTTTTTCCGTTGGAGCATCTGTAACTAGATCATATGTATCTTCAATTTCTAAATCGGTGAAAAAGGGAGTCAAAGATCTCAGCGTCCCATCACAGTTTCTTGTCCAATTATTACCCCATAAGGACCACACCGCATCCGGTCCATTTGGCCAGCGCCTGGAAACATCGTTATCAACAATCGTAAATACAGAGATTGTCACATCATCTGTAGCTGGATTTAAGGTAAAGTTTGGGTTGAATCCTTGATATATGGTTGGGTCTGGATCTGAAATAATCACGCAGGCTGTATCATAATAATAATGTAAAACGCCAATCCCATCTAAGCAGGCACTGATCGGCAATCCTGTCGCTGGGGCATCCAGCATCGCTGGGTCATGCTCAGAAGCAAAACGGGCTGCCTCCCTGGCAACATCCAGCATGGATAGATAGGAATAAATAACTGCCGCCACCTCAACAAAACCAATCAAGAGGAACAAAAGAAGCGGCAAAACAATCGCCAATTCAACAAAGCTCTGTCCTTTATTTTTTCCTCTAGAGCGGAATTTTTTTCGCATCGTTTCCTTTCCCGGATTTAATACCTTTATTATAACGATAGACAGATCAACCGTCAAACGGAAGGGACTAGCTAACAAATTTGTTAAGTCGATTGACCTTCCACTCAATTATTTCACTGATTGGATAAATATTCTATTGACTGAATTTCATTATAGTGGGTTTTTTTACTATGGTGGTTAACAATCTTGAAAAGTCACCTCTTGCGGAAGAAGGGTTTTTTTATCCTTTTTTACCGATATTGTTGTAAAATCACCATAGAAGCAGCCCAAATTATTAGCAGGAGCAATTATGAAGACAATTACTCTCAGAATTTGCCCCACTGTAGAAGCGATTCGCGATCAATCCATCCTGGAAGAGAATGGGATCCGGTCAGTAGTTGTCCCGTATTACAAAGCTCCTTCATTCTATGTGGGAGATAATCTAACCTCCGAACTGCTGGTCCGGGAAGACGAAGAAGAAAAATCCAGGAATATCCTGGGGCTTCCCGATCCGGAAGCAGATTAACTATCCAGTTAAGAGAGAGAACTCATTCTTCCAAAATCACACTTGGAATCACCCAAACCAAAGAAGTGGCTGTCTAAAAAGTCAACCTCCCACATATTTGTCATTCCGAGTGCAACGAGGAATCCATTAAAGGCAGAAATACTCAAACCTGATTTTCACAAACTAAGGTAATAATTGATTCTGACCTCAATATGGATCCTTCACTGCGTTCAGGATGACAAAAGGATAGATCGCAATAAGTCCATCGGTCTGTGCCGATTTCTGTTGGTACAATCCCCCCTTTTTTAACTCATCATGCGCAGAGCTTTCTTGGGGCAGACAGAAATACAATCCACACATCCCAGACAAAGGTTTGGATAAATATCGGGGAGTTCGCCGGGTTTTTCTTGCCGGAGTACCTTCCGTTCGCAAACCTGGGCCGAGGCACAAATACCTTCTTCACAGCTGGATGGATCACAGGCCTGGTAATCAATGGCAATTCTAGGCTGGGGCATGATCTTCCCCCTTCAGCTCATCCCTCAATCGATCCAACTCTTCTTCCAACTCTTCCACTCGCATCATCATTGCTGGACGAATTGAGTGGGCGGGTATATTATTTTTGAGCTCCTTAATCTCATCCTCGAGCTCTTTAATCCGCAACAGTATATCAAACATATAAAATGCAGTGCTTATTTAAAACCTCTACTCCCGTTTTGCCCTGCGGGCTGCTTTCCTCTCCGCGTCTTCTGCTTTTGCTTTCTGCTCAAGTGCATAACTCTTGGGGCGAATTCCAGCATAGTAAGATGCCGGTTTTAATAATCGTTCTTTTCGGTGGATGTTGGCTTCCAGGCGCTCATAACCAGCCAATTCAAAATCATGATCCATCTTAATCGCATCAAAAGGACAGTATTCAGCACAGTATCCACAGTTCATGCATAGATCAATATCAATCGCAAATTCCGCAGGCGTTTTTAATGGTTTCCCTGTTTCTGGATCTTCAGCCCGAGTAATCCAGATACACTGGGAGGGACAGACTTTAGTGCAGATTCCACAGGCGGTGCAGCGAACTTTCTGTTCTCCTTCTTCCTCATCATAAACCAAAAAAGGCACATAGCGGAACGCTTCAGCTAAAGGCAATCTCTCCTCATGGTAATTAACAGTAAAAATGCCTTTAGTATCGTGGGTCATTCTTTGCCGGACCCCATCTTCGGTATAGTACCGATCTTTGCCGGCTTTTATATCTTCTGTGTAGGTCTCAAACAGGTGTTTAAGGGTTACACCCAAACCTTTTAATATTCCTTGTCCTTTCATAGCTCTCAACTCTCCAGGAGTTCTGCTGTTAGGTTATCGATCTACCTCACCAAGTACAATATCGATGGATCCCAGGATGGCAACTAGATCGGCCACCTTTTCTCCCAGGCACATTTCGCGTAAACCTGTCAGGTTGATAAATGATGGCGCCCGGACATGGTACCGCCAGGGATTATCAGTCCCGTCGGACACAACATAAAATCCAAGCTCCCCTTTGGGCCCCTCAACCCTTCCATATGCTTCTCCAGCCGGCATCTTAAATTTATAAGCCGGTTTGTTCGCCAGGATTTCTCCCTGGGGCAGCGCATCAATTGCTTGTTGGAGTATGCGAATGCTTTGCCGAATTTCGTCAAATCGGATCAGGAATCGGTCATACACATCACCATGGTAGCGGACAGCGACATCAAAATCAAACCTGTCGTAAATACCATAGGGGTCAGCCCGTCGAATATCATAGGGGACTCCGGATGCTCGCAGCACTGGTCCAACCGCAGATAAACCTATGGCTTGTTCAGGAGTAAGAATTCCCACACCCTGGCTCCGGCCGACCACAATTTCGTTTTCAACCAGGTAGCGGTCCAGTTCATCTACCTGTCTGGGCAGGCGATCGTAAACCAGTTTCCGAATATGATCCTCCAAACCCTCCGGCAAATCCCGGACAACACCACCAAATCTGAAATAATTGCACATCATCCTTGAACCGGCAACAGCTTCAAAAATATCCAGGATCAGTTCCCGTTCTTTAATGGTGTATAACGCCGGGGTGAAATAAGCACCGAGGTCATTAAGGAAAAATCCGATTGCCATAAAATGGTTTAATACCCGGGTTAGTTCAGCCATGATCACACGGATATATTGGGCTCGTTCTGGCGGTTGGTATTTCTCTCCCAGGAGCTTTTCAACAGTCAATGCATAGGCAAAGTTGTTGCTCATGGAGCAAAAATAATCCAACCGGTCCGTATAGGGTATGTTCATACTGTAGGTATTACGCTCAGCAATCTTCTCGTGATTTCGATGCAGGTACCCCATAACAGGTTCAAGATCTACGACCGTTTCACCTTCCAGCGCAGCAACCATCCGGAAAACACCGTGGGTGGAAGGATGCTGAGGGCCGAGATTTACCACTAACTGTTCAGTTTCAATCCCGGGATCTTCCTGCTCAATGACAGCAGTTCCCTGGAAAAGTAGTTCCTCCCCTTCAGGGATCCAGGTTTCCGGGTTAAACCCTTTTGGATAGGCAATATTTTCTTTATATGGATTATTCGCTTCAATTTTGGAAACTTTGCCTTCCGGCCAGCGGTCTTCGTAAGGTTTAAATTCACCCTCAAAAAATACTTCCTGCCAATCTTTGCGAAGAGGATGACCTGCAAATCCTTCCCACATTAAGATTCTTTTCAGGTTAGGATGTCCTTCAAAACGGATTCCCAATAAATCCCAGGCTTCCCTTTCCTGGAAAGCCGCACCTGGGAAGAGACCCACGAGTGATGGAACAACTGATTTTGCACGCGGCACCTGGGTTTTTATAACCAGGATTGATCCGCCGGTGGATTTATAAATGTGGTATACCACTTCCATTTTTTCTTCCGGAAGGTAATCCACGCCGGTAACTGAAGTGAGGGAATCATACCCAAATTCATCCCGTAGAGTTTGCATAAAAGGTACTAATTGAGTTGATTCAACAGTCACACCCTCATATCCTTCTCTCTCATCAATCCTGACCCATTCAGGAAATCGGTCGATGATAGACTGGTTGATACTATTGATAACGGCTGTTTGATCATTCATGCCTGGGTTCCCTGTTCTTGTTCTTTTTTCATTAACCCCGGAAAATCTCTCACATCAATCAGATCTGGACCCAAGATGGGGACGGGTATACCTTCATCCGGTTCATCCTGGTACCAACGAACCTCACTGATGGACTCTTTATCTATTTTTTCCTGGATTTTCATCAAACCAAATAATAGAGCCTGTGGTGTGGGTGGGCAGCCAGGAACATAAACATCGACCGGGATATACTTATCGATCCCCGCAATTACGTTGTAACCGCGTTTGAAAGGACCTCCGCCTGAAGCGCAAGCGCCCATGGAAAGCACGTATTTTGGTTCAGGCATCTGGTTGTATAACCTGACAACCTGGGGAAGCATCTTTTTTGTGACTGTTCCAGAAACAATCATCAAATCACACTGCCTGGGGCTGGGTCGCATGATTTCCATTCCGAAGCGGGCCATGTCAAACCGGGCGCCGGCGGTAGCAATCATTTCAATTGCACAGCAGGCAAGGCCAAAAAACATCGGCCAGACCGAATATCGCCGACCCCAGTTGTAGATTTTGTCGAGGGTAGTGATCGCAACAGTACCCTGCATTTCGGGTGGAATATAGTAATCAGGATTATAGAGTTCATCCGGCATGAAGAACACTCCTCAAAGTGAAAATCCACAATAGTTTTTTGCGGATTTTGTTAACGCCCCTATTATATTTCCCTTTACCTTAGCTTGTCAACAATTATTTATGCTAATATTTTTTTGTTTAATTACTTTCATATGTTATACTGAAACAGTGCAAAAAACCCGCCAGCAAATTCTCACTTATCTCCAAACCCATCCGGGGGCAACCGCTGTTGAAATCAGCCGTTATCTTGATTTAACTCCCGCCAATATTCGTTATCATCTGGGATTATTAGTCAGATCTGGATGGGTTCAAATCTCTGGGAAACGAGGACCAGGTGGGGCTGGTAGGCCAATCAAGCTCTATAATCTCACTTCCCGTTCCCTGGGCTCCAATATTGAATACCTGTTGACAGTTATCCTGGAAACCCTTGGCTCTGATAAATCTGCAGATGGAATATTAAGATCCATAGCGGAAATCCTGGCAGGTAAAGCTGGCCAGAAAATGGGAAACAGGATCCAAAAATTTAACCAGGCCTTGGAATACCTGAACCAACTTGACTACCATGCCAACTGGGAAGCTCACCCGGAAGGTCCCCAGGTCATCCTGCGCCACTGTCCCTACCGGGAGATGGCAAAGGATCAGGATCGGCTCTGTCAGATTGACAGTTATCTTCTATCGATCCTATTTGACACAAATTTAGAACTCACGCGGAAACGATCTTTCGGAACAAACCCTTTCTCCCCCTGTATCTTTAAACCCAAGCTGTAGTTAAGCACGAACCCAAACAAGCAGGGATCTCGTTTATCTTGAGGCCCCTGCCTATTTCATTCAACAATGATAAATTATCCTGACAGTGCTCGTGACCATGATCATGTTAATGGTCATGTCCGTGACCATGTTCTATACTTTCCGCACAGGGAGCAGCTCCACTTAAGTTTCCTGCTAAATACTCAGCTAATGTTTCCTTTACAGTTCCTCTAGCCCCGGTTGCGGTGTCAATTCCAAATTGGGTGAAGAATTGAATCGCTCTTCCTCCCATCCCTCCGCTAAGCATTACATTTGCGCCTTGCTCATGGATAAAACCAGGGACCTGACCAACCTCGTGGCCGGCATAGTACGGATTTTCAATGACTTTGATTTCCTTTACTTCATTTCCTTCCATATCTACCAACGCAAAGTAAGGACAACGGCCAAAATGCTGCGCAACGGTGCTGTCTAATCCATTGTTGCTCTCTGCTGAAATTGCTATACGCATGAAATTATGTCTCCTTGATAAAGTTAATATTCATAATACCGGAAAGTCGGCTTATCTTCTGACTATCCCAGCCTTGGCTATCTTCACCGGTTGATTAACATAGTTAATTGTTCTGCCCCAACATAATTTTCAACCTTTATATCCTGAGCATGTACTCCCGGCACTTGTGAGACAGCTATTTTAATTTGTTGTGCTAATGATACCGCAATTGGACAAACAGGGGAGGACGGCCGGAAAGTATATTTTACATGACCTTCTTCATTAACGGTTAGATTCTCGATTAACCGCATACGAATCACATCAGCCCGGGTCTCCGGATCAATGACTAGCCGTAAACGAGCAATAATTAATTTTTCTAATCTCTCACTTTTATTTTCAGTCATACTTCAAGGTCCTGTAATACATCCATTACCTCTTTCCACAAATCACGAATCGCCAAACTGGAAGGAGAACCTGCCTGATATGCGGTCACTGGTTTTCCATGGACCATTGAGTCTGTTACAGCCAAATCAAATGGTATCTTTCCAACTACGCGGATCCCTTCGTTCTGGCAAAATTCCTCGATCTCCTCCGTACCCTCATGATATATATCCGCTTTATTGATACAAACCAGCGACTCGAGGTCAAAATGGGCTGTGGTTTGAAGAACCCTGCGCATATCATGCACACCAGAAGCAGTCGGTTCAGCCACAATCAGCGCCAGATCAGCCCCTGAAGCAGCTGAGATAACCGGGCATCCGATACCGGGAGGTCCATCTACAAGAACCAGGTCATATGCTTCATCAAGAGCTAGAAGCCTTGCCTGCTGTTTAACCAGGGTAACAAGTTTGCCTGAGTTTTCCTGGGCAGGTATTAAATTTGCATGAAATAGCGGACCATAGAGACTCTCCGACTGATACCACTCCCCCGCAATTTGCTCCTTCATCTTGATCGTTTCAGTTGGGCATTGATAAACACAAGCCGCACAGCCATCACAAGCGATGGGATCCACTGTATAAAGATCTTCTTTGACGATCACTGCCTCAAACCGGCACACATCTACGCAAATACCGCAGGCGGTGCACTCATCAGGTTCAATTTCCGCAATTGATCCTCCCCAAAATTCCTCCTTACTGATAACAGAAGGAGAAAGAACCAATTCTAGATTCGAGGCATCTACATCTGCATCTGCGAAAACGGTTTTAAATGGGGTGTTTTTCAAAGACAACAGGTGTGCAAATGCTGCAGCAACACTGGTCTTTCCAGTTCCACCTTTTCCACTAAGGATAACTAATTGTTTCATGACCTGTCCACAATCGATAAAGTTTCTACAATCTGCCGGTGCAGTTGTAGAAAACGACTTTCGTACTCAGGTTTTATCTCCAGGAGTGATTTTCCTTGAGCAATGCCTTGTCCGATTTCACGCTCCAGCGGGATTTGAATCAAGATCTCTAAACCCACTTCCTCACAGTATTGCTCCACTCCTGTGTCTCCTATCCCGGCACGATTGATAATGACACCAGCAGGGATCTCAAGCTCTTGGGTAACTTTATACGCCTGGCGTAAATCATGTAATCCAAATGGAGTTGGTTCAGTAACCAGGAGAATATAATCTGCCCCACGGAGAGACTCAACCACCGGACAGGATGCTCCGGGTGGAGAATCTATCAGGACAACATCCGCATCCATAAGATCCTGCCACTTCTTAAGTTTTGAGATCACGGGAACAGCCATTGGTTCCCCAATATTCAATATTCCATGACCAAAACGGATCCCTTCCTCTGAGAGACCACCCTCCAAGATTCCCAAACGATTGGGGACCTCAGTGATGGCACCCTCCGGACAAATCAATGTACAGCTTCCACAACCATGGCACATCTCAGGAAAAACAAGGGTCTGTCCACCGATTACCACAATTGCATGAAATTGGCAGACTTCAGCACACTTTCCGCAACCATTGCAGGTTTCAGGATCCACGCTGGGAATTAACAAATTTACATCTTCAAATTGATTGAGCTCAGGCTTGATGAAGATATGAGAATTTGGCGCTTCAACATCACAATCCAGGAGTGAAACTGAATAATCCGCTCTCGAAAGCGCCTGGGCCAAAGCAGTTGCTATGGTTGTTTTTCCAGTTCCTCCTTTCCCACTGGCAATTGCGATTTTCATAGATTAACTCTCTTAATGATGCAATTCCTCACCAGTAGCCGCATTTACCTCTTCCAGGCTTCCGGACAGGAATCGATCGAGCAGCTCCTCCGGGGTTCCGGTCTCGGCAATATATGCCCGAATACCTGCTGCTTTCAAGGTTGAAAAAGCATTTGGTCCGTAGCGCCCTGTAACCGCA
>Ga0255364_10108_pt1 | contig 20421 bp, 20 predicted proteins | sample ANMaggSSYBR01G12_FD_182087 | JGI IMG/M metagenome (GOLD analysis project Ga0255364, IMG submission 182087) | Sediment cell enrichment communities from methane seep in Santa Monica Basin, California, United Staets - ANME aggregate JGI... | ecosystem: Environmental > Aquatic > Marine > Cold seeps >...
ATACTTCTTCATTAATTAATTCTCCAATTGATCAATTTTCCGATTAACCAATTAATCCCTAACTTCTGACTTCTTTGTTGTATTTTCTTAACTAGCTAACTAATTAACCAGCAAATAAAGTATTCCTATAATCGTCTTGGCATCTTTAATAATATTTTCTTCTACTAATTTTAGGGCCTTACTTGGTTTAATTAGTTCAACTTCAATAAATTCATCAACATCTTCATTTTTATTTCTTTTCTCTAAATCTTCTGCTAAAAAGAGTGTGAGTTTTTCATTGCAAAAACCGGGGGTAGAGAAAAAAGTTATCAGCTTTTTAATCTTTCGGGGGTAATAACCGGTTTCCTCTTCCAATTCTCTCAAGGCACAGTTTTTCAGATCTTCTCCCGGCTCAACCTTCCCCGCCGGTAGTTCCCATAAAACTTCATCTGCCGGTTTTCTGAACTGTCTGATCATCACTATCTTATTATCATCAGTCAAAGCTAAAATAACTACTGCCCCGGGGTGCTCAACAATTTCTCTGACAGTCTCCCGACCGTCAGGAAGCTTTACTTTATCCTGACGAAGATTAATAATTTTTCCCTGATAAATATAAGCGGAAGATAACATTTTCTCTTCCAAAGAATCTTCTTTACTCATCTAATTTTTTCCTGAGATTACAGTATTTATAATAGATAAAACATATTCTGCCGTATTTTTTAAATTTTTAACAAGAATATATTCATCAACTGTATGAACCTTCTCCATCCCTATAGCTAAAACAACTGAGGGGAAACCTTTCTTATTAAATATATTGGCATCACTCCCGCCTCCACTCGCATGAAATGATGGTAATAATCCTATTTTTTCTGCCGCTCTAATTGCTATTTTAACTGTTCTATCATCAGAAGATAAATTGTAGCAATCATATTCTCTGTTAATCTTTATCTCTGCTTTTGTTTTATACTCCTGAGCAGTATCTTCAGCAATCTTTTTTAATTGTTCAGTGTATTTTTCTAATTTTTTTTTGTTTCTACTTCTAACTTCTCCTTTTAATGTTACCTTATCAGGGACAATATTAGTAGCTTTACCGCCGGAAATAATCCCAATATTGGTAGTAGTCTCTTCATCGATTCGCCCTAACTTCATCCGGGAAAGAGCAAATCCGGCTACCTGAATAGCATTAATTCCCTTTTCTGGTTCAGCGCCGGCATGAGCTGCCTTCCCTCTAATGATAAATTCGATAGAATTCTGAGAAGGAGCACTAGTCGTAATTCCTCCTACTTGGCCTCCAGCGTCTAAAACAAATCCTATTTGTGATTTTAACTCGGAGAGATCTAAATTTTTTGCTCCATATAAACCTATTTCTTCACAAATGGAAAATACAATCTCTATGTCACCGCAGGGAATATTATTCTCTTTGATGATATGTAGTACCTCTAATAAAGCGGCAATTGCTGCCTTATCATCTGCTCCTAAAATTGTTGTTCCGTCGCTTACTATCTTTTCTCCATCGCAAACAGGTTTAATGTTTTTCCCCGGGACAACTGTATCCATATGAGCGGAAAACATAATAGGAGTAGCTTTTTTAATATTTCCCTTTAGACGGGCTATTATATTTCCACTATTAGATTTTACTTTCTCACCAGCTTGATCAACTATAACATCCAAACCAAAACCTTCTAACTTTTCTATTAAAAAGTCAGCCAGATTCCTCTCCTCCCTGGAAATGCTGTCTATCTTAACTAATTCCATAAAACTTTCTATCAACCTTTTTTCATTAACCATTAATTTGTCTCCTTTCTTTTTGGTATATCGTACATTAGTTAGTTGGTTATCTGGTTACCTGGTTTGTTAGTTAAGGAATTAGTGTAAATATTTGTTAAATATATAACGATATTCTTAACTAATTAGACCAACCGGTACAACGGTTAAGCAAATAGTTACTGTATATAGTGTAGAGCAGATGGACAATTATCATACAGTGTAAATAGTATATAATATATAGCAAAGAAAATACAGTAGTAATTTACAGATTTCTACTTAGTAGTTTAAAAGCAAATATGGGGCGGATAAATCCGCGCCCTGCATTAATAGCAATCCTTTATTAAAAAAGTTTAAAATTTTGAATTATGGTTTTTAGTTTTTCACTCTTTCACCAATTCTGCTCCCTGTTTCAAAGCTTCCTTATTCAAACTCAGTAATTTTTTATTACGTCCGGTCAAAGCTTTCTCTAAGGCTTTAAATATAGTTTCCAACTTTACAGCTCCTGATTTTTTAACATAAGCACCCAAGACTACCATATTGGCTGCTCTTGAATTACCTAACTTATCAGCAATATCATCTGCAGGAATCTTTATCACATTAACGTCATTCCTTTTTACTTCCCGTTCTATCAATGAATCATTCAAGATGATTAATCCATCTTCACTTACATTTGATTCAAATTTATCTAATGAAGGTTGGTTCATAGCAATTAATACCTTTGGGTGGGATACAATGGGGGATCCTATCTCCTTAGTTGAAATAAGCACTGTACAATTTGCCGTTCCCCCTCTCATTTCTGGTCCATAAGAAGGCATCCAGGCAACTTTTTTACCTTCTATCATTCCAGCATAAGCCAGCAATCTACCTATTAACATTACTCCTTGACCACCAAATCCTGAAATAATTATCCTCTCTAACATTCAAGACACCTCCTCAGGAGTTTTAAGTTCTCCTAATGGGTAATAAGGGATCATATTTTCTTCCACCCATTTATTTGCTTCAATCGGGCTTAGACCCCAGTTAGTAGGACAGGTAGATAGAATTTCAACCAGAGAAAAACCTTTGCCATCTAATTGTACTTGAAATGCTTTTTTGATTGATTTTTTAGCCTTTATTATATTTGCTGGTTTGTTTAAAGCTACCCGAGAAATATAAGTAACTCCTTTTAGAGCAGCTAACATCTCTGCTACTTTCATGGGGTATCCCATAGTTTTCGCGTCTCTACCATAAGGAGAGGTCTGAGTTACTTGTCCCACTAAAGTAGTGGGTGCCATCTGTCCACCGGTCATCCCGTAGATAGCATTATTTATAAAGATAACCGTAATATTCTCCCCTCGATTAGCAGTATGAACTATCTCCGCTGTACCAATAGAGGCGAGATCTCCATCTCCTTGATAAGTAAATACAATAGAATCTGGTTTTGCTCTTTTTATTCCGGTAGCTACAGCGGGGGCTCTCCCGTGTGCTGCACAAATCATATCACAATCAAAAAAAACATAGGCGAATACCGAACAACCTACCGGACATACTCCTATAGTTTTTTCTCTTATTCCAAATTCATCTACAACCTCAGCCACTAAGCGGTGAGCAATGCCATGATGACATCCCGGACAATAAGTAAAAGGATCTTTAGTTAAAGATTTAGGTTTACCAAAAACTTTCTTCATAATATTATTACACACCTCCGTAATATAATATAAAATGTAATCAATCTATTTTAAATATTTCTTTATTTCAGTTAAAATTTCACTTTGTGTAGGTATGACTCCGCCCACTCTACCATAAAAATTGACTTCTACTTTACCGTTCACTGCTAATTTAACATCTTCTACCATCTGACCCAAGCTCATTTCAGCTACTAAAAACTTATTTACCTTTTCGGAAGTCTCAGCAATTATCTTTTCCGGAAAAGGAAATAAGGTAATTGGCCTGATTAATCCGATATTAATTCCCTCTTTTTTAGCGTTAGCAATTACAGTTTTTACAATCCGGGCTACTGTTCCGTAAGCAACTACTATTAAATCAGCATTTTCTAAATTAATCGTTTCATATCTAACTTCTTTTTCTTTTAATTCATTATATTTATCTTGAATTTTAAAATTTAATTTTTCCATTTCATAAGGATCCAGATTAAAAGGAACAATATAATTTTTTTCTCTTCCTTTGCACCCGGTTAATATCCATCCTTCTTTATCTGGCAAATTAATCTTTTTTCTTTCCTTAAATTCTACAGATTCCATCATTTGTCCTATAAGTCCATCTCCTAATATCATTGCGGGATTTGTATATTTATCTGCTAAATCAAAAGCATCCATGGTTAAATCTACCAACTCTTGCACAGAAGAAGGGGCCAGTACAATTAAATGATAATCACCGTGTCCTCCTCCTTTGGTAGCTTGAAAATAATCAGCTTGCCCAGGCTGTATACTCCCTAATCCTGGTCCCCCTCTTTGCATGTTTACTATTACGCACGGTAACTCAGCACAGGCGATATAAGAAATCCCTTCTTGTTTTAAACTTATCCCCGGACTCGAGGATGAAGTCATGGTTCTTACTCCTGTGGCAGCGGCTCCGTAAACCATATTTATTGCTGCTACTTCACTTTCAGCTTGTATAAAAGCTGCATTCTTAATCTTGGGCAACTTTTTAGACATATAGGCAGTTAATTCACTTTGAGGGGTAATCGGATAACCAAAGTAAAAATAGCATCCTGCGCGAATTGCTGCTTCTCCTATGGCTTCGTTCCCTTTCATTAACATCTTTTCTCCCATTTTTCAGCCTCCTTAATAATAATTTAATTGTATAGAAATATCCTTTTTCCGTAAACTTTAATTCGTATCTCCTATCTTATATCTTGCACTAACGGTTAATATGTCTTGTATTTTGTATTTCCCTTACACTTATCACCTGCACCTATACGCTAAACGCTGTACGCTCTACGTTAGTTTCATTCACTAACGACTAATTTATTTAAATACTTCAATAGCAATATCCGGGCAAACTATTGCACAAAAAGCACAACCGGTGCATTCTTCAGGTCTAATCTGTTTAGCTGGGTGATAACCTTTTTTGTTAAATTTTTCAGACATAACCATAATGTGTTTAGGGCAAGCGGGGATGCATAGTTCACATCCTTTGCATCTTTCTCCATCAACTACAATTTTTGCCATATTCTTTTTTCTCCCTCCTTTTTTAAAGCTTAATTCCACGGTAAATGCATAAAACGTTTAATAAAAAATACTGGTTCTACGAAATCTTCTTGCTTGACTTTTTGAGAAAATTGTTCATCTGTACAGATAAACTTAATAGGTAAATTTAATTTTTGAGATGCTTGCTTTACCAAAATGTGACCTTGTTTGATTATCTTTTCATCTGTTTGTCTGCTTAAATTAGGATTACTTACAATTCCGCTAATTTTCAATCGAGATGTATTTTCTATTTCCTGGGCTATTTGCTTGATTTGAGGTACGCTTTGAGTAAAAGGCCGGTAAGGATTTACTACCAGCAACATTTCATAATCTGACCTCTCTATGAAAGATTTAAAATTCCCTAAAACGACTGTTCCTACATCATCACCACCTACATCAAGAATTAAATGATAATCTGAATTCTGGATTAAACCTTTTATTTCGGGTGAAATTAGGGGTAAATCAGCATAGGCCATCTCACCTTCAGGGGAAATTACTTTTATACCTTTAAGGTTTAAAGCATTTCTTGCTTCTCGAGTTCTAAAATAAGGATTAACAATATCTAAGTCCACAATAGCAACCTTAGTGTAGCTTTTCCTGCAATATATGGAATAATTAATGGAAATTTCTGTCTTTCCGCTTCCAAAACCTCCAACAAATACCTTTATCCGTTTGCTCAATATATTTTTTCCACCTCTTCTCCCTTTAAAACTCTCAAAGCTCCTTCACATAAAGCCAGCATCTCCTCTTCACCAGGATATACCATAACTAAAGATATAAAGCTTACTCTATCTCTTATCATATTAACAAATTCATTGGCATAAGCTATTCCACCGGTCAGGATAATGGCATCTATTTGTCCTTTCAAGATTGTAGCAGCAGCACCGATTTCTTTAGCTACTTGATAAGCCATGGCCTCTAATATTAAGCTTGCTCTTTTATCTCCCTGTTTGATCCTCTTTATTACTTCTCTAACATCGTTAGTGTTTAAATAAGCTACCAATCCACCCTTACCTTTTATCTTTTTCTTAATCTCATCTTTGGTAAATTTTCCAGAAAAACAAAGTTCTACCAGTGCGCCCACAGGTACTCCACCACTCCTTTCGGGAGTAAAAGGACCCTCTCCGTCAAGAGCATTATTAACATCGACAACGTTTCCTTTACAATGAATTCCTACTGAAATTCCTCCACCTAAGTGAGCAATAATAAAATTTAACTTCTCATACTTTTTTCCTAAATCTAATGCTGCTTTTCGCGCAACTGCTTTTTGATTTAAAGCATGAAGTATGCTAACTCGTGGAATCTCCGGCATTCCAGAAATTCTAGCGACAGGTTTCATTTCATCAATTACTACAGGGTCAACTATGTAAGAAGGGATGGATAACTTCTCAGCAATTCCATGAGCAAGTAATCCTCCCAAATTAGAGGCATGTTCTCCTTTTATTCCTTCACGTAAATCATCTATCATCTTTTCATTAATTCGATAAGTCCCGCTGGCAATAGGCTTTAATAATCCTCCTCTCCCTACTACCGCATTAAGGGTAGAAAGATCAATTCCTTTATCTTTCAAAAAATTTAAAATAATGTCTTGCCGAAAATGATATTGGTTAATAATTTTATTAAAATTTACTAATTCTTTATTGCTATGCTCAATCTTCTTATCAAATAGTAATTGCTCGTTAGAAAATAATGCTACTTTGGTAGAAGTAGAACCAGGGTTTATCACTAATATTTTATAATCTTTACTCATCTATAAATCACCTCATAAAACTAGCGTGTTATCCTAAAATTCACCCTTTTCACTCATTAATACACCCAGAGCAATAGAATACAATTTAGATTCTGTAGAGTCAGACCGAGAAACTAACACCACCGGAGCCTTTGCGCCTAAAAGTAATCCTGCTGGTATCGCTTCAGCTAAATAAACCAAGCCTTTAGCAAAGATATTCCCTGATTCGATATTTGGCACCAATACGATATCTACTTCTCCGGAAACAGGACTTTCGACTCCCTTATGTTTTGCTGCTTCCTTGGAGATGGCATTATCAAAACCTAATGGTCCGTCTACTATTCCACCAACAATCTGTCCTCTCTCACTCATTTTAGCTAAACAGGCTGCATCAATAGTGGCCGGCATATCAGGATTCACCAACTCCAATGCTGCAACAACTGCCACTTTGGGCTTCTCTATCCCCAATGAGTGAGCATAATAGATAGCATTCTGAATTATCTGGGCTTTTTGTTTTAAATCCGGACTAATGCTCATAGCCCCATCAGTCATTGTAAGCAAACGATTATAACTTTTAATCTCCAGAGTATAAACATGACTGAGCATCCTATCAGTTCGTAGACCAATCTCTTTATCTAAAATTGCTTTCAAAAGTCTTGCTGTCCCTATCATGCCTTTCATTAATATAGAAGCCTTTTTATTTCGGACTAATTCTACAGCACATCGGGTAGCTTCTGTTTTATCAGGCCTATCAATTATTTCATAATTAGCAGGGTTAACACCTACTTCATTAGCTATTTGAATAATTTCTTTTTTATCGCCGACTAAAATTGAATCGGTAAGTCTTTCCTTTCGAGCAGCTTCGACTGCTTTTAATACATCCTCTGCTCCAGCAGAAGCTACTGCCATTTTTTTAGGACCATAATCTTTAGCCTTGTTTAAAACTTCATCAAAAGTCTTTAACATTTTTACTGTCCACCTCTTTATTGGAAATTTACCAATTGAATTAGTTGCTAATAAATAGTCGTTAGTCATTAGTGAATAAATCGTAGGGGCAGACCTTGTGTCTGCACGTAGGATTTAATTTTTAATTCTCTTTTTAATTACTTTCCCCAATCTTTTAATTCCTTCATCAATGTCTTCCACACTTGGGAAACAGAAAGAAAGCCGCATAGTATTTTGGCCCTTTCCATCAGCAAAAAATGGAGCACCAGGCACATAAGCTACATTCTCTTCAATTGCCTCTTTAAACATTTCTCCGGTATCTATGTACTCAGGCAAGGTAGCAACTACAAAAAATCCACCTTGCGGTTTAGTCCGGGTAGCTTCTTTTGGAAAATACTTCTCTAAAGCATTTAGCATTACATCTCTTTTCTTCTTATAAATTTGAACATTAGATTTGATGTTTTCTTCTAATTTACCAGATTGACAATACTCACAAGCAATTAATTGACTTAAAATACTTGTACATAAATCAACTGCTTGTTTCAGTATAGTCATTTTCACTATTATATCTTTATTACCTAAGATCCAAGCTAATCGCAATCCCGGGCACAATATCTTAGAGAAAGTCCCTAAACTAATAACAAATCCATTATTGTCCAATGAATATATAGAGGGGATTGGTTCTCCTTCGAATCTGAGTTTTTCGTAGGGGTTATCTTCTACAATAAATACATTAAATTTATGAGCAATTTCGATTATTTTCTTTCGCCGAGCCAAGGACATGGTTACTCCTGCAGGATTTTGAAAATTGGAAATAGTATATATAAACTTAACTTTTTTACCTTCGTTTTTAAGTTGGGTAAGTTTTCTCTCTAAAATATCCATCCGCATCCCATCTTCATCCATAGGTATACCTACTAATTCTCCTCCATAACTGTGAAAAGCATTTAAAGCAGCTAAATAACTGGGCAGTTCTACTATTGCAACATCTCCGGGACTTAAAAATGTTTTACCTACTAAATCTAATCCTTGTTGTGAACCGGAACTAATAATTATATTTTCTAACTCCCCATTATTACCGTCTTTTGCTAAATGGGCTAAAATACATTCTCTTAATCCAGGTAGTCCTTCGGTACTGCTATACTGTAAAGCTTGAGCACTTTTTTTAGTAAAAATATTCTGGGATATTTCCTTTATATCTTCAACTGGAAAAGTCTTGGGATCTGGCATTCCTCCCGCCAAAGATATCACTTCCGGATTTTGAACTAATTTTAAAATCTCCCGAATAGCTGAAGCTTCCATTTTTGAAGCCAAGACAGAGTAAAATTCCTCAGTATTTATAGACATTTTTCCCACTCCTTTTTATTTTTTATTTTAAGTATAAAATATTTTACTTATATTCCAAAGCTTTCTCTTCCCCTTTTAACACTCTAATTGCTCCTAAAGCCAAGGCTTTCATCTCGTCAGTCCCCGGATATACGGTAACAGAGGCAATAAAATTAACCCTTTCTTTTATCCAATCTACAAAACTATTACCCAATGCTCCCTTATTTCTTGCTCCGTTTCCGGTGATAACTATTGCATCCACTTTTCCCTTTAACACAGCTGCCATTGCTGCTATCTCCTTAGCTACTTGATAGGCCATGGCTTGATATAATAGTTCAGCCTTTTTGTCTCCTTTGGCAATTCTTTCTTCTACTTCTAACAAATTGTTTGTTCCCAGATAGTCTACTAATCCACCTTTTCCAATAAGTTTTTTTAACATTTCCCGAAGAGTATATTTTTGTGAATAACACAATTTTACCAATTCTACACTGGGTAACTCTCCGGTTCTTTCGGGAGTAAATGGCCCTTCTGCGCCAGCATTGTTCACATCTATCATTCTTCCCTTGCTATGAGCACTTACTGAAATTCCTCCTCCTAAATGTACGACTATTAAATCGAGTTCTTCATAAGATTTTCCTAATTCTTGAGCCATCCTTCTCGCTGCGGCTTTTAAGTTAAGAACATGACAAAGACTTTCTCTTTCAATATCAGACATCCCGGAAATTCGAGCAATAGGTTCCAGTTCATCAACTGCTACTGAGTCAACAATAAATGAAGGGGTTCCTGTTTTTTGAGCCAGATCATAGGCAATAACTGCTCCCAAGTTTGATGTATGCTCTATTCTTGGTCTTTCTTTTAAATCTTCCAACATTAATTTATTTATTCTATAAGCTCCGCTTTTAACTGGTTTCAGCACTCCCCCTCTGCCTACTATAGCATCTAAAGAGTCAATATCGATGTTTTTCTTTCTTAAAAAATTAATAACTATTTTCTCTCTAAACTTATGTTGATCAAATATTTTTATATACTTCGACAATTCTTGCGAACTATGTCTTATTGTCTCTTTTTCTAATAGTTGGTCATCTTCAAAAAGGGCGATAGCAGTAGAGGTTGAACCGGGGTTAATCGCTAATATTCTCAAATATTTTTCCATATATTTCTCCTATGATATTATTAAGCAATTATTGTGCCAATTTTTTAAGTAAGCGCAATAAAGTAATAAAATGGCTTTTACCAATTGATAAAAGCCATTTTTTTGAAATAAATCATAATTTTTTATTTCTATTTTTAATTGCATATTTATGCAAAATATTGCACATTATGCAGTATATTGCCAATAATTACATTTATATAGTAATCGTGGTTATCAGTTTCAATAATATGGAGAGGGCGTAATTCATTATGTCCTTACAACCAAACGATTTTTTTCTAACTACTAATTTGATCGGTTAATCGGTGCATTGGTCAATCGGTAAATTATCTTATCTTGTATCTTGTATTCAATTCTAACGACTAATATCTCTTATATTTTATATTTTTTTACACTTATTACCCGCACCTATACGCTAAACGCTGTACGCTCCACGTTAGGCTTATTCACTAACGGCTAATTTAATTGGTCAATGGGAAAATTGGAGAATTAGTGAATTATCCTTCACTTATATTCATATATCTTTTTAATATTATATTTTTTAATTTTATAATAAAAACTTCTCAGGCTGATTCTTAACTTTTTTGCTGCCTTTAAATTATCTCCATTAGCAGCCCTTAAAGCATTTATCAGGGCTGCCCTTTCCGTATCATCTTTTATCTTCTTTAAATTATTATTATCCAAATTATAATCAATTAAATTATCAGATTCATCACTAATAATTGGCTTTTCTTCAATTACTTCAACTTTACTTAATTCAGTTAAAGAGGGAATATGTTTGGGTAAAATTAATTCTTCACTTAATTTCATATTTATTACTGCTCTTTCAATTACATTTTCTAATTCCCTTACATTTCCCGGCCAGGAATAATTCGATAATATATCTAATACTTCCGGTAAAGTTCCATTTATGTTTCTTCCAAAGTCTTGATTAAATTTTCTTATTAAACTATTAACCAAGAGGGGCATATCTTCTTTCCGCTCCCTTAAAGGAGGGATATAAATAGGAATAACATATAATCGGTAATAAAGGTCATCCCTAAACCTTCCTTCTTTTACCGCATTTTTTAAATCAATATTAGTTGCCGAGATTATCCTAATATCCACATTAATAGGACTTCTTCCTCCTACCCTAATAATCTCTTTTTCTTGAAGCACCCTCAATAACTTAGCCTGTAAATTCAGGCTCATTACTCCAATTTCATCTAAAAATATAGTTCCTTTGTTAGACTCTTCAAACAGTCCTTTCTTCCCAGTCTTCTTTGCTCCGGTAAACGACCCTCCTTCGTAACCGAAAAGTTCACTCTCCAATAAAGTATCCACTAAGGCAGAACAGTTTACCCTAATAAATTGCTGGTTTTTTCTTTTGCTAGCATGATGGATGGCATGAGCAAAGAGTTCTTTCCCGGTTCCGCTTTCTCCCTGAAGTAGAACGGTTGCGGGAGTTTGAGCAGCCTTTCTGGCTTGTTCTTTAGCAATAATCATACCTCTGCTTTTTCCTACGATATCTTCAAAAGTATATTTTGATTCTAAATGCCTAACTCTTTGTTTAACGCGCTTTAATTCTTCATTTAAATATTCAATTTCAGAAACATCATGCATTACTCCCACGCTACCCTTTAATACTCCATCCACTATTACAGGCGCAACATTCACTATCACCTCTTTGCGATTAGGCCCAACTCTCATCCTTATACCATGCACTGGTTTCTTGGTTCTCAGTACTTTTAAATGCATACTTTCGCCCTCATCAGGAATATCAATAGTAGGCGGTTTCCCTAACACATCTTCTTCTGTTAGTCCTGCGAGCCGGGTATAAGCAGGATTAATAATGGTATGTAAACCATTTTCATCTACTACCGAAATAGCATCATCGGTAGAATAAATTATGGCTTCTAAAGTACTCTGAATTTCTTTTTGTTTGGCAAATTCTTTTAGCCATTTATCATTATTTACATTAATCTTCTCTTTCATAAATAAACAACCTTGTAGCAATTGACCGATTGGCCAATTTACCAATTGAATTAGTCAATAGTAATTACTTAGCCGGTTTACCAGTTAGCTAGCAAATTATGTGATGTGAAACATGTAATAAATTACCTGTTTTTACACATTCATAAATATTTTCTTATTACTTATTACTCATTATTGTATTATCTATCTAACATTTTTTGGGCATGTTGGATAGTAATCTCACTCATCTGATTTCCGTCTAACATGCGGGCAATCTCTTTAATTCGCTCTTTTTCTTTCATCTCTTTTAGTTTTATTCCGGTCTGATTATTTAAAACATATTTTTCAATATAAAAATGTCTGCCTGCTCTGCAGGCTATTTGAGGTAGGTGAGTTACACAAATTACCTGTCTTTTTATAGAAAGCGCCTTCAGTTTTTGAGCAATTACCTCACCCAAACGTGCACCTACTCCACTGTCAATTTCATCAAAGATTAAGGTCGGAACTTGATCTACTTCTGAAAGTATTGATTTTAAAGCTAACATAATTCTCGAAACTTCTCCTCCCGATACAATTCGAGCTAAAGGACGCAGTTTTTCTCCTACATTAGGAGAAATCATAAACTCGATATTATCTATCCCTTTTGGACCTATTTTATATTTTTTACCATCTATTTCTATTCCGTTATCATCTTGGTAAGAATTAATGGAAACCTTGAACTTACATCTCTTCATATTCAAATCTTCTAATTCTCTTACCACCATCTTTTGTAAATCCCCGGCAACCTTTATCCGATTGATGCTTAGATGGTGAGAAATAGTGGAAATTGTGTCTTCCAGAGAGTCAATCTCTTCTTTTAATTTTTCTAATTTATCTTCGCTACAATTAATAGCTTCCAATTCCTGATATATTTTTTGGCGATATTCCAATATTTCTTCGATAGTGGAGCCATATTTACTCTTTAAACTATTAATCAGATTTAATCTACCCTCAACTTCGTTTATTCTTTGACTGTCTAAATCTATTTTATCTTTATATTTTACAATTTCATTTACAATATCCTCAAATTGATATCCTACTTCCTTCAAATTTTCTCTTATCTTTTCTATCCGTCTGTCCAGGGAGGCAATTTCTCCTAAATCTGCGGAAACTTCGTTTAAGGAATCTCTTACTGAGGATTGCTCTAATCCCCCTTCATAGAGAACAAAATTAGCTTTTTCCATGGTTTCAGTAATTTTCTCCGCATTTTTTAAAACCATCTCTTCCCCTTCTAAAGCCTTATCCTCATCTTTAACCAAAGATGTTTTATCTATCTCTTCTAACTGGAATTTCAGAAAATCTATTTTTTTTATATTTTCTTCCTTGTCCTTTAATAACTGAAATATTTTTTTGTTCTTTTCTCGCCATCTTCGATAATTATCAAATAATTTCTTTCTATATTTAATAATTTTATCTCCACCCAGATTATCCATCAGGTCAATATGTTTGGAAGGGTCTAAAAGAGATTGATGATTATGTTGTCCGTGTAAATCAACTAAAAACGTACCAATCTCTTGAAGTATGGATAAATTTATCAACCGCTGATTAATCCAGCATTTATTCCGTCCTTTTTTATTAACTTCCCGCCGAATAAGTAAAACTCCCTCTTTGTCAACAATTTCTATGTCTGAATTTAAATTATTTAATAGCTCTTTTTCTTGGGGGGTTAACAGAAATAGCCCTTCTACTAATAAACTAGCCTCTCCGTCTCGAATTAAATCGGAAGCGGCATAACCTCCCAATATTAAGTCTATTGCTTCTATGACAATAGATTTCCCGGCTCCGGTTTCACCGGTTAGAACGTTTAATCCTTCCTCAAATTCAATATTTAATTCTTTTATTAAAGCCATATCCTTTATATTCAATTGAAATAACATTTATTTCTGTATTCACCTCATAGTATAGTTAATTAATTAGCTGGTTACTTTTGTTCATCCACTATCCGCTCTATCCCCTATCCTTTCTTTTCTCTTTCCTATCTTCTGTCTTCTCTTTACTATATACTATATACTATCTTATACGCTATTTTGTTTACTTGTCTATCTGTCCACTCCATCTTAATTTTTCCCGTAAAATAGCATAAAAACTCTTTTCTTTAAAGGTAATTAATCGAGCTTTATAATCTGATTTTTTAATTAACACTTCGTCATTTGGCCTTAGGGTATAGCCCTCCTGCCCATCTATGGTTACCATTACTTTTTCTTCACTTGATTCCAAAGTTATTTTTACTTGATCATTTTCACCAATGATAAAAGGCCGGGCAGATAAAGTATGGGGGCAAATGGGGGTGAGTATTATAGAATTTATATTAGGATTAACAATGGGACCGCCGGCAGAAAGAGAATAAGCAGTAGAGCCTGTAGAGGTAGAGACAACCAATCCATCCGCTGAATAAGTAATAACATAATCATTATTGACATAAGTAGCCAAGCAGATAATTCGGGCAAAAGCTCCCTTACCTATAACTACATCATTTAAAGCAGTAAATTTTTTAATCTCTTCTTCTTTTCTTTTCACTGTACAATTTAACATCATTCTCTCATCAAGGAAATATTTCCCCTGATACAGTTTCTCTAAAGACTTTTCCAGGTCATTGATGCCAATTTGAGTCAAAAAGCCCAGGCCTCCTAAATTCACTCCAAAAACCGGAATATCTTCGGCAGCAGCTAATCTAGCTGCTCTAAGTAGAGTTCCATCTCCCCCCAAAGAGATTATTAGATCAACTTCTTTAAGAAATTTTTCAGTAGGGCAATTTAATTCTTCCTTCCCTATTTCTTTGCCCATATTTCCTTCTATACACACTTTTAGTTTTTTAGATTTTAGCCAATCAATTATCCTGCAGGTTGTTTCCTGAGTCTTTTCTTTTTTATAATTCACCATTAAACCAACGCTGTCTAATTTCATCTCCATCCTCCTTGAAGTAAATAATACAAAACCAAACTAAAAATTGCTCCTGCCAAAAAATATACTAACTTTATTACTTTTTGACGCATAGTGTTTCCGAATTGAAACTTTACTTCAGAAATACTCTTATTTTTCATATTTAACAAGAGAATACCGCACGGTTGGTAGGCAAGATAATATTCTAACATCTGTCTACGAGTCTCCCGGTTGGTAATATAAGGAATCTTCTCTCCACTTTTAACTTCTACTACAAAGACTTTCCCTCTCTTCCTCACTAAATAATCTATCCGTACTAAATAGCGATGAATCTTATCGCCGATAGTTATAAGGAGTGATTTGCTTTTTTGAGCATCTATAATCGCATAACCGTTCTTCCTTAATATTTTTTCTGCTTCTTTTTCCGCCTGCCTACTTTTAGAAAATCTCTTCCTTAATCTCTTTGCCCTTAACCAATTACCTATCTTGATAAATAGAACCAGGCAGATTATCCCTCCGCCAATAAATAAAATAAAGTTAAAAATGGTATTTTCATTTATGTTCAAAAACTTCACTCCAAATATTATTTTTCGGGAGAAAGTTCCTGGTGAGCTTGTTTTACCACTTCCTCAACAATTTGAGAAAAATTATTTATCTTATCTTTTCCAGAATTTTTTGCCAAATAGATGAGATATTCTATATTGCCGGAAGTTTTTTTTAGGGGAGAAAAAGTTAAACCTTGAATGCTAAAACCTATTTTTTGAGCTTTTTCGCAGACTCCTTCAATTACCATCTGATGGACTTCTGCTTTTTTTACTAATCCACCCTTTTGGATGAATTCCCGTCCCGCTTCGAACTGTGGTTTAATTAAAGCTACCACTTCTCCCTTCTCCTTAAGTAGATTATACACTGCTGGCAGGACTTTATCTAATGAAATAAAGGAGACATCGATAGCGGCTAAATCGAATAGGCTATCAAATTTATCTGCAGTAAGGTATCTTATGTTAGTTCTGTCTATAATTACTACTCGGTTATCTTTTTGCAGTTTCCAGGCTAACTGTCCGTAACCTACATCTATACAATAAACTTTCTCTGCTCCGGATTTTAAGAGACAGTCAGTAAAACCCCCTGTAGATGCACCAACATCAATTACTCTTTTTCCTTTGACATTGACATTAAAAACCTTAAGGGCTTTTTCTAATTTTTCTCCGCCTCTGCTTACAAAAGCAGTCTCTTTTTTTATTACTGAAATATTACTTTCGTCCTTGATCCTTTGTCCTGATTTATTGACTCTTTCCCCTTCCACTAAAACTTCTCCCGCCATAATAGCACTTTTAGCTTTCTCTCTGCTAGGAAAAAATCCCTTCTCAACCAGTAATATATCCAGACGTTCTTTCTTTGATTTTTCCAAATCTATAAATTCACCTCTCGGGCTGAAATTCTACCTATTAAATGCTAAATTAGCGCGCATAATATCCAGGCCATTGTGATTCCAATAAAAGCTCCTACTATAACTTCAAAAGGAGTATGTCCAACCAACTCTTTAAAACGCTTGTCCTTCAACTTTATTTCTTTAAAAAATTCTAAAATAATTTTATTTAATACCTTAGCTTGCTCTCCCGTTTCTCTCCTTACTCCGGCTGCATCGGCCATAATAATAAAAGCTATGACTATAGCTAAAGCAAACAAAGGAGATTCCCAGCCTTCTTTTATACCAATGGTGGTAGCCACGCATATAGAAAGGGCGGAATGAGTGCTGGGCATCCCTCCTGCCCCAACAAATCTCCTAACATCCCACTTTTTTTCGGTAATATAAAATATTATTAGCTTTAAGCTCTGATTTAAAGTCCAGGTTATGAGTGCAATTATTATAATCTTATTTCTAAAAATTAGAGATAAATCTGAAATATTAATCTCCATCACTCCTTATTTTTCTATATTATCCATTTTAGTTTTCTGGTTTGATCCAATCTTCGTCCCTAAGCAAAGGCATGCTGATATCTATATGTCCAACCAAACTATTCATCTCATTTCCTCCCACTAATATTTGCACACCTTTAATAGGAGGAATTTCAGTTAAAGTATTAACTATAGAATAGACGGTCATCAATTCACCACTGCTTCCTCCGGGATGATTTTTAAATATTTCTTCAGATAAGTCTATATAGGCAATATCATCAACAATATACACTTCATTGACTTGAGTTTCTTCAGGAATTGTAGGGTAAAAATCGGAACTTTCCGGCCCTTTGATCAGCTCAATAACTGCTTGTCTGGCTAAAGAAGGGATTTGAGATATTTTTCTTTTTTCAGCCACCAAGTACATCGCTTGAGAATCAGAAAAATATAGGTTCACCTCAACCACATCTTCTAGGGGGACAGGTTGAACTTCTTCTATTTCTTCTTCCTTATAAGGGACTTCCTCGGTAATAACAGGCTTTTCTGTATATCTTTCCCAGATAGGGACAATAAATTTATTAAATATTGTATAGCTAAAAATTACAATTACTACGAGTATTAATAATATGAAAATGATTTTTAGGTTATTTCTTTTCTTTTTCAGCTTTCTGTTTTTCGCCATAATAATTAATCCTATCCACCATTATCAGGGGTGTTTTCAATATAATATTTTATTGCTTCAAATAAGGCCTGAGCAGCACTTTCTCTAAACCTATCGGTTTTCAATAATTTTTCCTCTTTGGGATTAGAAAGAAAACCAACCTCTACAATAACAGCTACCATATTTGCTCCCTTTAATACTACAAATGGAGCTTGTTTTACTCCCCTATCTTCTAATTTTAGATAATTTACTAATTTTTTCTGTACAACATCTGCAAAATCGAGACTATATTTAATGTTAGCACTTTCTTCCAGGTCAGCGATAATTAAGGCTAAATCAGTATCTACTTCCGGATGAGCCCTGCTAGCTCTATTTTCTCTATCTGCTACATCTCTGGCTGAAGCACCGATATATTTGGAACTCAATACAAAGGTCTCTATTCCTCCAGCACTGGGACGATGATTTAAAACTGAATTAGCGTGTAAACTTACAAACACAAAACCATTTTTCTGATTAGCAAAATTTGTTCTATTTTCCAAATAAACAAATTCATCTTTACTTCTGGTTAAGTAAGTGGGAATACCGGACCCTTTTAATAGTTTCTCTAAATGAAGAGCGATTCCCAAAGTAACATCTTTTTCTTTCAAGCCGGTAGGCCCGATCGCTCCCGGGTCTTTTCCCCCATGTCCGGGGTCAATAATTACTACTCTCTTGCCGGTTATCTCAGGTCCGGGAACAGGTTTTTCTTCGGGTTTAGCGGGAAGAATTTCAGAAACAGCTGCCTGTTCACCTGATTTGAATATATCAATCACCACCCTATCGGGTTCAATAAGACTGAAAAGCTCGTATTTGGCCTGCTGATAAAGATCAAATACAACTCTGGTAGTTTCCTCATTAAATTGAGCTGCCCTTACTGTTTTTACTACCCCATCATCTATCTTTATCTGCTTGGAGGTATCTTCTAATTTTACAATAGAACCCATTATATCGATAAAAATTCTATCCGGATTTATTAATTTATCTGCTCTAAATTCTGTCTTTTCAGATAAATCTATTACCACCCTGGTTTTGTCGGGATGAGAATAACTTCTAACTTCTAATAGATAGGGTCTTATAGTATTAATAGATAAAGTCTTGATCTGGTTCTCCCATTTAATATCTACCTCGGCAATGATTTTTATTACTTCCAAGGGAATCATTACCCGGTTATCGAGAATTCTTGCTGGCATTTCCAGAGAAATTACTTTTTCATCTATCTCTAAAGAAGGGTCATCGATAACTAAACGGGTTGTATGTCCATTAATATTTATGGTCATTAACTTTAAAGCTGGGAACCAGGTAATCCTCCCGCCTAAAGCTTCTACTACATTACGAGCTGAAACAAATAATCGGTTATTCTCGATAACTGAAGGAACAACGGTTTCGAGAGGTTTGTTATCTAATAATATCTTTATTTCTGAAGATTGGGCAAAGGTTGAAGAAAGAGGGAATAAAATAGCAAATAAAGTTGTTACTAAAATTATATAGAATATTTTTTTCATATAACCTGTTCTATCCCTCCTGGACTAAATATCTAAAGAATAAAACTTTCAAGATAGCTGCCAAAGGAACAGCCACTAATACTCCTAATATTCCTAACAATTGACCGCAAATTAACATCGATAAGATTACAGTTAAAGGATGTAAACCTAATCCCTTTCCCAAGATATTAGGATTAAGATATATCGCTTCAAGTTGATTAACCAAAACAAATAAAATTACAATCATCAACAATGTCCACCATGGGTTGCCCAAGGCAAAGATTAAAGCCAGGACAACTCCCACAATAGGACCCAAATAAGGAATAAAATTAAAAACTCCACTAACAATCCCGATAATCAGGGCGAATTTCAAATTCAAAAAGTATAGCCCTATACCAATCAAAGTTCCTACAATAAAGCAGACTATTATTCGACCACGAATAAAACCACTGACTATATTATCTATCTCTTCCAGTACCTCTTTAAATTCTTTTTTATTTTCCTTTAATACGAAAATATACAAATTTTCTTTAAATTTAAACATATCTCTCATTAAATAAAATAAAATTAAAGGGACAATTACTATACCAAAAGTAATACTGGAAACTATATTGGACAAATAAATTATAATGCTTTGGGAAAAACCCAATACACCCTTCTGTAGTTCAGATAAATTTTCTTTGAGTAAAGTCTCTACATCAGCAGGATCTATGAATTTTGAAAGCTGAGGTTTTATAGATAAAATTAGATTTTGGTAATTTTCGATAAACTTAGGAATCTCTTTATATAAAATATTAAGTTGATTAATCAGACTGGGAATTAGAAAAAATATGGTTAGGATTAACAAGGCAATTATAATACCAAAGACGATAATAATGGCAAACACTTTCGGAAATTTTTTATGAATAAGATATCTATAAAGCGGATCAAAGAAATAAGCTAACATTAAAGCAAAACTAAAGTATATGAATAACCACTTCAGTTTACTTAATATATAAAACAGAGCCAGAATACCAATGGCTATACTGATAATAAAATTTAATCTTCTATCTTTTACGAATTCCATAAATGATTTTCCACCAAAAATAACTTTTTACTTATCTATTTATAACAGATTAATTCATATTATTCAATTTTTTTCAGCTTTAAGGATTCTATCCCAAGTATCCCTTAAAGATACAATTCGGTTAAAGACTAACTTATCTGATGTTGAATCGGGATCCACACAAAAGTAACCTTTCCGCATGAACTGGTATCTGCTTCCACAAGCCGCTCCCGCTAAACTGGGTTCCAGTAAACAATCAACCAACACTTCCAGGGAGTTTGGGTTAAGCTGTTTTATAAAATCTTTCTCTTCCTCCTGTTCTTCTGCTCTCTCGTTCTGG
>Ga0255364_10102_pt1 | contig 20391 bp, 23 predicted proteins | sample ANMaggSSYBR01G12_FD_182087 | JGI IMG/M metagenome (GOLD analysis project Ga0255364, IMG submission 182087) | Sediment cell enrichment communities from methane seep in Santa Monica Basin, California, United Staets - ANME aggregate JGI... | ecosystem: Environmental > Aquatic > Marine > Cold seeps >...
ATTGAGGTGGAGTGCCTTTAAACCAAGCCAGAATTTCCTCCTGGTATAATGCTGCGGCAGTTTTTGGATCTAGTTCCCCCCTAATGCGATGAACGTTTTCAGCTGGTATTAGGCGGGATTCGAGGAGAGTTAGCGATGCTTGTAAAAAATTGCTGTCAGGGTGGTCAGGAGGAACAGCCCGTTCATCACCCCAAAAAAAGTGGATTTTATCCCAGGGGAGATGATCAGCTGAAGAATCTTGAGCCAGAAATTCATATAGTGATTTGGGGGTACTGCCTCCTGAGAGAGCGACTGAAAATATATCCTTCTGATTAATTTGTTCCATCGCTATAGAGATAAATAACCCTGCGATATTTGTTATTGTTCCCTCGGCAGTTGGAGAGATGCGGATTTTATTCATGTGTTTTTAGACAAATAATGGGTCTAATTTTTACTGGTAAGTATAACCGATGGGGACTTCCCGGCAATACCAGGAAAATTAAATCCTTATGATATACTTGCTCAAGATGAGTAACTTAAAGGCATCGATAGTGTTATGAGTATTGATACGGGTTTAAGTGAAGATAATAAATCTGAAAGCGACCTGATAAAATTAGCCTGTGAAGGTGATTCAGAAGCTTTTGGTGCTTTATACGAAAAGTATATCGATCAGATTTATAACTATATTTATTACCGTACCAGCAATGGTAAGGACGCAGAAGATATCTGCTCGCGAGTATTTTTACGAGCCTTAAATCATATTGAGAGATATGAGGACCGCGGGTATCCGTTTTCAGCCTGGCTGTATCGAATTGCTCATAACCTGGTTGTTAACTGGTACAGGGATAGTGAAAGATCCGATGAAATATCATTACTCGATCAATATCCTCCACCCACCATGGACGGATCGGTAGAGGAAAGTATCGAAACCATGGATGAAACCAATCTGCTGTTGGGGATCATCCGCGATTTACCAGAGGATCGTAAAGAATTATTAGTCCTAAAACACGTTGAAGGCCTGACGAACTTTGAAATTGGTGAGATCATGGACCGAACAGAAGGGGCGATTAAAGCCCTTTATCATCGGACCTTGGAGACTCTCAGAGATGATTATAATCTCTAGGAAAAAGGAAAGATAATGCTGCGGATTGTTATGGACAGTGGTGGTGATTTACCGGCTGATTGGATCAAAGAAAATCAGATTGATATCATTCCACTTAATGTTCATATGGATGAAGAAATTTTTCAAGAGAATGTTGATTTAAGTATTGATCAATTTTATGATTGGGTAGAGAAGACCGGTAGGATACCAAAAACGTCCCAGCCATCACCTCATCAGGTGATTGAACTTTACAGGAAAATTGCCCAGTCGGGGGATGTGATTTTGTCCATTCATCTTACCAGTAAATTATCCGGAACATATGAGTCAGCAGTCATAGCGGCACAGGAATTAGTGAATGAACCTTATCAAATTATCCCCTTTGATTCACTGGCAGGTACAGGTATTCAGGGATATATGTGCAGGGAAGCCAGGCAAATGGACCGTGATGGTGCAGAGATTGAACAAATAATCAAACGGCTGGAGCAGATTAGAGATCAATCAGAGATAATTTTTACCCTCGATACGCTAGAGTTCGCCCAGAAAAGCGGACGAGTTCAAAAACTGGAGTCCTTCCTGGCATCTGTGTTGAAAATTAAACCAATCATCACCTTAAAAGAGGGTGCGCTTGCTGCCGGCGATAAAGTTCGAACCCGCAAAGCAGCTTTGGAATTTATTTTACAGGAAATGGCTGACAGAATGGGAGAAAAAGTGATTAATGCAGCCATTATTCATGCCCATGATCTCAAAACCGCTCTGGAAATTTCAGAACGAATAAGGGAATTTTTGAATATAAAAGATATGTTTATTGAAGAGTTATCAATTGCAATTGCAGCAAATTTAGGGCCGGGAACAATAGGTATTATTGCCTATCCGGTAGATGGAGGGGTGAGTTAATTATGAAAACTAACACATTGTCCAAGGATTTACTGAGAATTGAGAGCCGATTGGAGGAAGTCTTCCGACCAATCAGTACCCGACCCGCATTTGTAGAAGATCTGCGTTTGCGGCTGGACCAGGAGATGGAAAGGAAGATCAAAAATAAGCGCGTAAAAAATGGCTTATTGGTTGCAGGCGGCGTGGTTGGATTAGCCGTGATGGTGATTACATTGATCAGATCATTGACCACCTGGCCAAGCAAAATTCAGTCAATCACAAAAAACATTTCGAAACTGCGGAAACGCGAACAGGTCGCATCAGTTTAGGCAAATCTTAATCTTGCCCTGGACCTTGATAATAATATATATACTATATTTAAATTTGGTTGTGAGTAAATCAGAATCCCGCGTAAAAAACGGGATTCTTTTATTTGCCTTGATTATAAATAATTAGTTAATAGTTTTACCTGTCTGAAATTCCAGGGGGTTTTGTGTGCTACAATTTTTCTCATGAAGGAGCAGTATTTTACGCCAGAATCAATCCATGCATTGTCCAGCCAGTGGCTTACCGAGTATGCCCGACCGAAACGGTTAAAATCTCAACCTTTCGACATTAACCGGGCAGCGCTCCTGGTTCTGGATATGCAGAAATATTTCCTAAATCCTGATTCGCATGCTTATATTCCAAGTGCTACTGCGATTCTGCCAGGAATCAATCAAGCTATCTCGTTTTTCAGAACCAATCAAAGACCCATTATTGCTACAAAACATGTTAATTCAAAAAATAATGCCGGGATGATGGCTGCCTGGTGGTCGGAAATAATGACAGAAAATCACCAACTGATTGGGCTGCATCCCGATTTGGATCTGAAAGAAGAAGAGATCATTCATAAAAACCAATATGACGCATTTTATCAATCTGAATTATCGGCACTGCTGGATGCATCTCAGATTGATCAGCTGGTCATTGGGGGAGTGATGACCCATTTATGCTGTGAAACAACCGCAAGGGCAGCCTTTGTGCAAGGATATGAAGTGTATTTTTTGGTTGATGGGACTGCCACTTATAATCAAAAATTTCATATGGCAACTCTGCAAAATCTCGCTCACGGATTTGCTGTCCTGATCTCGGTAGAAGACTTAGTGGAAGGAATAAAAATCTGATTATGAAAGAATTCCAGGTTGTAATAATTGGAGCAGGTCCAGCCGGATTAGCAGCCGCCATCCAACTTCAAAGGCAGGGAATTCCATCATTAATCCTGGAGCGCGGACAGATTGGGGGATTGCTGAATAATGCTTATTGGGTAGAGAATTACCCTGGATTTGTAGAAGGTATCACTGGAGCTGACCTGGCAGATCGAATCCACCAACAGGCAAAAAGATTAGGTGTAATAATTAACCGCGAGGAAGTGATATCAGTAAAATATGGAGGGGAATTATTTCGTATAGCGACAAATAAGAGGAAAATTACCACAAAGATCCTGGTAGCTGCGACAGGAACAAAAGCAAGAAAATTATCACAGGAAACAAATTCAGCGAAACAAGAAGGTAAAATACTTAGTGAGGTTTTTCCTATAATAAATGAAAAAGGGAAAACAATCCTGATTATCGGTGCGGGAGATGCAGCTTTAGATTATGCCCTGAATTTAGCCAGGGATAATCAAGTGACCTTATTGAATCGGGGAACTGAGATCAAGGGATTGCCATTATTATGGGATCGAGTTCAAGAGAACGAGTCGATAGATTATTTTTCTGAGATGGAGATTAAGAAAATTGATGTAACAGAACCTGGAAAAGTATCAGTTATAGCTAAATCGGGTAGTCAAGAATCAAGTTTTTGCGTGGATTTTTTGTTGGCCGCGATAGGCAGAGAACCCGAGTTAGGGTTTACGGATAGAGAATTATTAGACAGAGTGGGGGAACTGCAGGATAAAAAGGTTCTATTTCTGATTGGTGATTTAAAGAATGGTGAATTCCGACAAACATCGATTGCAGTGGGAGATGGTATTCGGGCTGCAATGGATATTGGAAAAAAATTGGAGAAAGGATAAAGTATGAAAATTGTTGCCTCTGCTGGAAATCCTGAGATCGCCATGGTTTATGTGGTCGAATTTGAGGGAGGTCTGGTTGAATGTGTTGAAGCTATCCAACCACCACGGACCAGAGAAGAGAAGTGGGTTTTGATGATATCCACCCTGTTTGGCTGTCCCATTTCATGCCAAATGTGTGATGCTGGGGGGCATTATCGGGGAAAGTTAACCGAATCAGAGATGTATGCCCAGATAGATTATTTAATTAATCAACGCTACCCGGACGGTTTTGTACCATCTAAACAATTAAAAATTCAATTTGCGAGGATGGGTGAGCCCGCCTTAAATCCTGAAGTGTTAGATTTACTGGAAACTCTACCAGAGAAACTCAATGCACCGGGTTTGCTCCCCTCAGTATCTTCGATTGCTCCCCATGGGACGGATGATTTTTTTGAGCGATTGACTGATATAAAGAACAGGATTTATCCTGGTGGGAAATTCCAATTCCAATTTTCGATTCATACTACTGATCAACAGCTTAGAGATGAATTGATTCCTGTTAAAAAATGGGATTTTCAAAAAATAGCTACCTTTGGCGAAAGATATTTTAAACCTGGAGACAGGAAAATAACACTTAACTTTGCTCTGGCAAAACAAAGTCCAATCCAATCAGAGGTACTACTGAAATATTTTAATCCGGATCAGTTTTTGATTAAAATTACTCCTTTAAATCCAACATATCAGGCAGAGTCCACTGGTCTCAAATCCTATGTAGATCCGGAAACCAGGTCAGAAAATTATCCAATCCTGGATGAAATACGAAATGCAGGCTACCAGGTAATTCTAAGTATCGGTGAACAAGAGGAGAATCTGATCGGTTCCAACTGCGGGCAATATGTTCAAAAGCATCTTATGGAACATGACGAATTATCTGCCGGTTATACATATCAAATCGAAAAACCCTTGGTCACTCCGGACTGATTATTATTCCTTTACCCGAAAGGGACTTTAATGAGAAACCTGCTGGATCAAATAGTAATCTGGCTAACAAACGATCAACCGATTGCCCTTGCCACGGTTATTAAAACGTGGGGTTCATCTCCCCGCCCAGTTGGCGCCGGGATGGCTGTTTCAACCGAAGGGAAGATCCTCGGGTCTGTCAGTGGGGGCTGTGTTGAAGGAGCAGTGATTGATGCTGCCCTGGAAGTATTAAAATCAGGAAATCCCACGAGATTGCATTTTGGTGTGGCTGATACAGAAGCCTGGGAGGTGGGGTTGGCATGCGGGGGGGAGATTGATGTATTTGTTCGTAAATTTAATTTACAAAAGCTTAATAGCTGGAAAACTGCCTTTCAGACTGGTAAACCGTTTCAATCAGCCCTGCTGGTAAACGGATCAGAAAACCTGGTTGGAGAAGAATTATTAATATTGGATGATGGCAGGATCCTCACCCCTGGTTTTTCATCAGAACAAAAAGAAATTATTATAAAGTCGATCCAGAAAGTTGCAGACAGAGGGAAATTTTCTCCTGCAGGATTTATCGAAAATAATCTAGGCGAGGTTTTTTACCAACTTGTTGGAACAAAACCAATATTAATTGTTGTCGGGGGTGTCCATATCGCTGTACACCTTGTGAAATTGGCGGATATTCTCGGGTTTGATGTAATAGTAATCGACCCCCGGCGATTGTTTGGGACTGGGGAGAGATTTCCCGGTGTCAAACAGGTCATTAATGAATGGCCAGGAGCAGCTTTTCAAAAACTCCATGTTAATCAATCAACTGCAATAGTCATGTTGACGCATGATCCAAAAATTGATGACCCCGCACTGGGAATTGCATTGGCTAGCCCGGCATTTTATATAGGCGCCCTCGGCAGTAAAAAGACTCATCAGAAACGTATAGAACGACTTTCTGCAAGTGGTATTGATAATGATCGATTAAGCATTATCCATGCCCCGGTTGGCTTGGATTTGGGGGGTAAATTACCAGAAGAGATTGCCCTGGCAATTATTGCAGAGATTGTAAAAGTAAGGAACTCAACCAGGATTTAACCCAAACCTTTCGGATTCTAAATGATTGAATGGGATATATTCCAAAATTTGTAAAAAATCCATCTAATACTTTGCCGGGAGGAGATTGACGTCATGAGTAGAGATATTCGGCAGTATATGAAACAAACAGAGACCCGATTAATCCTGGGATTTTTGGTGTTGGTTTTTCTGATAGGGGATGGATTGATTTTTTATTTTTACGGGACAGGAGCTGGAATAGCAGGTTTGATATGTTTAGCAGGAATGATGGTGCCGGTTTTTTTGATAGTTCTGTTTTTATGGATCGCGGAGAAGGTAGTAAAAAGCAACCAAGAATGAAGTTAGACTGAGAAAAAAGGAAAAAGAGGCAGTTATTGACTGCCTCTTTTTAATTAATCAATGAGGATTGGGATCCATGAAGGATGCCAATCCTATTAATTTACTCCAGAGATTGGTTGAGGATTTCAACCAGGTCAAATACCTGGATTTGTTCTGTGAGGCCTTTTGACCGAAGAGCATCATCAAACATTATCAGGCAAAATGGACATGCAGTAGTGATGGTGTCAGCATTGACATCCAGGGCATGTTGGAGCCTGTGTTGATTGATTCTGGTATCGGCGTCGGTTTCCAGCCACATAGCACCTCCACCACCTCCGCAGCAGAAGCTCTTTTCCTGGGATGCCTCCATTTCTAGGGGAGAGAGGTTGGCATTGTTGAGTAATTCCCGCGGCTGCGTATAGACATTATTATATCGGCCTAAATAACACGAATCATGAAAAGTAAGCCTGCCGTAATCCCTTCCAGAGCTGGTTTTGAAATCATTCTTTTTAATTATTTCTGCCAGGAATTCTGAGGCATGAAGAACCTGGAAATTGCCACCGAATTTTGGATATTCGTTTCGGAAAGTATTTAATCCGTGGGGGCACACCGTCACGATTTTATTAAATTGATATTCTGAAAGCAGGGAAATATTCTCTTCTGCTGCGACCTGGAACAGATATTCGTTTCCCATTCTCCGGGAGGTTTCTCCGCAGCACATCTCAGCCTCACCTAAAACACCATAATCGATGTTCAATTTGGTGAGGATTTCTATGAATGCTTTGGTAACTTTTTTATTGCGATCATCAAAAGCGCCCGCACAGCCGACATAAAAGAGCACGTCTACTTTCTCCCCGGGAGATATAACCCGGACATCAAGGCCATCTGCCCATGAGAATCTACTCGGTGCTGGCATTCCCCAGGGGTTTCCCTGACGCTCAAAATTCCTTAAAGTTTCTCCCACAGTTTGGGGGACATCTCCTGTCATTAAAACTTGAGCGCGGCGAATATCAATTACTTGTTCAGGAGGACGTATAAAGGCTGGACAAACATCCAGACAGTGTCCACAGGTTGTGCAGGACCATAAAAATTCTTCCTTGAACAGGTCGCTGTTTAGACTGGGATCAGATCCGTTTTCAGGTGAGATTAAAGAACCGGCCATATCTTCTCGTAGTATCAACAGCAGCTCCCTGGGAGAATAACTCATACCGCTGATACTTGCCGGGCAGACTTCTTCACAACGGCCGCACTGCAGACAGGCGTCAAATGAGAGTAAATCCAGGGAAGAAAATTCATTAATGGCGCTGGCGCCTAAAACCTCAGCATCCATAATCTCTTCGATTGCGACGAGTTCTCCCGCTGGGCGGTCTGATTTTTGGAAGATATGGATGGGGGTAAAAATCATGTGGCGAAGTTTTGTAAAAGGAATACTTCCAGCAAAAATTAATCCCAAGCAAATATGACCGAAGAAAAAGTAAGGGTGAATCAGATCTGCAGTTCTTGATGAAATGGAGATGTTGCTGATTAAACCGGCTGTGAAATTACCGATCGGTGACCAATTTGCCCACTCAGGTTGCAGGGAATACAATCTTAAACCTTCAGTAATGAAACCTACGATGGGTATCAAAGCCAGTAATAACAATGCGTACCAATCGTCCCAAGAGTTTTTCATAAAGTGGGGTTTGATGATCCATCTCCGGATGATTGCCATCAGTGCACCCAGCAATATCGCCACACCAGCCAGATCCATTATTAACTCGTACCACAGATACACATTTTGAGAAAACAATGGCCAGGTGAAGGGAACGAATAATCCCATCTGCATGATTTTAATGGCAGTGCCCAAAATCTGAATAATCACACCCCAGAAAATTAACAAATGCATAATACCGGGGTAGGTTTTCTTAATCGTTCGGACTTGACCAAGCGCATATACAAATAAATCACCCACTCTGGACCATAAATTTGTAATCCGTGTGTCAGTTGTTGTCATACGGATCCTCCGATGAAAATTTCTCCGTTGTCTATGGTGAGCGGTATTTTTTCAAGCGGCAGCGGGGGAGGTCCAGAAACTACTTCTCCACCCAAAGGCTCAAAATATCCTTCGTGGCAGGGACAAAATATTATTTGCTTTTCAATGTCCCATTTACAAATACAGGCAAAATGGGTGCAGACAGCTGAATAGGCTTTTAGCCCTTCTTCAGTGTGGATTACTATCGCGGGGTAACGGCCAAAGGCAACCGTGAGGCTTGAACCTGGAGGTATATCATCAATTGTTCCAACCCGAACAGCTTCAGCAGGAGTTTCCTCGAGGCTGGGAGGATAAAAATATGCTACAAACGGCGCCAGGAGAGCTGTTAATCCTGTAGCAGCAGCACCTTTTTTGACCAGGTTTAAAAAATCACGTCGGGTAATATCACTCATTCAACTCACCTCCCCCCAGATAGTAAGTCCGATAATAATAAGAAGAACTACAATAGAAACCAAAATTCGTACCCGGATTGGTTTTTTTGTTTGATCAGGTTTTGAATCCAGAATGGGCCATATAGCTAAAAGAAGGACAATAATAACTGGAGTAATAGCACCTATGGTTTTAGGGATGAACCGCAGCAATTGATAGAGGAAGAGGAAATACCACTCAGGCTTGACGTGAAGGGGAGTGTCCATCGGATCTGCGGGTGCTCCCAAACCGACTGGGAAAAATAAACCCAGCACACCCGTCAGGATTACTAGGATTCCAACCCCCAGGGCAACCTTTGCTTCCGATTTCAAGTGATCTGGATAAAATGGTACGCTGTTATTTTCTTGTTTTTCAGACATATGGTCACTCCTAGCTGTCAGAATAGAGGAGTCCTCGCAGAAAATGTTAAAGGGGTTTCATAATGCCCTGTTTTCTAACCATGAGGAAATGCATTCCCATGGAAGTAACTGTTATTAACGGAAGAATGAGAATATGAAGGGCAAAAAACCGGCTTAATGTCAAGCCGGTGATGCTCCATCCAGTTCTTAGAAAGACTAATGCTAACTCACCTATCACCGGGATTCCGCCAGCGATTTCTGTGCCAACGGTTGTAGCCCAATATGCTCTTTGATCCCAGGGTAATAAATAGCCCGTAAATCCAAAGCCCAAGGTCATAACAAATAAGGCAACACCTGAGATCCAGTTCAATTCCCGGGGTGGTTTATAAGCGCCCATAATAAAGACCCGCAGCATATGAGCACAGGCCATGACGATCATTCCGTTAGCAGACCAATGGTGTATCATCCGGATTGCGGATCCCAGCAGAACTTCGTTTTCTATAAAGAGAATACTTGCGTATGCTTCTGCCGGTGTCGGTTTGTAGTAAAACGCCAGCATGATTCCAGTAATGCCCTGAACTATGAATAAAAAGAAAGTTAATCCACCCAGACAGTACCACCAACGTCTCTGCCAATCTGGAACAGGTTTACTGAGGATCGGTTTCAGGAAATCTGATAACTGGAAGCGATCATCGAGGTAGAGTGATATCCGCTTGGGAATGGGGACCCAGGCTTCGCGGGATCTCCAGACACTTGCGCTGCGGGCAAAACCGAATAGGAAAAAGATCCCGGCAGCTCCAAATAGTACCCAGCGAACTGTGGGAGTCCAGATATTTGTAAAGGTCTCATCAACATGGCACTGAATACAAGTATCATCTTCTGGTTTTATTGGCGCTAAATATATTTGTTGGTCAATCTCACCCTGGGATGAGATTTCTGGTCTTTCAGCAGTATAGGAATGAACCATAGCGGCAGAAAAAAGAAGGACACAGATGGAGATGATAACTAAAAAGATTTTGCGGTAAACACTTTTCATAACAAACCTCGACTGGACTGATTTCAGTGAGACCAGGACGGCAATAATTTGTCTATCATAAGGGGATTAATTTGATGTATTCCATTCTGTAGGCACCCTCTTTTAAGCAATGTTTGACATGGTGATCAGGGCTTAACCTCTTTATTAATAAGTTTTCCAGAATCAGTATGGTTACATCAGAAGACAATCAAAAATATAACATATACCGCACAGCAATACAGGTGTCATTCTTCATGAGGAAGGGGTGGAAAATGTATTTTCAGCGGATTTTTAGAGATAATTCAGTGATGATTTGTTCAGTGACAATTGGAATAGCTTTAGCAACAGCAGGTGTTGGTGTTTCACTGAATTCAAGGATATTTTCTACTTCAATTGCATAGATGCTGAAATCTCTGGGTACCTTGTAGCCCATTTTATCAGCCGCATCAAGGGCTGTTACCAGAGAGGTATCATGGGCAGAGGTGCTGTGCTGGGTGGGACTTACAGAGCGAAGATCATCGAGAGTTAAGTGGTGTATTGTTCCGGGGTTATTGGTTTCCTCATATAGATAATATGCATCTATAAGAATGACACGGTCAAAACCAAGCAGGGTTTCCATTAAACGCAACCCTCCCGCACTGGCTTCCGTAATGGTCAATTCTGGATGGGCATCCCTGTCGATGATCTCTTCCAGTTGCTGGGCGACTTTGACACCAACTCCGTCATCGGTAAGGATGGGATTGCCTAGGCCTATAATGATTGTTTTCATATTCTTATCTATATAAAAGTAACCAGCTCCCAGCCAGATACTGCTGGTCACTGGTTACTTTATTCTACACCAGATAATAATTAATATTTATCTGTTAATCGATATACTGGCTTTTGGTATCAATTACATTGCCATCAGCATCATGAATTTGAATTTCAAGAGGCATCTGGCCAGGCAAGGAGTGGGTCGCACAGGACATGCAGGGGTCGTAATTCCTGAATGCCATTTCAATCGTATTGAGCAATCCTTCACTCACTTCTCCATTTTTGATCAACCCTTCAGCAGCTTTTTTAATGGACATGGCAATGGGCGCATTGTTGTTGGTGGTCCCAACAATGAGGTTTACATCTGTCAATATCCCATTTTCATCTGTCTTGTAGTGATGGGTTAGGGTTCCCCGGGGTGCTTCAACACTTCCAACACCCTCTGTCGGTGTATTGGTTATGATTGGCCTGACATTGGGATCCGTGATTTCTGGATCTTTGGTCAATTCCTGCATGCGTTCTGCGGCATAGAGAAGCTCAATCAGGCGGGCCCAATGGGTCGCCAGGCGGTGATTAACGGGGGTGAAGCGTCCGTTGGATTTCTTGGAGCCTAGAGTTTCGTAGAAACGCTCAAAATGCTCCTGGGCTTTGGGTGTCGCCATACCGTCGGCTGCATTTAACCTGGAAAGAGGAGTGGCGCAGTATACACCGCTATCCATTCCATCCACAAATCCCTTCCATCCCACATTCTTAAGGTATGGGAATTTCAGGTATGACCAGGGTTCAACCCTTTCGGCGATATGTTTGGTGTAATCTTTGGCGGGGTACTTGACAAATTCCTTTCCATCTGGCCCAGTGACCCGGATCATCCCATCATAAAAGTTAATTAGATTATTTTCGTCTACCGTACCCATATAATACGTTTCATGGGTGAAAGCATCGGAGACGATCAAGTCAACATAAGCCTGGTTGGCTAAAACTATATCGTCAAATAACTTTAAACTGAAGAGAGCAAAATCTACATTCTGTTGAGCATACTCCAGGATGATTTTTTGTTCATCCTTAGTCATGGCTTTGCTCCATCCTCCGGGCAACCCGGCTACAGGATGGATTCCTCGCCCTCCGAGGATCTTGATCACTTCGTGGTTTCTTTTCCTGCACTCAATCACCTGAATTCCGATATCAACACCGACTTTGTGGATTACCCCCAGGATATTCCTTTCTGCGGGATCCGAGTCTGGACCTAAGACAAAATCTGGTCCGCCAAGTGCATAGAAGTGCACTGTGTGATCGGTTACATAAAATGAATTGTAGAAAAGTTCCCGCAACTTTTTGACAACTGAAGAAGGTTCAACATCAAAAAGCGCATCGAGAGCTTTAGTGGCAGCCATATGGTGGGCTTCAGGACACACACCGCAGATCCTGTTGGTGATGCGAGGCATTTCTTCTGCTGGTCGGCCAATGGAGAATTGCTCAAATCCACGCAATTCGGGGATTTGCAGATAAGCGTTTTCTACATTTCCTTTTTTATCGAGGAAGATCTCGATTTTTCCGTGGCCTTCCAATCTGGTGATGGGGTCTATAGTAATTCGTTCCATTACGAGTCTCCTTTTCCGTTCTTGACACGTCGGAGAATTGAGTGTGCCATGCTGAAACGGTAGAATGTGCCGGCAGGATCAGGAATGGTATCGATAACTTCCTGGATTACATGTTCCAATTCGTCATCCTCCATCGTTTCATCGCCTGCATTAATCACAGATGCGATTGCTGAGAGCATCTTGGCACCTTGATCGATCACTCCATCTGGAGGGCCGTAACAGCCCCGGCAGCCCATACCTACTGTTGGGCAGAGAGCTCCGCATCCGGACCTAGTAGCTATCCCCATGCAGATAATGCCCTGCTCAAGCAGGCATTGATCCGGGTCAGGGTCTAATTGATAGGGACGGTAAAAGCGGTCGATGCACTTTTCTTGTTTTTCTCGCTCGCATTCTTCACAAACGGATTTTGTCCCAGCACCTAGAATAGCGCCTGCCGGGGGTAGTGGATTACCTTCGAGGAGAGCGCCCACGACTACCTGGAGAACTGCCCAGATTTGATGTGGCTCAGGGGGACATCCTGGAAGATAGTAGTCAACATCTACTGCCTGATCTAGAGATTTGACCGTGTTGTAGAAAACCGGCAGAGTTAACTCACCTTCGGCAACTTTTGTTACTACCTGAGGAATGATGCCATCAGGATTATCGATAGATGGGTTATTGAGATAGACTTTATCAAATGTTGCATCTTTGGTAGTCAGATTGGACAAGGCTGGAATGCAGCCTTCATAAGCACAGGACCCGTATGCTACCAATATTTTTGATTTTTTACGCAGCAGGTTAGCCATTTCTTCGTTTTCAGAATTGCGAATCGCTCCATTAAAGAGACATACGTCAATATATCCATCCGGATAGGACTCAAGATCCTTGACTTTAAAATCCGCAATACAGGGGAAGAAAACGATATCAAAAACCTCATCAACAGTCAGGATGTTTTCGTGGATATTAAGCACTGAGATTTCACATCCGCCGCAGGCTGAAGCCCAATACATGGCCAGTTTTGGTTTTTCTTTTGCTCCCATGTTATACCTCCTTTACGGGGATAGGTTGGGCTCCGTTACCACCGAGAACCTTGTCATGCCAGCGGAGTGGACCCAGAGCTCGAAGTTCTTCGGTCATCGTATTTACTTTTTCTGCCAAGTAGATCCCTTCCGAGGCGGAGGCCCAGAGTAACTGCACTCGTTCCTCTTCGATGCCCCATTGGGCAAGAGTCTTCTTCAGCAGCAGGAAACGTCGCAGAGCTTTGATATTTCCATTTACATAGTGGCATTCTCCGGGATGACAGCCGGCAATCAGTACTCCATCTGCGCCGTTTAATAAGGCTTTGAGGACAAATTGTGGGTCAACTCGTCCTGAACACATCACCCGGATTGGCCTTAGGTTTGGTGCATACTTAATCCGGGCGGTACCTGCTAAATCCGCTGCCCGGTAGGAACACCAGTTGCAAAGGAATCCGACGATTACGGGTTCGAATTGAACACTCATTTCTTCTCCTCCTTCCCGGCTGGGACTGGTTCAAGTTCTCTCATATCCCACAACAATCCTTCTATTTGAGATATTAGTTGGTCATTGGTGAAGTGGGCCCCTGTGATCACTCCACTGGGGCAGGCGGCTACGCATGTGCCGCATCCCTGGCAGAGAGCTGTAACGACCCGGGATACACCATCTTCTTCGATAAATTCAATGGCATTATAGGGGCACATATTGTTGCAGATCTTGCAGCCGGAGCAAGCATCTTCGTTAATGCTGGCTCGGATCGGCTCCATCATCACAGTTCCTCGAGAGATAAGACTGGCTACACGGGAAGCAGCAGCAGCCCCTTGTGACACAGTGTCAGGCACATCTTTTGGACCCTGACAGGCACCGGCAATGAATATCCCTTCAGTCATTGTGGCAATCGGATCAAGTTTGGGATGTCTCTCGATGAAGAAGCCCTCAAAGTCGCAGCCCATCTTGAACAATTGGGAAACTTCTTTTGAATCGGGCTGAGCTTCAATGGCAGGGCTGAGGATTACCATATCTACAGGCACACGTCGCTGCCGTCCGATTAAAGTATCTTCAACCTGTACTATTAACTTGCCTTCCTCTTCTGCTGTACGGGCGGAGTCCGTAACTTCGGCGACTTTTCCACGGATGAAGTTAGTACCTTCTTTTAGAAGTCGGTCATAAAACTCTTCATAACCCTTTCCGGGTGTCCGCATATCAATATAACAGTTGTACACCTCTGCATCGGGTATTCGCTCGTGCACCAGGTGGGCAAACTTCAGGGAATACATGCAGCAAACCTTTGAGCAGTACTTGTGATAGTTCTCATCCCGGGATCCCACACAATGAACGATTGCTACGCTCTTTGGTGAAGATTTTTGATCGCGCAAGACGATCTTGCCTTCTGTGGGTCCGGCAGCATTAACCATACGCTCAAATTCAAGACTCGTAAAGACATTTTCCAATTTACCGTAGCCATACTGTGGTATCCGTTTCACGTCAAAGAGCTCAAACCCTGTAGCCAGGATAATATTTCCTACCTGTAGTTTGAGGATTTCATCTTCTTGTTCAAAGTCGATTGAATTAGGTTCCGTGGGGCAGAACTTTTCGCATGCTTTGCAGGTTCCTTTTAGGAAGAACGCACAATTCTCTTTATCGATAACAGGATATTTTGGTACTGCTTGAGGGAAGGGACGGTAGATTACTTTCCGTTTTCCCATTCCAGCTTCAAATACTTCGTCCACAACCTGGAAGGGACATTTTTCGATGCAGATCCCGCAGCCGGTACAGTGTTCCTCGATTACACAGCGGGCTTTTTTCCTAACGGTGACCTCAAAATTACCCATGTAACCATCCATTTTTTCCACTTCACTCCAGGTCAGCAGAGTGATGTTGGGATGGTGATCTACATCAACCATTTTGGGAGTGAGGATGCAGGCGGAGCAGTCCAGGGTGGGGAAGGTTTTATCCAGTTGGGCCATATGGCCGCCAATGGATGGCTCCCTCTCCACCAGGTAGACATGGTTTCCGCCATCTGCCAGTTCAAGGGCTGCGGTGATTCCCGCGATACCTCCCCCGACAACCAGTGTATTAGGATTTATTTCCACTGGAATTTCTTCAAGCGGCTGATGGTGAACAACTCTTTCTATTGCAGCATTCACCAGCGCTTTGGCTTTTTGTGTAGCGGCTTCTTCATCATCGGTAATCCAGGAGTCATGTTCCCGGATATTGGCCATTTCGAACATGAATGGATTTAATCCTCCATTTTCGGTTGCTGTTCGGAATGTTCCTTCGTGCATGTGGGGGGAACATGAAGCAACTACAATCTTCGTTAAACCTTTCTCTTTGATATCCTGTTCAATGAGCTCCTGGCCGAGGCTGGAGCACATGAACTTATATTCCCGAGAAATCTCAACGTGGGGATTATTTTCCGCCCATTTTGCGACATCATCTACATCCACTACTTTGGATATATTCGTTCCACAGTGGCAGACGTAGACACCAACTTTTTCTTCGTGTTCAAGGGGTGATTTGGTATCATTCATAGGTCTTTCTCCTATTTAAAACGTCTTTCGAGCTATTTTGTAAATAATAATCAATGGATTGATTTTTATAGACTTGACACCTTGCAGTAGAGGTCAATTAGCCTCCTTTGGTAGCAATTTTGAAAACACAGGTGTCGCGGATACAAGTTCAATTCCGATACCTAGTTTTTTTGGCGATAAACCAAGAGCGAGACCAAGCAGTTGTGTGAAATAAAGAATAGGCATCTTAAAATCAGTCCCGAATTCTTCATTTACCTGCTCCTGGTAACATTCCAGGTTTACCTGGCAGAGCGGACAAGCGGTTGCTATTACATGTGCTCCATTCTTCTCTGCACTCTGGAGTAGGATGCGGACCATATCCAGAGCAGCTTCACGACTGGTCATGATGAGGGATCCACCACAGCAGCGCAGCCTCTCTGGGAAATAGGTTGGTTCCGCTCCCATGGCGGAGATGATGTCCTCAAAATACTGTGGGTTTTCGATTTCTTCCCCGTTTTTTCTGGGACGTACGATCTGACAGCCATAATATGCCGCAATATTTAATCCCTTCAAGGGATTTTTAATTTTCTTTTTGAGCATATCTGGGCCAACTTCATTGGCAAAGATTTCGATCAGATGGTGTACATCAATTTCTCCATTAAACTGAAGGTCATCTTCTTCGAGTGCGAAATTGATATGCTCTGCCAGATCAGGATCATCTTTTAATACTTTATTCGTGAAAAACGCGTTTTTATAGCAAGCGCTGCATGGTGCAACCAGATCAAGCCTTTCTTTTTCAGCCAGGGCCAGATTGCGCGCGACCAGTGTGTGAGCCAACAATTGATCCACATGGAAGTAGGTCGTTGCTCCACAGCAATTCCAGTCATCTAATTCCTGAAGTTCTATATCATACGCTTTTGTCGTTTCCAGGGCGGATTTGTGATAACTCGAGGCCATTTTCTCTAGGGAGCAACCTGGGAAGTAGGCAAATTTTTTCATGATGACTCTCCTAGAGGAATAATTTTCTTGATCATATTCTTAAAATTATCCAATCTCTTTATCCTGGGAGGTAGGACAGGAATCCTGCCTTTAAGCATCATCTTGGTGGCAGTAACTGCTTCCTGGAAAAAATCCTTGGGACCAAAGTGGAACATGTAAGTTGGGGCAAGAATGGGTTCATATGATCTGCCAGTCCGGACAATTGTCTTTACAAAAGCCTCTGAGAATTGAGGACCAACCAGTTCTTCACTATATGTTTTGTTCCAAATTGAATATCGTTTAACCGCATACATTACACCGGCGATGTCAATATCCGCAGGACATCTGACTGTGCAGTGATAACAGGATGCACAGAACCAGTATGTATTACAGTCTAGGATATCTTCTTTTAAGTCTGCGTTGATCATACCAATCAATCTTCGAGGGGTTTGGTCCATATAATTAGCAACTGGACACGTCCCTGAACATGTGCCGCATTGGATGCAGGAGTTTATTGGGCTCCCATGTGCAGCGTAGAGCAGGTTAGATATCTCTTCGCTGAATAATGGCTTAGATGCCATAAGTTTCTTCCTCCTTGCTTAGTCTGTTTTTTTCTCTTCAGCCAGTTTTAATAAATGGCTAACTTTTTCCAATAACAAATTAGGGTCTACTGGTTTTTCCAGCAGCTCATCTGTTGGCAAAAACCGGGGATGAACGGGCTGCCCCGGGAAAAGGAATGCCATTTGTTCCCGGATCCCGGTGATGATTAAGACCGGAATTTCACGGAGAACAGGATCCTTGTTTATTTTCCGGGCCATCATTACACCCTCAGCTCCTCTGCCCATCATGATATCCAGGAGCAGAAGGTCATATTTTTTTGATTCCAGGGCTTCAAAACCAGTTTTTGGGTTATAAGCCACGTCAACGCTATATCCTGCTTTTGTCAGCGTTGATTGGATTCCTTCTACGTAATCTGGATCATCATCAACGATCAATACTTGAACATCATTAGACATTATTCCTCCTCACTCAAATGGTGGTACAGGTTATGATTTATTTTTTTAGCCGGATTCAGGTTTTGGCAATTTAATCCTAAAGACACTACCTTTACCCAACTCACTCTCTACCTCAATGGATCCGTGATGCGCTTCTATGATCCTTTTTGTGATTGACAAGCCCAGACCGCTGCTTCTCTCTCCTTCGGGCAGATTTTTCCCGCGATAAAAATCTGCGAATATAAAACTGATATCTTCTTCTGCGATACCTACACCATTATCAGATACAGTGATTTGAATATTGGCAGGGTTTTCTTCGATGGAAATTCCAATTTTTCCGCCCATCTTGGTGTACTTTACGGAGTTAGTAAGCAGGTTAACAATGGCTTCTATAAGTGTTCCTTCATCTCCTTCTATATGGCTGGTAGATTTAGGTTCCAGAAATGAAATAGTGATATCTTTCCGCACGGCCTGTGGTTCAACAGTCTCAACCGCATTTTTTACTAGTGGAATCAATTCTATCTGGACGAATTGTTCCTGGATATTAGTAATATCGACTGATATTACCCTCAGCCAGGTGTTGATCAATTTGACCAGATCCTGAATTCGTTTTTGCAATCTCCCCAGCTTTTCTCTTTGAGGATCTGTTAAGACAGGTTCTAAATCATCAACCAGATTATATAAATTTTGCTGGACTGCTCCCAGGGGAGATTTCAGTTCATGAGAGACGATGGCGGCAAAATGCTCCCGCAGCATTTCTTTTTCATTCCGGAGGGCGATAGTTTCCAGAACCAGTTTTCTTCTTCCCAAGCCTCGCTGGATGATTAGACGTAATTCATCAGGATTAAAGGGTTTGGGAATAAAATCATAAGTGCCTTTTTTCATCGATTCAACAGCGGAGTCTACGGTAGCAAAGCCGGTTATCACAATAGTAACAATTGTGGCATCAAAGGAAAATATTTCCTCCAGGACTTCGAACCCAGACATACCGGGCATCTTTAAATCTACCAGGACTAAGTCTGGCCGATATTCTTTTAATAAATCCAAACCGCTTGAACCATCCGGTGCAGTTTTTACCTGATAATCTTGTTTCTGCAAAATACGCAGGCAGGATTCGCGGACGATTTCCTCGTCGTCGATCACTAGAATTTTGGGAATTTCTGCCATATTACTTATATTTTCCATTATCTCCATTCTCTTCTTTCGGCAAGATAACGATGAAGGTTGTACCCTGTCCTGCTTCGCTTTCCACCAGGATAGATCCTTTATGACTTCTTACTAGTCCATAGCTGATAGCCAATCCTAATCCTGTTCCATGACCAACATCTTTGGTAGTAAAAAAAGGATCAAATATTCTCTTAATATTTTCCTCGCTGATCCCAGTTCCGGTATCTGAGAAGGCAATTTCTATATCATTTGTATCCTGATTATCTCTGGTACTGATAGTGAGATGGCCACTTCCTTCCATAGCTTCAGCTGAATTGATAATCAAATTCATGAAAACGCGTTCAATCTGGGAAGGGTCGATAACTGCCATCGGTAAATCCGATTGCAAATTTCTAATAATTTGAATATTCTGGAACAGAGCTAATTGAATTAACATCAAAATGGGTTTTATCCGGTGCCCTCTGCCGGGAAAAGTCTAACAAGCCGCGGATGATATCCCGGCAGCGGTTAGCTTGACCAACAATTTTTTCCAAAGAAAATTTGGTGTCAGGATCTGCACTCTGATTGTCTTCCAGGAGAAGGTGGGAGAAAGTTACAATTCCTTGAAGGGGGTTGTTCAGTTCATGGGCGATGTTGGCTGAGAGTTGACCGATTAATGCCAATTTTTCGGACTGCATTATCCGCTTGGTGGCAAACTCTTTTAGATCTTGGTCGCGTTTCTGTAGTGATTCTGCCATATCATTAAACGACTCGGCTAGAAATTGCAGTTCGTCGTTTGAATGGACTTGGACTCTGGTCTCAAGATTGCCTTCTGCAACTTCTTTTGAAGCGATTACCATTTGCCTGATTGGGCCAGATAATTGTCTCGAGAACAGAAAGGAAACTCCAACCGCTGCCAGGATCCCGGCGATGGTGATCCCTAAAAAAGTTAGTAACGTATCCCGGCGAATATCAATATATTTCTGTTCCAATACTCCAACATAGAGGATGCCAATAATCTCATCTGCAATATTTTTTATCGGTTCATAGGCTGTGATATACCAATTGTTCACCACATAAGCCCGGTCAATCCAGGGATCACCTTGAATGATGACTTGGTTGTAGACATCTTCACTTACCCGGGTTCCAATTGCTCTTGTCCCGTCCTCGTTTTTTACGTTGGTTGATATTCGTAGATCGCCCTGAAAAATTGTGGCTGTACCAATTTCCTGGCCTTCATACTTGACGTTTTCGTAACCTGTTTGT